>Ga0070741_10001949_pt1 | contig 58222 bp, 48 predicted proteins | sample Coa_R1_4_FD_66440 | JGI IMG/M metagenome (GOLD analysis project Ga0070741, IMG submission 66440) | Surface soil microbial communities from Centralia Pennsylvania, which are recovering from an underground coalmine fire - Coalmine... | ecosystem: Environmental > Terrestrial > Soil > Unclassified ... | reverse complement strand
CCGCATCCGGATGATCCGCGGCGGACGCCTCAACGATCCGAACTGGGGGACCCGGATGACCGGGACCGGCGCCTATGCCGATTATATGCACCGGCTCATCGAATCGCTTTCGATCAAATACAAAATGAACGAACCGCGTATGGCGCTTCGGGTCGATCTTTTTCGCCGGACCGGAGGGAGGGGATTGTTCGATGCATAAAACACAGGCCGTTTTTCGAGCCGGAAAGGCTGAAAATCAAAGCCGTAACGGATGGGAGCATTAGCGGAGCGCATCCGACTTTTTCTCGAAAGCCGGCAAGGTAAGAGGAGATAGGCATTATTGTAAAATAACTTCCTATTTTCTCACGGGGCGCATTTACGCCACAATCGGTTCCTCGGAGTAACTAAACGAATGGACATCCGCCCGATTCGAGGCGTGTTCCATGGTCAGTGCAAGCAAATTGCCTTTCGCGTCATATTCGGCAAGCGTATTTTCATCGAGATCGCGCGATTCCTCGCGGTAGCCCTCGGCGAATTGAACGAATAACGTATCGGTATCTTTAAAATAAGTTACTTTCATATCTTTTCCTCCTTTTTCTTTGGCTTAAATGATCGATCGAAAAATGCGTTGTGGACGGTCTCACCGTCCGGAAGAACAATGACGCGCAATATCCTATTGCCGGCTTCCGGAATGCGGCGCCGTCTTTGGAAGCGTCCATCCGATTGAATATGTTCCCACTCGGGATTTTGAAAAGTGCGCTCGATCCACTCCATTTCGATCCACATACGATCTGGCTCTCGCATGTTCCGAATAAAGTATTCTGAGGTTTTCATCCCTCGAAAATCGTCGGCTGCTCGGGGGGCGGAGGCTCGCTCGCCTTCTTTCCCTTCGTGGCTTCGACTTCCTCGAGCTCCTTGTCCTCATCGGCGGGAACGTTTGCGACGGCGGCGAGGCGGTCGTTATCGTTGAGCCGGACGATCCGCACACCCTGCGTATTCCTTCCCATGACGCGGATCTCGGCGACATGCTGGCGAATAACGAGGCCGTCCTTCGTTACGCAAATCAGGTCATCGTTATCGACGACTTCTTTCATCGCGACGACCTTGCCGGTCTTCTCGGTGGCCTTCATGGTGATGACGCCTTTGCCGCCGCGGCGCGTAAGGCGATAGTCGCTTACTTCGCTTCGTTTGCCATACCCCTCTTCGCTCACGACGAGCACGGTGGTCCCCGAACGGTGCGGCGCGATCATGCCGATCACTTTATCGCCTTTTTCGAGCGTGATGCCGCGTACGCCGGCGGCGGTGCGGCCCATATCGCGGACGTCCTTTTCGTTGAAGCGGCAGGCCATGCCTTCGTGCGTACCGATGATGATCTCCTGCTGTCCGTTGGTGAGTCGGACGTCTTTCAGGCTGTCGGCGGTATCGAGCGTGATCGCCTGCACTCCGGCGCGGCGAATGTTGCCAAAGGCCGAGAGCACCGTCTTCTTGATGGTTCCCTCTTCGGTGACCATGGTAACGAAATGCGCCTCGTCGAATTGCTTGACGTTGATGAATGCCGTAATGTGCTCGTCGGCTGGCTTTTCGAGCAGGTTTGCGATCGAGCGGCCTTTCGACGTACGGCCGGCTTCCGGAACTTCATGTACTTTGAGCCAATAGCAGCGCCCACGGTCCGTAAAGAACATGATGTAGTGGTGCGTCGAGGCGATAAACATGTGCTCGAGAAAATCGTCCTCGCGCGTGGCGGCTCCGGTAATGCCTTTGCCGCCGCGTCCCTGGCGCCGATAGCCGGAAACGGGGAAGCGTTTGATGAACCCGCCGTGAGAAATCGTTACCACGACGTCCTCTTCGGCGATCATGTCCTCGATCGTGAAATCTTTCGTGTCGTACACGATATCCGTACGCCGCTCATCGCCAAATTTCTTCTTGATTTCGGTAAGTTCGTCACCAATGATCTTCATTTGGAGTTCGGGCGATGCGATGATCGACTTAAATTTTTCGATCTGCTGTAAGAGATCGCGATATTCGGCCTGGATCTTTTCTCGTTCGAGGCCGGTCAGGCGCTGGAGCCGCATATCGAGGATCGCCTTGGCCTGAATTTCCGAAAGCTTGAATTGCTTCATGAGGCGGCCCTGCGCCGTCTCGACGTCCTTCGATTTTTTGATCGTCTGGATGACCTCGTCGATATTATCGAGTGCGATAATGTAGCCTTCGAGGATATGCGCGCGTTTTTCCGCCTGATCGAGATCGTAGCGCGTGCGCCGAACGATGACATCGTTCCGGTGCTCGATGAAATACTTGACCATCTCACGCAGCTCGAGCACGCGGGGCACTCCGCGCACGAGCGCCAGCATGATGACGCCGAAGGTCGTCTGCATTTGCGTGTGCTTGTAGAGCTGGTTGAGCACCACTTTTGCGACCGCATCGCGTTTCAGGTCGAAGACGACCCGCAGGCCGTCCTTATCGGACTCATCGCGGATGTCCGAAACGCCTTCGATCTTTTTATCGCGGATCAGCTCCGCGATCTTTTCGATCATCGCGGCCTTGTTCACCTGATAGGGAAGCTCGGTGACGACGATCGACTCGCGGTCGTTCTTCTGCGTTTCGATATTGGCCTTCGCGCGGACGATAATACGGCCGCGGCCCGTCGTATAGGCATCGCGGACGCCGTCGTAGCCATAGATAATTCCTCCGGTCGGGAAGTCCGGCGCGGAGACGTATTTCATGAGTTCTGCGCTCGTGAGGTTGTGATCTTTGATATAGGCGAGGCAGGCGTTAATGACCTCGGTAAGATTGTGTGGCGGAATGTTCGTGGCCATGCCGACCGCGATGCCGGTCGATCCATTCACGAGCAGGTTCGGAATACCGGCCGGGACCGTCAGCGGTTGCTGCAGCGTGTCGTCGAAGTTCGGGCCGAAGTCGACCGTTTCTTTTTCCAGGTCGCGCAGCATTTCCATGGCGAGCGGCGTCATACGCGCTTCGGTATACCGCATGGCCGCCGGCGCATCGCCATCGACGGAACCAAAATTTCCCTGCCCCTGCACCAGCGGATAGCGCATCGAAAAGTCCTGCGCCATGCGGACGATCGTATCGTACACCGCCGAATCGCCGTGCGGGTGATACTTACCGAGCACTTCGCCGACCACACGGGCGCTCTTTTTATACGGCCGGTTCGGCCCCAGGCCGAGCTCGTTCATGCCGTAGAGCACGCGCCGATGGACCGGCTTCAGGCCATCGCGGACGTCCGGCAGCGCGCGCGAGACAATGACGGACATCGAATAGTCGATGTAACTGTCGCGCATTTCGTCTTCGAGCTGGCGAGGTAAAATCTTTTCGGTAATCGTTGCCATGTAAATAAGAACCTGGATGATAGGATGATTGGGATTTCCGAAACATACGTGTCTCCTGAAAATCCCGGCGAGCCCCTAAAAAGTTGGAATATCAGAAAACGAAAAAATCGTGGAATTGAGTCCATTCGAATCGAGGAAAAGACCGAATTTCATCGCCCCCGCCACGTCCCGAAAATAGGTCTTCCGCGACGCTTCCGGCCGATATCGCGATCGTTGTCAAGCGGGAAGTTTTCTTTATGATGGGAAAATCATTTTCTGAATAGTGCTTCATTTTAGTTCTCGAGTGAAATTGCGGCAAGGGAATTGTGCGAGCAGGGGAAATACGATATTCATTTACTATTCACAGATACAAAAAACGATTATGCGATACCTTCGATATGCACTCTTCGGACTTTTCTTCTTCCTTCCTGCGGTTGCGTCCGCTCAGCTATACAATTATGTGCCGCCTCAACCGTACACCAGCACGCTCATCGGTCTGCGTGGCGGCCTGGGCGTCGCCAACGAAGCAACACCGGCCTATACGAACTTCACCGTTTCGAGCCGCACCGGCTTCATGGTGGGTGGCCAACTCGACTATTGGTTCACGCCGTCCTGGGCCGTCAGCGTTCAGGCGCTCTACAATCAAAAAGGAGATTTCCTTACCGGGACCAGCCCCGACAACGGACTTCCCGAGACCGACGACTTTGCGCTCAGCTATCTTGAAGTTCCCGTACTCGCAAAAGTAGCGCTTTCCACGAGCGAAGTTAAGCCGTACCTTTTTGCAGGACCCTCCGTCGGGTTCCTTCTGTCGGCGACGGACCATCAGATCCAGACCTATAATGGAGTGACCTATTCCGACCAGACGGCGGACGTCAGCACCGGCTATAACTCGGTCGATCTTTCGCTCCTCTTCGGAGCCGGAATTTCGTATCAGCTTTCGAGCGGGATGCAGATCATGGCCGATGCCGGCTATGCGCTCGGCCTTATCAACGTTGAAAACACCACGAACACCGGGGTCAACGAAACGCTCGAATCGCGCGACATCCGCATCGCCGCGAGCGTCATGTTTCCGTTGCAATAACAGTCTAAGTTGAAATAAGAACCTTAGAATAAGTTTGTAATCGTATTATTCTTTGAGGCAGGGACGCGCCCCGAGGCGCGTCCCTACGTTTGTATCACGCCTACATTAAACTTCCCGAGTTCCGGAACGTGATCGGCCATCGCGATGCCGGTCGAAACGATCTCCCGGGTGCTCCTCGGATCGACGATCCCATCGACCCACAGCCGCGCCGCGGCATAGAGCGGGCCGGTCTGCTCGTCGTAGATCTTCTGGATGTCGGCGAGCATGCGCTTCTGCTCCGCTTCCGGAATTGCGTTCCCAGCCTTTTTCATGCTGGCCAGCTTGATCGAGAGCAGCGTTTTCGAAGCCTGCGCGCCGCCCATTACGGAGATCTGCGACGTCGGCCAGGAATAGATGAGCCGCGGGTCGTAGGCCTTGCCGCACATCGCATAATTCCCGGCGCCATTCGAGTTCCCGACCATGAAAGTGAACTTCGGGACCACCGAATTCGATACCGCCGAGACCATCTTGGCGCCGTCCTTAATGATGCCGCCGTGCTCGCTCCGGGAACCCACCATAAAGCCGGTCACGTCCTGCAGGAACACCAGCGGAATATGCTTCTGGTTACAGTTCATGATGAAACGGGCCGCTTTGTCGGCCGAGTCGGAATAGATCACGCCGCCGACCTGCATTTCGCCTTTGGCCGTCTTCACGACCGACCGCTGGTTCGCCACGATCCCGACCGACCATCCGTCGATCCGGGCATAGCAGGTGACGATCGTCTTTCCGTAATCGGCTTTGTACTCGTCGATCTCGGAACCATCGACCAGCCGGGCAATGACCTCGTGCATGTCGTACGGTTTCGAGCGGTCGGTGGGAACGATCGAGAGGAGATCGTCCGCAGGGAACTTCGGGGGCTTCGGTGGGACCCGGTCGAAATGTTTTCGTTCCATCGGCCCCAGCTTGCTCATAATGCTCCGGAGCTCCGCGAGGCAGGCCTCGTCGTTCGGCATCTTGTAATCGGTGACGCCGGAGACCTCGGAGTGGACTTTCGCGCCGCCCAACGCTTCGTTATCGATCCGCTCGCCGATCGCCGCTTCGACCAGGGCGCTGCCCGCAAGGAATACGTGTCCGGTTCCCTCGACGATCAGCGCTTCGTCCGACATGATCGGCAGGTACGCCCCGCCGGCGACGCACGGCCCCATGATCGCCGCAAGCTGGACGATCCCCATGGCCGACATCACCGCATTGTTCCGAAAGATCCTTCCAAAATGCTCCTTGTCCGGGAAGATCTCGTCCTGCATCGGAAGATAGACTCCGGCCGAATCGACGAGATAGATGATCGGCAGGTGGTTCTCGATCGAAATTTCCTGCGCCCGGAGGTTCTTCTTGCAGGTCATTGGGAACCATGCTCCGGCCTTCACCGTCGCATCGTTGGCGACGATCACACACAGCCGTCCGCTCACGCGCCCGATGCCGACGACGACCCCGGCGCCGGGCGCTCCGCCTTCGCTTCCATACATTCCATGCGCGGCGAACAGGCCGATCTCGAGGAGTTCGGTACCCGGATCGATCAGCTTTTCGATCCGCTCTCGGGCGGTGAGCTTACCTTTTTCGTGCTGTTTCTCGATATTCTTGTTTCCGCCGCCGAGCTTTGTTTCTTCGGCCAGGGCCGCAAACGTCCGGAGCAGGTGGTGGAGATTATCTTTTGACGATTGAGAGGCGACCGAATTCCGGTCGATAGGAGAACCGATAACTTTCATTCCTGCAAAATTACGAATGAACTCGCTTTTCAAACCAATATCACGATTGAAGTTGTATTGCAATTGAACTGATTTCCCGATCCAATCTGCCTGTCTCGCATTTCCTATGTCTTTCAATAAGAAATTTATGCACATCGACAGTCCAGGTAGGACCACCCCTCAAAACGGGGCTAAAAACGCAAACTCCAGGACAAATATTTTTGCGGTGGGATTTGTTTTCATGAATTCATTATCTTTCTTCATGAATTTCTGCATATATTTTAAAAAATCCGAAAATTTCAAACCCATATTTTGGCTGTTTTGTTCCATAAACTCTATAAATAATATAAATTTGTTTTGTATTTCGAGCAATGGCTGAAGGATACGGCGCAATGGAGAAGACTTGCTGCAATTCAATCCCAGCCAGCAAATAGAGAACATCCAGCAGTCCTAAAGGGAAGGGTAGTCGATTGCCCGTGCCGAATCGTTGGTGTTATCTACAAGCTTTTAAATTAACGAATTACGAACGAACCAATGCCCGGATGAGCAACGTTGAATTTTAGAGTATTTTCGAGTGCCCTTTCGGCCTCCGTTCGCTTAGGTCTCCAATATTACGAGTCCGCAGTCTGACCCCACACCTGGGCAGTACTGGTTGCCATTCGACCATTAAGTTGGTTGCGAGACTAACGTTTTAGTTACCGGACAAAAGCCCGGCGACGAAAATTTTGTTTCGCTTCGATCGCGTGAGCGGTCGGGCAACCGATAATGAGTAAAACGCCCGAAAATTGCGTCCTGAGAGCACCCGTACAGCGGGGCATTCCTTCCGTTATCGTTCCAGAGCATGGGCTCCTGCCCATCGGCTACTATTTTCCAAAGAGTTCAATCCGTCCTCGTTCACAATGGCAACCCGAGTGGTCCCTTCCCATAGTGCGGGCTTCAAAGTTCCGAGGCTGTTTTACTTCAACAGTGAGCTACGTGCTGAATCTACTTCAGAGCCATGTCGCAGACAGCAACGACGGTGCGACGCACCACCAGGTTTTTCTTATCGCGGTTCGACGAAGGATCATTCACATTACGACCGTGAAAGAATTGAGCGCCGTGCCGCGGAAGAAAATAAATGGGCCTAACGTGCGATTCCTCGCGCGCAGGCCCACTGTATCAACCATGGTTCCGAACATGCCGGAATATGGCACCGCCATAATTCCGGCATGTGAGGAATCGTTTCATAAACATAAAACACCTACTATTATGGCTAATAAGCCTACTTTTCGCGGGTCCGATCGCGTAGGCCGGGCATCCTGCCCGGCGCGATCGCTACGCACGGACTTAGGAACGATTCCCAATGGCGCACCATTGGTGCGCCTCATGCGCCGCTCTTGTTTGAGCAGCCCGATTTCGCTGGCATGGAGGGCCAGGGGACTCCTCTCGGTCCTTGTGGCACTCCTGCTAATCGCCGCAGCGCCAAAAGCTGGCTGGGCAGATAACAACAGTATCATCTATGATGGGAATACGACGTTCTGCAGCGATGGCTGTTGCCAGGAGTTCACCATCACAATCGACACGAGCACCGACACTGTCGATATTCATTTAGGAGCCTACGCTGGTACTGCTCCCGATTGCTTCGATCACACCTGCTGGACCTCGCAGGGAACTGCCACAGAAACATTCGGGGAAGGTCCCGACGGTTATTCGGACTTCCGAATCGTCGCATCCCACACCGACCCCATGTGGTTGGGGAATTCCGGCATGCCCAAGTGGCCAGTGACTATCAACGTTTATGTTTGCGGGTCTTACGATTGCCTGCAACATTACGATCGATTTTGGTGGTCAACACAGGGAGCGCCAGGGTATGAAAGCTATAACGAAATACCCTTATATGAGTCGAATTGCCAGACGATCCCTGATTGCGGTAGTGGGTGCAGCTATATAACCGTTGATCCTTATAACTTTGACGACCCCAACTGTAACGAGTGCTCGTGTGGAACCGAAGTATGCATTACTAACCAAAGTGGACACACGATCTCTTCGTTTACAATCAACTGTAATCCACCCCTTAATCCCGATACAACCTGTAGCGATGGATTGGGGCCAGTTGCGTGTTCTCCCACAAGCGCTAATTCATGGGTAGTTCTTACGAGCTGGAGTGGGCATGCCTATGTATCAAGTTACAGCATGACTACGGGAGATGTAACAATTTACGGAGGGTCTACTAACAATCAAATACCTAATTGCAGCTCGATCTGTTTATTTATTCCGAGGTGTCAGGAACATCCAGGAACATACGAGACTATTTCTCTGGTGAGTCCCACGAATCCCGGAACTTGCAACAGCAATAATACGTCCATTATAGTGGATATGAAGAAATCCGTTCAGGTAGCGAATATTCCGCCAGATGGGGCCGAACAGAACTACCCGAACCCGATTGATATGACAAGTGGGTTTAACACTACTATCCCATTTACCACTTCGGCAGGAGGTTCAGCTACCATCACAGTCGCGAATGAAAAAGGCGAAAAGGTGCTGACCGATAACGAGGAGATCCTCGGAGCCGGGCATCACTTCTTCTACTTCTCGGCCAAGGACTTACCGTCCGGCACGTACTATTATACGATCGAGTTCCCAACGGGAGTTGTGATCGCAAGCAAGACAATGCTGGTTATAAAATAACTTCTATAAACGCCGTGCAAGCTCCATGCTTGCACGGCGTTTAACTTCTTAAGGATGATACGAAGGCTCGGAATTTATTTTTCAATCGCTGTACTCGCATTGATTGCTCCGCCGCTTCGCGCTCAGCATTGGCTCCAAATTGGCGCTCTGCCGGGACTCGGCGATACCGTACTTTCCTCTTCCTCGACAGGCTTTTTTTTCGATACTCAGACCGGTCTCGTCTCAGCGTGGAGTAAGTTTTATGGTGGTCCTGCACTTTTTAAAACAACGGATGGAGGAAAAACTTGGACTCCGTTAACGATGCCGTTAGAATTGAAAAGGCCGGATGGGGCCATTTCTTCAATTTTTATGCGTGATCAAGAAAACGGCTGGTTTTCATATCGAGGTTTTCTCACGATTTACTCCACTCCGTATGCCCATGGAATATTTAAAACAACCGATGGCGGGAATACGTGGAACGCTCTGGATTCTGTACAATATAATTGCGTCAGCAGTCCCCGTAACGCATTTTACGTCAGCGATGGGGGAATAGCTTCGCTCAATGATAGCATCTGTATTGTGAGTTCGGACATCGCTCCAGTTAAACCCCCCAGCACGCAACGTGCATTCGCAAGGGCTCAAAGTTATGTGACCACCAATGCTGGAAGATCCTGGGACCTTACTTCGTTGGAAGCGGCGGCATGGGGTATTTATGCACAAAAATCAACGGGCATCTTTTACGCCTATCCCGAAGACCCCTATCATGGTTCTACTCCCGATACGTCTCAACTTTTTTATTCCCTCGACACTGGCCATAGTTGGGTTGCCGGTTCTATTGTCCCCCACTCCGATTCTGCATTCCAATATCCGAACTGGCCCCATGGGTATACTACCGGTGACATCGAAGGAGACTCCGACGCCATCTATCTTCAGGGTTCACTACGCGGGATGGGAATGTTTCGCTCGACCGACCGAGGACAAACCTGGGACCCGGTTGGAGGGCCATCGAATACGGTTCAGACGCGATTTTGTGTGATCCCATCGTGCGATGGCGGTACCGTCATTGCATTCGATGACACCGGTGGTGTCTGGCTCACCATGGACGGGGGCGACGGGAAGTTGGGATATGTTCGCGGTGGTTCCGTGCTAAAACAGGATAGTTCCTATCGCTTGTCTCCTTGTAATACGCTTACCATTCCGATCCCGTTGCGCGGCTCTGAAATAGATACGTTGCATATTCAATCCTCGGTCCTTTCCGATACTTTTAAGATATCTTCGTTCGGCGGTTCTAATTCTTTCCAACTCCCCACAAACGAGACAGACACCTTGTGGCTTCGAGTCGCGCCGACCGTGAGTCCCTATGTCGATTCGGTCTCCATTCAATTTCATAATTTCTGGCGGTGTGCTAACTGGACCGACACTCGCACGTTCGTTTTTTCCGATCCTCCCTCTGCGGCTATTATCGCACCTGCTTCGATGATAGGAAGTTGTTCCGCCGTACTCGATTCCGGTATCTTCCACATCGACTCCTGTCAGACGCTGGTGCTTACTAATAGTTTTGCCGAGCCACTACCATCGCAGCGCTTTTTACTGGAAAATATTCTTCCAGATACAATCCGAGCCGGCTATCACCAGAACGTTTCGATCTTGTTCGATCCCAGCGATACCATCCTAAATCAAGACGTGACCTTGCATCTCCATGGCTATTATCTGGGAACGTCCATCCGTTTCGATACATTCGTTACCATTCATGCGATTGCCAATCCCTCACAGCCCGAATTTGTTGCAAAAGAAAATACGCTTAACTTTGGATTGAGAAATAGCTGCATAACATTACCCGACACGGCAGTGATCTTTACTAATCTCGGCTGTGCGCCGGATACGATAACGAACGCGGGCCTTACCGGGACCGGATTTATCGAGACGGGCGATACGCTGCCGGAGGTCGTTGCCCCGGGCGATTCGGTCGCGTTCCATTACCGGTTCGTTCCGCCGGATACGGGAGCGTATGCCGCAACCGCAATGCTCCACGTCGTTTCGATGGGGCTGACCGAAGACCCGCAAATCTCGCTCGTCGGTCGCGGCGTGCAGGGCGTGGGCGTGCTGGACGTGCATAGCACCTCGCTCGAAGCGGGGAGCTTTTCCTTCTGCGACGGCGATACCACGCTGACCGATACGCTTTCGAATAGGGGCTGCGATACGCTGGTGATCTCGCACGTCCGGTTTTCAGGCGATAGCGCGTGGAGCAGTGCTTCCAGCCTGCTGCAGGATTCGCTCCTGCTTCCCAATACATCCCGCGTCGTGCAATTTTATTTTGCGCCACGGCTGAAGGGCCTGCACGGAGCCACGCTCTCGTTCCATTCGCGGAACATCGCGAACGATCCCGGCCACGATACCACGATCACGCTCTCCGGTATCGGCGTGGGTGGAACGAAGGTCCTCGCCACCGACACCTCGCTCCGCGATTTCGGTGCGCTCTATGAATGCCAGGAGCGGGATACGGCGATCTGGCTAAAGAACGCGGGCTGCGATACGCTCACGATTTCGAGCGGGGTGTTCTCGAGCGGGGCGTACGCGAGCGGGGTGAGCTATCCACTAATAATTCCACCGAACGACTCGGCGAAGGTCGTCGTCGTCGTGACGCCGGACACGAATGGCCATCCGGTCGCGATTACCGGAACCTATGCTGTGACGAGCGACGCGGATAATTCGATCGCCCCGATTCCGCTTTCGACCAAGGTCCTCTATCCTTCGGATTTCGGTGTTGCTCTTTCGCCGCCCCTGAGTGCGAGGGATGGCCAGGCGGTAACATTCCAGGTCCTACTCAATGGAAAGCCGCCGACCGGCATCACGGCACTCCATTTCGATCTTACGCACAACGACGACCTCCTGAGCTATACCGGTATGAGCGGTGCGGGACTTTCGCTCGACCAGACCGTTCCCCAGGCCGGCATCGTAACGCAACGCTTCACGCTTTCACCGGTCGCGGGCCGCGATACCATCGGCACGCTCACGTTCCAGGTCTATCTGACCGATTCCTCGAGCACCCCGCTCACGCTTTCGAATGTTTCCTTCGATAACTCGCTCGACCTCCCGAGCGATTGCATCGCGAGCGTCGAAGATTCGGGTTCCGGGTTTACATATCTCTACCGGTGCGGCGATCAACTAATTCAGGACGCAATGAAGCACGTGCCCTTTACGATCGCAAGCATCGTTCCCAATCCGGCGCGGAATGAGATACGGGTGTCTGGAATTGGTCTTGGGGGCAAACGGGGGAATGTGCAAACCGTTAAGATAGAAGTGTTCGATCTTCTTGGAAGAGCGGAGAACATTCGAAGTGAATCTATGGAGAATGGTTTCGATCTGGACGTCTCTTCGTTACGCGACGGGACCTATTCTCTGCGGATCGCAAAACAGGGGTATGTTGAAATCCGGACCATTAGTATTTTGCGCTGAACCGGGACGAACGGTCGCGTACCTCCACAGGATCGCGGCGGAGCACCCCTTGCATTCTCGCCCTGATCGTGACTTTGACTTGATCGTAATTGACTTGATCGTAATAAGATGAATACTTCCAATTTGATCGGTTCTCTCGGGGTAGCGCTTTTGCTGGTCGCGTATTTTATGAACCTGTTCAAATTCCTGAAACAGGAGAGCAAAGCCTACGGCGTCCTGAATGCCCTTGGCGCCGGGCTGGCGTGCTATGCCTCGCTTGCGATTGGTTTTATTCCGTTCGTTGTCCTGGAAGGTATTTGGGCAATCGTTGCGTTGGTCGGATTGTTCACTCGGCCGAATGCCTGACATTTTCATCTCTTATTCCCGTAAGGATGCGGCGCAAGCGGACGAGCTTGCGGCGTTGCTCGCCTCGGCCGGGCTTTCGTGCTGGATCGATAAGGAGGGGATCGACCTCGCGGCTTCGTGGTCCGGCGAGATCGTCGATGCGATCGACGAGTGTAAGGCGTTCCTCGTTTTGCTTTCCGCCCATTCGATCGAGTCGGTGAATGTCGTCAAGGAGGTGGCGCTTGCCGCCGAGCAAAAGAAAAAAATCCTTCCCCTTGACCTGGAGCCGGTGGAACTTTCGCGTGACCTGAAATATCATCTTGCCGGCATCCAGCGCGCCCCGATGACGAACATCGACGCGGTCATCCGCGCCCTCGCGAAGCTTGGCCTCGACGCGACCGACGCGCCGCAGCCGCCGAAGATCGTGAAGGAAACGGACGGGCGGAAGACGCTGATGATCCTTCCCTTCGAAGATTTATCTCCCACCGGCGATAATGGATGGTTTGCGGATGGGATCGCAAGCGAATTGATAACGGCTCTTTCGAATGTGAAATCGCTGCGTGTGTCGGACCAGCAGGCCACCAAAGACTACAAGCGATACACTGGAACACTTCCCATCTTTGCGAAGGAAATGGGCATCCGCTATTTCGTGCAAGGCGATGTCCGCAAGTTCGGGGACCATATAAAGATCACCTCCCGTCTGCTCGACATCGAAACCGGCGATCACCTCTGGCAGGATTCGATGAAAGGGACGATGAACGACATCTTCGATATTCAGGAGAAAGTAGCGGAGAAAGTGGTCGAAGGCCTGAAAGTCCATCTCGCTTCCGACGAAAAGAAAAAGCTTGCCGAACGCGGGACCGAAAATGCCGAAGCGTATGAACTGTTCCTCAAAGCATCCGAATACGAAACAAAGAATACATTCGAAGACACGCGAATTGCAAACCGGCTGTTAATGGAGGCGATTGAGCTCGACCCCAACTATGCTCGAGCGTATGGGCGTGTAGCATATAATCTCGCGTCAATCTACCGTTTATACGAGCGGAGCCAGTCGCTTCTCTTAGAAGCCGAAGCGTTTGCGGCCAAAGCGCACGCCTTGGAACCGGACTGGGCTGGCATCTACGGAACCCTCTCAGTGATTCATTTGCAGCAGGGTCATCTTGAGGCGGCGGAAGCGGACGCTAAACGGTTTGTTGAGATCCGAAGCGATAGCTATGAGAGCCATTTCGCTCTTGGTTTCTTTTATATGGAGACCCAACAGCCTCATCTGGCTATTCCTTGCTTCGAGCAGAGTTTGAAACTCAAGCCTGATTATTTCAGCGCGCATTACGACCTGGTCATGATGCTTACCGAGACGGGGCCGGTCGAGCGCCGAATTCAAGCCGCGGAGCGAGCCATTCCCTATTGGGAGCAACGCAACCGGCGTTTTCCTGACATCGAACAATCGCATGTTCGGTATGTCCGGCTTTTGGTCTCTGCAAATAAGGAAACAGAGGCGCGCAACAACATCGAGTTTTTGACGAACGCACTCCCGCCGCTCATCCGAGATGGGTACTGGCTCTTTAGCTTGGCCAGCGTGGCAGCTGCCCTCGGAGAGCAGGGAAATGCCATGAAACTTCTGGTCCGTTCTTTTGAGACAGGCTGTGCGAATCTCGATCTCATACGCGCAGAAACTCAATTCGATGGCTTGCGGGAGCGAGAGGACTTTCAGCAACTAATAGCTAAATTGGAAGGGAAGGAGCATGCCTGACATCTTCATCTCCTATTCCTCGAAAGATCGGGAGCAGGCCGAACAACTTGCGGAGCGGCTCACCTCCGCCGGACATTCCTGCTGGATCGACCGGCAGGGGATTACCGGTGCGGAACAATGGGCCACGGAGATTGTGGAGGGAATTAAAGCATGCTCGACGTTTGCGGTCCTGCTTTCGGAACGCAGCGTCGCGTCCGAGCACGTGCTGCGGGAATTATCGTTAGCCATTGAAAAGCGCAAGCGGGTACTGCCGATCGATCTCGAAGCGGTCCTGCTTCCATCCTCCTTCGAATATCCGCTTGCCGGTCTCACGCGGGTCGCATTTTCGGACTTTGCGGCCATTCTTCATGCCCATCGGCACGGGGTTACGCGTGTCGTAAAAAAAGACGAACGAAAATCGCTCATGATCCTGCCGTTCGCGGACCTTTCGCAGACGAACGACCATGCGTGGTTTGCCGATGGCGTGGCCAGCGAACTGGTCGGCGCGCTCACAAATATCAAGGCCCTCCGCCTTATCGACTGGAACACTTCGAAGCTGTTCCGGGACCGGACCATAGAAATCGAAGCGTTAGCGCGGGAACTCGACGTGCGATATTTTATCGAGGGCCAGGTGCGGACGCTGGGGGAACAGGTGAAGATCTCGGTAACCTTACTCGACGTCGCCACGCACGAGTACCTGTGGCACGATGCGTTCCGCGGTGAAATGAAGAACATCTTCGATATTCAGGAAGAGGTCGCTCAAAAAGTGGTCGATGGTTTCAGGCTCCATCTCTCGGGCCAGGAACAGAAAAAGCTTAAAGAACGGGGAACGGAGAACGAGGAAGCGTTCCTGCTCGCGAAACAGGCTGTTTCTTATGCCGATCGTCAAACCCAGGAAGGATTGCAGCATGCGGTCGACCTGCTTTCGCAAGCCATCGCGCTGGACCCCAGGTATGCCGAGGCGATGCGGAGCAAAGCGTACACGCTATGCGAATTATTTCGAGCGTACGACCGCGATCCGGCGTATCTTCAGGAGGCCGAGCGGCTCGCCGTGCGCGCGCTCGAGATCCGTCCGGACCTGCACCGCGTCTATGGCGTGTTTGCAAGCCTGTATCGACTGCAGGAAAAATTCCCCGAAGCGAAAACGGCCGCCATGGAATATGTTCGCCGCATGCCGGAAGAGTACTGGAGCCATTTTTCGCTCGGTTATCTTTACATGGAGACCGGGCGATTTGCCGATGCCGTCCCACATTTCCGGGACGCGCTCGAACGTAAGCCCGGCGACCTGACCTCGTATTTCAATCTCTTCGTTGTCAGCGAACACTCCGCGGAGGGGGAAGGAAAACAGCGATGGTCGCGCGAAGCGCTCCCTCATTTTGAAAAACACCTGCGGCTTGTTCCGGACGATGAGACCGCACGCGTCTGGTATAGTCTGATGCTCTATGACGCGGGTAAAACAGACGAAGCGAATGCCTCGATCAAGACCCTGCTCCAAAAGAAGCATTTGGACGCGGGGTCGTTATACAATATTGCATCCTATTATGCCGCGGTCGTCGATCCTCCCGAGCCGGAGATGGCGCTGGCGGTCCTGAAACGGAGCGTAGCGGAAGGCTATGGTTATCTCGAATTGCTGGAACAATGGCACGAGATCGCATGGATGAAAGAACATGCGTCTTATGCAGCGGCATTGGATGAGATCATAGCGTCGGTAAGGCACCCTCCGGTTGCGAAGGAGATCGATGCCTGACATTTTTATATCATATAGTTCCAAAAACCGCGGATGCGTTGGTGTGCATTTCTTGACCTCCGGCCCCGGTCCCAGAAAATCATAATAATCTCTTAATATCCGATCGGGCCGTCTTTCCTGCGAAAGCGTGTTGTCATCGTATATATCGTTATCGCTCTATGAAAATCACATTTCGAAATTCTGCTGTGGCCGCAGTGGCTGCGCTCGTTCCTTTCCTCATGGGATGCGCAAAAAAACCGGCGCTTCCGGTTCCCGATCACGTGGTGGTCGTCATCATGGAAAACCGCAGCAAAGCGGAGATGCTGGATACTACGCAGACGCCTTATATCAACAGGCTTGCGAAGGACGATCACGCCGCGCTCTTCGAGCAGTCCTACGCCGTCGAGCATCCGAGCCAGCCGAATTACTTCGATCTCTTTGCCGGTTCGGACCAGGGAGTGGGGGACGATTACGTTCCCGTGCACCAACCGTACAACACCGATAATATCGCGCGGGAACTCCTGGACGCCGGCAAGACCTTCGTCTGCTATTCGGAGGGTTTGCCCGCGGCGGGTTCCAACGATTCCGCGTTCGGCCGCTATCGCAGGAAACATAATCCCGTCCCGAACTGGATGGGGACCGGGACGTTTCAGGTCCCACCGGAGATCAACCAGCCCTTCACGGCATTTCCCACCGATTTTACGAAGCTCCCGACCGTCGCCTATGTGATCCCGAACATGCTCGACGACATGCATGACACGATCGCTCCGATCGGCGACGCGTGGCTTCGCGACCACATCGATGCGTACGTTCAATGGGCAAAGACGCACCACAGTCTTCTTATTCTCACCTGGGACGAGGACGATTACCGCGGCGCAAATAACATCCTGACGGTCTTCGACGGCGAGATGGTGAACGCCGGAACGTATAACGATACGATCAACCATTTTTCCGTTCTGCGGACGATCGAAGATATGTACAAACTCCGCCACGCCGATTCCGCCGCGCTGGCAACACCCATTATGAGCGTGTGGTAATCGCTGCAGGACGAGCTTTGGTCCGAGATATAATCGATTACGTTAGACGGGTCTTTATGGAGCGATCTTTTCCGATTTCGATGAATTCCCATTCAGCGGAATCGGAAATTGGTTGTAAAAAAGCACGACTGGAGTTATAGAAGCAAGGGGATATATTAAAAGCCGATTTTCGCTAGCCGATTTTTCGCTTTCGAACCGATGCGAAGTTCGAATTTGTGAGAAGTTCGAATTGTGAATAGTTCGAAATCCAGCGAACAGAGGAAACTCTCGCAGAGCAATTCTGTTTTTGGCCTTCGGGGAGAATTCCACGAATCCTGCACGGCCTTTTGCCGTATATCCGTCATTTTTCAAAACTTACTCCGACCACATTGAAAAACGCCTTGAAGTACATTGGTTTAGCCTGTTTCAGCGCCGTGCTGGCGGTGGGTTCTGCATTTGCGCAGGAACATACGGCTTCGACCGAAATCGATGAAAACCATGCCGGGCAGGCGATGGAGTGGCTCCAGCATTTCATCAATCCGGATGGCGTTGTGAATTACGACAGCGTTAAGCTCATCGGGTATTCGCAGCTCCGGCGCATGGATAATCGGCGGGCGATGCAGGCGCTTTCCAGTGCGGCATGGGTCGAGGTCGGAAAATCGCAGGAAGGGCGTGTGAGCGGCCGTCCGTCCGGAATTGCTTTCGATCCCGGCGGAACGCTGTATCTCGCAACGACCAATGGCGGTCTCTGGAAATCGACCAATAACGGCCAGAACTGGACGAACCTCAGCAATACATGGAAAACGCTCAATGTCGGCGATGTAGCGGTCGATCCGAATCATCCGATGACCATCTATGCCGGGACCGGAATTCATCTTTCGACGATCGGCGGCGGTTCGGATATCGGAGGAATCGGGGTCTATAAATCGCTCGATGGCGGCCTTAACTGGACGCTTTTAGACAGCGGTAACACGAGCGTTACCACGCAAATGGAGATCAATCCCGCCAATACAGAGCTTATTTATCGCGCAACGACGAGCGGTGTCAGAATTTCGACCGATGGGGGTGAAACATGGACGAATTCACTCGGTTTATCGGGTGCGACGAGCATTGTGCTCGATGCCACAAACCCGGCAATCCTTTATGCCGGTGGTGCCTCGCAGATCAAAAAGTCGCTCGATTCAGGCAAAACATGGGAGACCTTAAGCGGTTATCCGACCGGTGAGATGATGGTCCTTGCGATGTCGCGCACTTCGTCGGATACGATTTATCTCAGCACGGGATATGGAGTTTTCGATAATATCCAGGCTTCTTCCTCGACACTCGCGCTTTCGACGGACGGCGGCCAGACATGGACTACGCAGAGCAGTACGGTCGATTACATGGGCACGCAGGCCTATTATGACGATGCGATCGCCGTTAATCCGACGCGGCCGGAAAATGTCGTCGTTGGCGGGCTCGATGTTTATTCTTCCGTCAATGGCGGCGTTTCGCTTGCGGCCCGATCGAACTGGCAGAATAAGTCCTATAGCTCAGATTTTACCCATGCCGATGTCCACGTCCTGAAGTACAATCCGTATAACAATACGCTTTTTGCGCTGACCGACGGCGGTATTTTTTATAGCTCGAACAACGGCACGACCTGGAAACAAGATATGAACGCCACCCTTGGGACCTTCCTCTTCGTCGGAGGCGATATGGCGGTCGATCAGAATTCTGGCGCTCCGCTCTTTTTTGCGGCAGGCGCACAGGATAACGGGCTCAATAAGCTCATTGTCGGACAGCAGAATTATTATTCCGTTCAGGGCGGCGACGGTGGAACAATGTTTATCTCACCGTACGATAACTCAACAATGTATGGGACTTACGTCGGTCCGGTACTCTATCGCTCGGACGATAGTGCTCATACCTGGCAGGACGTGCTCGGGACCTCGCAAATCCAGAATGAAGGCACACCCTTCTATATGGAATACGATGTTTACGACCAGGACCCGAATGTGGTCGCCGTCTGCGGAAATCAGAATGTCTATCTGACGACCGATGGCGGTTCGGTCTCCGGCCCCGATTTTCCAAGAGTGACGAATCTCGGAACAGGTACGAACATCGCCGGCAATGCAGTAACCGTTCATATCGCGCGTGCTGACGATACGTATATGTACATTGGGACGTCTGCACGATCGGTCTATCGAAGTGAGGACATGGGCCAGACCTGGACAAAACAGTCGTCTCCATCGTCTTTTACTGGAACGCCGACTTCGATCACGACCGACCCGAACGATCCGACGCATGTTTACATGACGGTCTCTATTCCGGGTGGCAATGGAGGATCCAAACACTTTTATGTTTCGACCGACACTGGCAAGACATGGACTTCGCCGGCCACGAATTTGCCGAATTTGAATTACCGCCGCGTTGCCGTCGATAACAATGGCGTTATTTATGTCGGTCACGACTACGGCGTTCTTCGGTCCGGCGATGGCGGAGCCACGTGGTACCAGGTGGCCGATGGGTTCCCAATGGCCATGGTCACCTCGCTTCGCGTTCGCGGCCATTATTTGGTCGCGGCGACCTACGGGCGTGGAATGTTCTATGTCGATCTTTCGCAGTTACCGCCGCTTGCTGCCAACGCCGTAACGGCTTCTAATACCGATCAGCCGAGTGCCGCCGCGATCACGGCGATTTATCCGAGCGTGATTTCATCGAATTCGATGACGACCCATGTCGATTACTCGATCACCGGTACGGGACAGGCTACGCTCGAAATCTACGATGTTTTAGGACGGCAGGAGCGCGTTCTTGTTAATTCCTTCGAGCCGGGTGGCGAGCACGAGATCCAGGCGGACTTGACCGGGCTCGCACCGGGCCAGCATTATCTGGTCCTGACCTCCGGCGGCCGATCGGTAACGAAGCCGATTACGATCGAATGATCTTTCGAGGGCCCAAGCGGCCCTCCTTTATTTTAGCCTTTTTCGTCGGTTGAATAAATTCATTCCCACCCTATTGGAGGTTGTTGCCCGCGGCAGCGCCGAAGCCGCCGAGCGGTTGTCAGAATTTGTTCGAAAGCAGCCCAAAGAAGCAGTCCGGCATGTTCGCGAGATCGCCGCGCTCCTCGATTCGAGTAAGACTCCGGCGAGAACGGCTTCGATCGAAACGCTGGCCGTGCTTTCGCGGGTCGCTCCCGGTGCCATGGCGTTCCTGTTGCCGAAACTCCATGCGCTGCTATCGAACGATCCGCAGGCCGGCGTCGCGAACCACGCCATTGAGATTCTCGGGAATTACGGAAAAACGAGCGCTCATGCCGCCAAAAAAGTGCTGCCGATCCTTAAGCAATTTGGAGAGCAAAAGGCGAGAAAAGTCTCGAGCCTGATCGAAGAACTTTCCGAGAAATTTAACTAAGGTGAGTTTTTATGGAGGAACTCGTCGAGTGCCCGCCGAGAAAATGCTTCGATCTCTACGGTCGTGTGAAGGTCGGAGTGGAGTTCGAAATGCGTTTTGCTTCCGATCGTAAAATCGGCCGGTAACGAAAGTCCTGCTCGGAGCCGCGCTTCAAGATAGTCCCGCCAGGCGCGAAGTTGTTCGTCCGGGATCGTTCCCGATACCCCGTGCTTTCGAAGCCAGTCCGTTCCAAGTGTGCCAGTTACGTGCATTCGATGCAGAACACGGTCATCGACCACCGTATTCGGTAATTCTTTGAAAAATTGGAAAAAAGTGGTATATTCGTCTTCGAATCGCCTTTTGCTTTCTCGGAGTTATGAGACCATTTGCACGTTTGCTTTTTCTTTCGTTTCTTTTCAGTTCGTCGCTTCTTCGTTCGCAAACGGCAGGCCACGTCATCCTGCAGGGCGCGGTGAACGCTGCCTCCGATCACTCGCCGCTTCCCGGAGCGCGGGTCCGCGCAGTGCTCTCGAGCGATACCACGTTCGTCCGTTATACCTTCACGAACGCCAATGGCGTGTTCCGGTTCAGCGACCTCGTCCCTGGCGCGTATAAAGTTACCGTTTCGCTTTTGGGCTACGTCGACGTTACAAACGATGCGACCGCCCTTGCCGTAGCGCCCGCGCATCTCGATGTTACGCTTTCCGAGCAGCCGCTGCACACGCAGGACGTCATCGTTACGGCTTCCCGTCACGAAGAAAAAGAGACGCATTCGCCGGCTTCGATTTCGGTCGTAACGCCGGGCGAGATTCGGGACCACGTCGAAGCCACTCCGACCGATGTTCTGAAAAACGTTCCAGGGATGGACGTCGCCCAGGAGGGGATTGCCATGGCAACGTACGCGAGCCGCAGCTTTCATAGTGTTTTCGGGAGCGACGTCCTTACGATGAACGATTACCACTCGCTCGAAGTCCCGGCCATCGGCGGCTTTTATGGCATCCTGATGCCCCAGAGCATGGAGGACATCGATCACGTCGAGGTCGTCCGTGGTCCCGGCTCGGCGCTCTATGGCCCGGAAGCGGCGACGGGCGTGGTGAACTTTATTTCCAAATCGCCTTTCGCTTCGCAGGGAACGGACGTTTCGTTCGCCGGCGGCGAGCGCGATTATGCCAACGCGAACTTTCGGAATGACGAGGCCATCGGAGATCACTTCGCCTTTAGCCTGAGCGGACATTATATCGCTGCCGACGATTGGCATGTGGCCGACGACCCCAAGGAAGACGCCGCCAAACATGCGGCCGATTCACTCCTGGCCAGCCGTGCGACCTTAACGCCGGCCCAGCGCGACAGCCTCGGACGCATCGGCGCCAGGAACTATAATTTAGAGACCTATTCGTTCAATGCGCACGCCGAAGCGATCCTTTCAGAGGATGCGACGCTGCACCTGCAGGGCGGCCTTACGAATATTCAAAACGATATCTCTATGACCGAGGACTTCGGCAATGCACAGGTCAAAAACTGGCTGTACGATTTCGGCCAGGCGCGACTGACCTACAAAGATCTTTTCGTTCAGGCTTCGATCAATCACGATAATACATCCGGCTCCTACTTTTTGCCGACGGGCGCGCCGATCGTCGATCGCTCCACCACTTATGTTGCGCAACTCCAGCACCACTGGGACCCGGTAAAGGATGAAAAGCTGACCTATGGTGCCGATTACCAGGCGATCCATCCCGTGACCGATGGGACCCTGTATGGCCCGGACGACGGTCACGCCAACGTCGATATTCTCGGTGCGTACCTGCAGTCCGAAAGCGCCGTATTCGATAACCGCATGGACCTCGTGCTCGCGGGACGCGTCGATAAGCACAGCGCGCTTACCGATCCCATCTTTTCGCCACGCGCCGCCGCGGTTTGGCATTTCGATGAGAACAATCTCGTCCGCGCGATGTATAACGTGACCTATCTGTTCCCAAGTATTACCGATCTCTACGCCGATCTTTTTTATAGTTCCAATATCTACGATGTCCGATATGTAAGTCCCTATGTTTCGGGGTCGTCTTTTTTGCCGAATGCGGATGGATCGTATAACCTGAACACGCCGCTGCCGGCATTGGACAGTGCAACGCAGGTCTCCTCGCGGATGTCGACCGCGGAAGCTCAGACAAAATTATGGCCGGTGATCATGGACCTTGCAGCGAAGCAATCGGGGAACGCACTGCTGAAATTAATTCCGGCCCCGACGAAAAATGTGACGTTCCTGGGATATGCCAATCTCGGTTCGAACGCGGCCACCCAGCCGTTTCTTCCGGTCCCCAACGGAGTCCCGCTTCCCATCAGCGGCGTGCAGCCACAGCACCAGCGGACCTATGAAGTCGATTACCAGGGGGCGATCGGAAAAACGTTCCAATTCGAAGTCGATGCTTATGAAACGCATTATTCCGTGATCCGCGCCAGCACCACCGCGCTGACGCCGACGCTGAATTTCGATTCGTCGGCGCTGCAACAATACTTCAAATCGGAATTAGGCGGCTCTCATGCGGCGGACTCCATCGGGCAGCTCCTGGCCGGAACACTCGCAAAATTACCGCTCGGCGTTGTACAGGCGGAAGGGGGAGCGGCCAATGAATCGTATCCCGAAGATATCCTCGTCGGCACGCGAAGCTATCTGCAGAATACCGTCCAGTTTTATGGGATCGATTTTATGATGTCCTACCAGCCGAACAACGATTGGGCCTTCGACGGATCGTTTTCGTGGCTGAATAAAAACTACTGGTATGCGAGCGAATTAAATCCGCAGGACTCGACCGTGCCGGCCCCGTTTGCACTGAACCTGCCGAAATACCGATTCTCCGTTGGAGCGAAATATTCGGGACTGCTCCGCGGACTCGAGCTTGAACTTCGCGACCGGTGGTCGGATGCATTCCCGATGGTCGATAATTATTGGATCGGCAATGTCGGCGCGTGGAATGTGCTCGACCTCACCGTGAATTACCGGATCGAATCGATGAATAACCTTCTGCTCACGCTTTCGATCACGAACCTATTCGATAACGAGCACCAGGAGTTCGTCGGCGCGCCGTATATCGGAAGGCTGACGGTGCTGCGTGCTTCGTACGCACTGCCGGCGTTGTAGGCAGAAATGAATCCGTGCGGAATGATAGCATTTAAGGGCTGTTTTTAAAGTACGATGAGAAATGCTTCCCGGATATGCTTTTCCCTTATTGTGCTTTCGTTCCTCGCGGCGAGAGCGGATGCGCAAGGAGATAGTGTTGTTTTAAGATTTGATTTTTCGGGTGGAGGCGATACCTACGTTCAGACCACGGATTACGATCCGGCTAATCACACTGCTCCTGGTCCCAGAGTAGAGGTAACAGTCACTGTAACGGTCGATGTTACTCTCAAAATTACTTTACAAAGCGATAGCATTAGCTTTTCAGATAGCTCGGGAGATAAAGTTTCCTTCGTCATCGATTCCGGGACTTTAACCTTCCGTAAACTATCCATTGCCGCATCAAACGGTACTATTAATGGGGGCAAAGGATATTTGTCTTACAATGCTTATTTCGACTCCATTCCATTTACCAGAAGCCTACAAGGTAATTTACAATTTCAAGGCAGCGTGTGGTGGGAAACCGATAATAACTACAGTGGCGCTATTTCTGGAACTGACACGACGGTGAACCCGGGCGCACACTATGTCGGCTTTTTTAGCGGGAGCGGTGGTGGGCCAGTGCCAACGCTTGATATCGACATAGGTCCAACTAATTCATCAATTTCGAGCGTCCAACAGGCTTCCATTCCTCAACGAGATTTAGGATGGCAATTGTCGATCGGTTCCATGATCGCATGTTTTCCTCGCTCCGAAATTCCGCGTGTTCTCGAAATTTACGATCTTATGGGTACGACCATCACAAAGATTCCGATTTCAGTCAACACTGAATCAGCATATTTGCCGAACAGCATCTCTCCCGGCCTCTACTTCGCGCGCCTTGGCGATCAGGTAGTGAAGTTCGTCGTCCCACCAAGGTAAGGACCATGAAAATGAGAATGCTTATTTTTATTTTCGGATATTTCTCGGTATTTAGCGGGAATATCCTTGCGCAGATCGATTCGAATACAGAAGTACGACTGTATTGTGGACCTTTTTCGGATGGTTGCCAAATCGTTCTTACCGTACCACCTGGAGTAACAGATACTTTCCATGAGAGTTTGAATGTAGACTTTGATGGTTCTTACGGAATTTCAGAGGAAGATCATTCCGAACCCGGCACAAAATTCGGAGCCCTAAATCCACCATTTGAAATTGATACCGCAAACAAAAGGATTGTAAACCTCCAGGTTTACAGTGCCGAGCCGAATGCCGATGGCGAGAACGCGCTTGTCCTGTCGTTCCAACCGGTTCCATATTCGATCACTAACGGGCATATTATTCTTCATGGAAATTACCCATGCTCCTACTCCCTTTGGAGCGTTTATCAATATCGCTTTATTCAGGGGGGTTGCCAGGATACAGGCTCTTCAACAGATAGTCTTTTTTTGGAAATCGATCCTTCGTCATTAGGGATAAGTATCCAGTCTCCGATTCAACGAATAAAGTTTACTGACAACGGCATTCAATTATTCGAGCTTCAATCGCCAACGGAGTCACGCATGCTCGAAATTTGGAATCATGTCGGAATGCTTGTTTCGAGAACTCCAATTTCTTCAGAAAAGACCGAGAAAGAAATAGCAGTTCCTCCCGGCCTCTACTTCGCGCGCCTTGGCGATCAGGTGGCGAAGTTCATCGTCCCACAGAGGTAATTGGCAGTCTCGTCCCCATTCTTCGTAATTTTGCAGGGGGCTCAGGAACGTCCTGAGAAATGGCCTGTTTTCGTGCGTTCTAAACCTGGATTTCGCTGATTTTGGCTGATTCCGCTGATTTTTTCTCATCTCAGTGGCGAAAACGTGCACTTTGAACGATCAGCAAAGTCCGGGTCATATTGAAAATTTAATCAGAAAAATCAGATAAATCAGCGTAATCCAGATTAAATGGCAACGACGAATGATTTCAGGGTCGGCGGGGTGCTCCGGATGGAGGGCGAACTCTACCAGATCGAAGAATATACCCATCGCACCCCCGGCAACCTGCGCGCGTTCGTGCAGGCCAAAATGCGGAATATGAAAACGGGCAACCTCAAGGAAGTCCGCTTCCGCTCGGGCGAGGAGGTCGAAATGGTCCGCATGGAGAAAAAGCCGATGCAGTTTCTTTATCGCGACGGTTCCGACTTTGTGTTTATGGACAACGAGTCCTACGAGCAGATCAATGTGCCCGAAAAGGCGGTCGGTACGGGATCGAAATTCTTGAAGGAATCGGATAATTGCGATATTCTTTTCTCGGAAGATGGGACGATCGTCGCCGTCGAGCCGCCGAACTTTGCGATCCTCGCCATTGCGAAGACCGATCCGGGCCTTCGCGGCGATACGGCGACCGGTGCAACGAAACCGGCCACGCTCGAAACCGGCGCGGTCATCAATGTGCCGCTCTTCCTGAACGAAGGCGATAAAGTCCGCGTCGATACACGAACAGGGGAATATTTGGAACGCGTAAAATCGTAACGTAGGGGTGCATGGCAATGCGCCCATTTTTTTCAATCCCAGGGCGCATTGCCATGCGCCCCTACGCAAACAACCATGGATCTATCTTATCTCGAAAATATCATCAAGCTTTTCGAATCGAGCACGCTCACGGAGCTCGAGATCGACGAAGAAGGTTCGCGCGTAACGCTCAGCCGTGCGAAAGAGCAGCCCATGTTCGCCATGCCGCCACAGATGCAGTACGCGATGCCGCAGGCTCCGTCCGCACCTGCGACAGCTCCATCGGGTGAAGCCGCGGCTCCATCATCGGGCGCGAAGACCCACGAAGTAAAATCGCCGATCGTCGGCACATTCTACCGCGCCCCGGCTCCGGACGCCGACCCGTATATCCAGGTCGGGCAGCAGGTCGAAAACGGCACGACGCTCTGTATCATCGAAGCGATGAAGCTGATGAACGAGATCGAAAGCGATGCCGCCGGGAAGGTCGTGAAGATCCTCGTCGAAAATGGTTCACCGGTAGAATACGGGCAGCCGCTGTTCGTGCTGGAAGTCTGATGAATTTGAAAGAATCGTCATTGCGAGGAGAATGAATCGACCATCGGGAGATTCATTCGACGAAGCAATCCGTTTAAGTTCACCGACAGCTTGATGGAATTTAAATCTTACGCAGTTTATCTCTTGGCTAATAAGAATAATACCGTCGTTTATACGGGTATAACGAATAACCTTCAACGTCGAATCGCGGAACACAAACAGAAAATCATTCCTGGTTTTACAAAGCGTTATTCGGTCGACAAGCTGGTCTATTACGAATTTTTCGATGATCCATCTACGGCGATTGCAAGAGAGAAGCAAATTAAGGCCGGTTCGAGAGAGAAGAAAGAGGCGCTGATAACCGGAATGAACCCTGCCTGGGGGGACCTTTATTCGCGGTTCACAGAATGAGAAGCATACTTAAAAAGATTGCTTCGTCGGATCGAACTCCCTCCGGTCGTTCGATCCTCCTCGCAATGACGTTATTTTGAGCATACGTTTTATATGTTCTCCAAAATTCTCATAGCTAACCGCGGCGAGATCGCGTTGCGTATCATCCGCACCTGCCGCGAGATGGGCATCAAGACCGTCGCCGTTTATTCCGAAGCCGACCGGCATTCGCTCCACGTTCGCTTCGCCGATGAAGCGGTCTGCATCGGTCCGCCGCCTGGAAAGGAAAGTTACCTCAACATCCCGCGCATTATCAGCGCGGCGCACCTCACGAATGCCGAGGCGATCCATCCCGGCTATGGCTTCCTCGCCGAGAACGCCGAGTTCTCCGACATCTGCGACGCGTCCGGCTTCACCTTCATCGGTCCCAAGCCCCATATGATCGAGGCGATGGGCGATAAAGCCCGCGCGAAAGAGACAATGAAAGCGGCCGGAGTTCCGGTCGTCCGCGGCTCCGATGGCGTTGTAAAGAGCGTTGACGAAGCGCGCCAAATTGTTGAATCAATTGGAGTTCCGGTCATCATTAAAGCTGTTGCCGGAGGTGGCGGGCGCGGCATGCGTATCGTCCACAAGATCGAAGAGGTCGAGCAGCAGGTGGCGATGGCGCAGGCCGAAGCTGCCGCCGCATTCAGCAATGGCGATGTCTATATCGAGAAGTACATCGAAAAGCCCCGCCATATCGAGATCCAGGTCTTCGGCGATACGCATGGAACCGTCGTTCACTACAACGAGCGAGAGTGCTCTATCCAGCGGCGCCACCAGAAGCTCGTCGAGGAATCTCCCTCGCCGGTCGTGACCGAAGAGATCCGCAACGCGATGGGTGCAGCGGCCGTGAAGGGTTCCGCGAGCGTTGGATACGTCGGCGCGGGAACCATCGAATTCCTGCTCGACAAGTCGAACAACTTCTACTTCATGGAGATGAACACGCGCATTCAGGTGGAGCATCCCGTGACCGAGCAGGTGATCGGGCTCGATCTCATCCGCCAGCAGATCCATGTGGCCGCCGGTGGAAAAATTTCAAAGCGGCCGCGCAGGCCGGAGGGGCACGCGATCGAGTGCCGCATCAATGCCGAGGACCCAGAGAAGGATTTTCGTCCGTCTCCGGGAATGATCACCAGCTTTCACGCGCCCGGCGGCTACGGCGTTCGGCTCGACAGCCACGTCTATGCCGGATATATGATCCCGCCCTATTACGACTCGCTCGTCGGCAAGCTCATCACCTTCGGCGGCGACCGGGAAGAGGCGATCGACCGGATGCAGTCCTCGCTCGACGAGATGATCGTCGAGGGAATCAAAACCACGATCCCATTCCACCGCGCCCTTATGCGCAACGACCGCTTCCGCAACGGCGATTTCGATACGCACTTTTTGGAGACGTTCGACTGGAAATCGCCGCAATAACGCCGGATCGTATCATTCCCGCGAATGGCCTGCCCTCGACCGGATCGGGTGCGGAAATCCGGCCTATTGGTACATCACACTCCAAATAACTTTTATTTGGATGTAAGCTTTTTCAATAAATTTTTCGAGACTTGCATTTCCAGTCTTGTGGAAGCATGAGCTGCGTCCTCGAGTACCGTTAGGACTTGTTGCCGGTCCTGGCTGGAATACTCATTAAAGTGCAGCGCGAGTTCATTCATGGCGTCGACTTTTCCCGGGAGATTGATATCATAACGGGCTTGATACATCAGCATGGCGAACGGTCGATCGAATGCAATGGGAATGGGAAGTGTTTTTTCGTCGTCAATGGCGATGCAGTCCAGAGAGTCGGCGATGGGGAATGAAAATGTCGCACGTGGAGTGTGGAATCGTATGGAATATGTTTTCAGAACTCTGCGAGAGGTGACCGAAACTTCCAAGGGCAGATCGTAGGTGCGGGGGCCGGATTGTGAAAGCGTCAGATCGACATTATTTTTTCGAAGCGAGTAATGCGCCTGGACGCTCAGGCTGTCGGAACGATAGACCCATTCGTCAAAGAACCATTTTAAATTCGTTTTGGCCGCGCGTTCCATCTCTCTTTCAAAATCCTCGGTATTCACCGACTTTTGCCAGTACTTCGTTGCGTAAGACCTTAGAGCGCTCCCAAAAGCTTTTTTCCCAATAATAGAACGGAGATAGTTCAATACCAACGCGCCTTTATAGTAAGTGACGATCCCGCCCATTTCCGAGGACTTATGGTAATTGTAACGGACAATCGGGAGGTCTTTTGCCGTCCCTCGAATACGTTCATACCGGAGATGCGCGAGATACAGTTCTCGATCGAATTCATCCTTTCCGAATGCTCGCTCTTTATAGCAGGCCGTTAAAAAAGTTGTGAGGCCTTCATTCAGCCAAAAATCCGACCAGTCCCCGCACGTAATACTGTTCCCAAACCATTGATGACACAATTCGTGGATAATAAGCCACTCTTCCCGCGGATCGGCGAGGACTTCTTTGCCATAATCATTCGAGAGCATGCAAAATCGGACCGCTTCCTGCTCGTTATCGTCGCGGGTAAAGACCTGCGTATAAGAGGAATAAGGATAAGCAATGCCGGAAATGCTGTCGAAATAGGAGATGATATTCGGCACGTCGAAGAAAATACTATCGATTTCCGGATGGGAATAATTTGTCGTAAAATAACGCGATCGTACCGATCCGATCGTGCTGGAATCGACATCGAACATTCCTGACGCAAAACCAAAAGTATATGCCGCAATTGGAACGTCCTGATAAAAAGAATATCGTAGGGCCCCATCCGATTGCGGTCCCGGATGTTGTTCATCTCCGCTCGCGGCGATGTGCCACGAGGCCGGAATGAAGACAGTTAAGCGATAACGGGCCTTATTCCCAGGCATAGGATCGCAGGGGAACCATGAATCCGAATTGAACCCGGAATAGACTTCCTGTGGATGAATGACGAGACCTGTTGTTGGCTTGCCGTGATAAGCAATGGATAATTTGATCTCTTTGTGAAGCAGCCCAGGAGGTAACTCGATCAGCAAGGTTCCGGGAGAGATGCGAAACAAAAGTGTATGTTCAGCACAGGTTACGCTGTCAATAGTTAAGTTGGCCGAGGCAAGCTTAACGTTCGAATCGGCAAATAAAGAGAGTTGCTCCATTCCCGAAAACGATGAATCGGGCAGGTGAAGTTGAATGGTAAGATCGTATTCAGAAATATGATTCTGTGTGCCACAAACACGCGAGCAAGTCAGGAGGAGGAAAACGAAAACGATCTTTGAAATCATCGTTACAGACCGCGTCGGTCCATTTCAGGTTCTTCGTATTTCGAATCTTCCCCGGGATAACGAAGGATCTTTTCGTACTTGCCGGTCTCCTTTGCAAGCGCCCATATCAGGCTTTCGCCGGCAGGGAGCGATTTCGGTTCCGATAAAAAGATCGGGTCGCGAAAAGCTTCTGCCGCGTCGATCACACGCCATCCCTTCGAGCGATATAAGGCTATGAGGTCGCCCAGGAAAAGTCCATTGACGAGCGCATGGTGCAGGAGCAGGGTATGATGAATCGAGCGTCCGGTAAGCTCCCGGGCCAGCGAATCATAAAACACCGTGCGGCTCCAGAGATGGTCAAGGTAAAAGTTGCGGTAAGGTGTTACGTCGGCATTGCTATTGGCAGCCAATCTCTTTTTCAAACGGTCATCGATATACCAATCGGAAGCATCGATCGTCACGTACGCGGGGCGGTAACCGTTCTCTTTCATCCATTTTCGCAGGTCATCGCGTTTGTCAACCGTATTGCCTTCCTTCAAATAGGGGAATCGAAGAAATTTTTGAAAATGTGTATAATGATCGATGACGGCTTCGCCTTTCAAAACATCGCGGGTAAAAATATCGAGCGTCGTTGAATCGAGATTATAATTCAAATGGGAATAGGTGTGGTTGGCGATCAGGTGTCCGGCATCGTCCCATTTCTTAACGAGAAGTTTTCCCTCGTCGGAATCGATTCTCATTCCGCAGACACATAACGCAGCTTTCGCGTTGGCGTTGTCCAGGGCGGAAAGCATCCGATCTGCAATTTCCGATTGGGAATAAAGCGGCTGAGGACTTACTTTGGGATCGTCGATCGTGAAGGAAACGGTCGGAATTGATCTTTTCTTTCGAGCGGGAGCGGGAAGGGCCGTTGCTGCAAGGGCGAGTAAGAAGTTTCTTCGATCCATGAAGCAGGATCTCTAATTACCAAATGGATTCACAATTCGAACTCCTTCAATTTCCTGTCCGTCCTGAAAATCCTCCGAGTAAAGTACGTTGCAGTGGGATTCAATTGCCGCGGCAAGAATGAGACTATCGTAATACGTATAACGGTAGCGATGTGAAAGTTGAACAGCGCTCTTAATTGTCGGAATCATTACAGACGAAACATCGACGACGGCAATTACCTCTTTCAATATTTCTTCAATTTGGTCCCATGAGAAGCGGAACTTTGTGGAAAGCACGTTCATCAATTCTGAAAGGACTTGCGTGCTGCAAACTCTATCCGCGCCGATGAAGGCATCGCTTGCTTTTCGAAATTTATCGGGCTCCGTTCCCGAATAATTATAGACGATGATATTTGTATCGATAAAATACTTCATCGACGGCGATTCGCTTCTTCTCGATCGAATTTCCAGCCGCGAGTATCTATTCGGACAGCCTTGAAATGGGCATGCACTTCCTCAACAGAAGAGAAGGTAGGCTTATCCGAGGTCTTTTCAATTTCGTCGAGGGTCACTTTTACGGGGTGGCCGATCATTTCACGGGGTACAGAAACCGTGATCGAATCCTCGGTCGGAGTGATAATTTGCGTGTACATGATAATGAAAACAGCATTTCGGGGCCTTCGTTTCCGTTTACCCTGGTCTCAAAAATTAGAAGAATCCGAAGTGCTTCCCTTTTGTTATCGCGCTCTCAATCCTGAAATACCCATTACAGAAATGACTTTTCCTTCCGACCTGAAATATACCAAAGACCACGAATGGCTCCGCGTTGAAGGCACGACCGGCACGATCGGCGTTACCGATTATGCGCAGGGTGAACTCGGAGATGTGATCTATCTCGACCTGAAAGATGGTGTGACCGTGGCGGCGCATGAATCGCTCGGCACCATCGAAGCGGTGAAGACCGTGAGCGATCTCTTCACGCCCGTTGGGGGCAAAGTGCTCGAAGTTCACTCCTCCCTGAACGACACTCCCGAGACCGTCAACAAGGACCCTTACGGTGAAGGCTGGCTCGTGAAGCTGGAACTCAAAAATCCGAAGGAAGCTGAAACTTTGTTATCGGCCGACGAGTATAAGCAGTTGATCGGTCAGTAAAAGGACCAGGAAAATTATGGTGCTGGAAGGTTCGCTTCCAGCACCGTAGTTTTTTTTTTGGACCTATGGCTCATTCTGGCGACTCTGTTCTTATCCTCGATTTCGGTTCCCAATACACGCAGCTCATCGCCCGCCGCGTTCGAGAACTCGGGGTCTATGCCGAAATCCTCCCCTGCACGGCTCCGCTCCGCGAGATAGAGGCATTCAACCCCCGCGCGATCATTCTTTCGGGCAGCCCCTCGAGCGTGTATGCGGCGGATGCTCCCCGGTGTGCCGCGGAAGTATTTTCTATGCAGAAGCCGATTCTCGGCCTGTGTTACGGCCTTCAACTGATCGCCCACGAATTCGGTGGCGCGGTCGATAAAAGCGCGAGAAGGGAATATGGCCGCGCGGAAATTCGCGTCGAAGATAAAAATTCAAGACTTTTTAAGGATATTCCCGTTGCATCGACGGTCTGGATGTCCCATGGCGATTCGCTGAGCAAAATCCCTCCCGATTTTCATATTACGGCAAGCAGCCACAATGCTCCGCTTGCCGGTATTGCCAATAAGGACGAATCGATCTCCGGAATTCAGTTCCATCCGGAAGTCGTGCATACCGAGTTCGGGACCCGAATCTTATCGAACTTTCTTTTCGAGATCGCAAGACTGAAGGGCGATTGGTCGCCCGAAGATTACATCGAGTCGACCGTCCGGCAGATCAGGGAAACGGTTGGGAGCGATACGGTGATCTGCGCGCTCTCGGGCGGAGTCGACTCCGCGGTCGCTGCCGTGCTGGTCCACAAGGCGATCGGCCGTCAGATCAAATGCATTCATGTCGATAACGGCCTGATGCGGCGCGGCGAGAGTGCGGAAGTCGTGCATACGTTTCGCGATCACTTTGGGATCGATCTCGATTTTCGCGATGCCTCGGAACTCTTTCTCGATCGGCTCGCCGGCGTTACCGATCCCGAGCAAAAGCGGAAGATCATCGGCAGAACGTTTATCGATGTGCTGGCCGAAGAAGCCGCGAAGTTCCGGGACGCTAAATTTTTGGTGCAGGGAACGATTTATCCCGATGTGATCGAATCGAAATCGTTCAAAGGTCCGTCGGCGACGATCAAAACGCACCACAATGTCGGCGGGTTGCCGGAGCAGATGCACTTAAAGCTCATCGAACCGCTCCGCGAGCTGTTCAAAGATGAGGTGCGCAATGTGGGGCGCGCGCTCGGGATCCCCGAGCATTTTATCGACCGTCATCCGTTCCCCGGGCCGGGACTTGCGATCCGTGTGATCGGCGATATTACGAAGCAGAAACTCGAACGGTTGCGTTCGGCGGACGCCATTTTTATAGAAGAACTTCGGGCATGGGAGCTTTATCCTGCAACCTGGCAGGCGTTTGCGGTAGTATTGCCGGTACAGACGGTGGGGGTTATGGGAGACGAGCGGACCTACGAAAATGTCGTTGCTTTGCGCGCGGTGACAAGCGTCGATGGCATGACCGCCGACTGGGCGCGACTTCCGCACGATTTTCTTGCGCACGTCTCGAACCGGATTGCCAATGAAGTGCGCGGCCTGAGCAGGGTCGTCTATGACATTAGTTCAAAGCCGCCGGCCACGATCGAGTGGGAATAAAGATTCAAAAATCATAAATTCCAAGCCTGGCCTTATAAAAATCCCTATATTTGTAGCGATTCGATGAATCTCGCTCGTTCCCTCGCTGAACAGGGAAAAGCGACCTATTTCCACTAACGTAGGAGAGCCTTTATGATACGAATTCGAACCCGCAGTTTTCGCATGGCACCGAAACTGCGCCTCCGCTCTTTTGCCGCGATTGCAGCTTTCGGCCTTGCGCCGCTCGTTATGAGTTGCTCCAATAAAGCGACGGAAGAGCAAATGAAAACGCTGCATAGCCTCGACCAGCAGCGCGATCAGCTCAAGATGGACTTACAGCACGCGCAGGATAATCTTCGCGATGCCCAGGGTAAGCTTGCCAATGCGGACCGCGATTTGGCCGATTGCCAGACCGATACGAAGGCCGCGCAGGACGGCTTAAGTCGCTGGCCCAATGTTTGGCCCGATAGCGTCGATTGGCGTGTTGCCCCGCCACCCGCGCCCGCACCCGAAACGACAATGAAAAAACATCATCATCGCTAAGGAGAACGACCATGAAGAATATACTTACAACCATCGTATTCTTTGGCGCGGCGCTCCTGATCACAGCGAACGCCTACGCGCAATATCCGGAAGACTTCACAAAAGATCAGGCCGATTCGACGATTAAATATCGTCAATCAGAAATCACCGGTCTTAAATCGGATCTCGATAAGACGCAGGCCGATGCACAAAAAGCCGCTTCCGATCTTCAGCAGCGCATGGCCGCGAACTCGCAATGCCGCGATGCCCTGTATGCCATGCTCGGTTCCGACCGAAATGGTTACAATACCTATCGCGAACAACTCACGCAGGCCGAACAGGAACTCGCAGCGCTCCGGCAAATGAGCCCGGCCGATCTTGCGGCGGCGAAAGCACGAGTCGATGCGCTCGAAGCGAAGATCCGCGCGTTACGCGATAACAAACTGGTGCTGATTCCGGAGCATATGCGCCGCGTCCAAACGCTTTCGACCGATTTCATGCAAATGAAACGCGGAATGGTCCCGGCCAATACGACGTACACCGTCGGAACATGGCGCAAGGACCGCGATTGTCTCTGGAATATCGCAAAAAAACCGGAGATCTATAACGATCCGTTTGCGTGGCCAAAGATCTGGCGAGCCAATATGGACAAGATCCATAACCCGGATATTATTCAGCCGGGGATGCAGCTTACCATAGCGAAAACGCCGATCACTCCGGAAGATCGCGACCTCACGGGTTATCGCCATCGCCATACGCATTAAGCAGAACTTCCATAGTTCGAATTTTGAATGGACTACGCGGACGATTCACAGGATTCGTCCGCGTAATTTATTTTATGATACATTCAAAATTAGCACGATTTTGAAATATCTAAGTTAAAAGATAAGATAAAAAGTCGTCCGCGTCATTATTCTAATTCGTAATCGCGATTCTGTTGAATGGAAGTTATCGAGCGTAAAATCAAGTTAGCTCCGGCCGATCCGATGAGCATTCTCGGGCCCAGCGACCAATATCTTCAATTGATCGAACAGAAATTCGATGCGAGTATTGTCGCCCGCGGGGACACCGTGATCGTCCATGGCGATCCCGACGAAGTGACGCAGATCGAACGAGTCTTTAAGGAACTTAATTTCATCCTTTCCCGCTCGGGCCAGCTTTCGGTCCGCGATGTCTCGACGGTGCTCGACCTGATCGAGACCGGTCCGCCGGACGGGGTACAGAACGAGGACCTCGAATCGGTCATTGTGTTCGCCCATCACGATGCGATCAAGGCCAAAACGCCCACGCAAAAAGAGTATTATCAGGCCGTCAAACGGAACGATATTGTGTTCGCGATCGGGCCGGCGGGAACCGGGAAAACGTATCTGGCCGTGGCGATGGCGGTTTCGGCATTGAAGAACAGGGAAGTCAATCGCATCGTCCTCGCTCGCCCCGCCGTGGAGGCCGGCGAAAGCCTTGGATTCCTGCCCGGCGATCTTGCGCAGAAAGTCGATCCTTACCTGCGCCCGCTCTACGACGCGCTGCAGGAAATGCTGACGGGGGAAAAGGTCCGGACCTTCGTGGAACGTGGAACGATTGAGGTGGTGCCCCTGGCCTATATGCGCGGACGGACCATCAATAATGCGTTTGTCATTCTGGACGAAGCGCAAAATGCGACGCCCATGCAAATGAAGATGTTCCTGACCCGTTTGGGGAACGGTTCTAAAGCGATCATTACGGGCGACCAGACGCAGATCGACTTGCCCAGCCGCCAGCAGTCCGGGCTCATCCAGATCCAGCGTGTCCTTCACGAGGTCTCCGGGATTCAATTCGTGTATTTCAACAAGGGCGATGTTGTCCGCCATAAATTGGTCAAGGACATTATCGACGCGTATGAGAAGTTCCATGAACTTCCCGGTCACCGGAGCGAGGAAGAGAAATCGACCGAGCGCGTAACACGGAGTTCGTCGGAAGACTAATCCGTATGGAACTCTTTCATTTTGGATTTCTAACGGTGACCTGGATGGACGTGATCGACGTCCTGCTGGTCACGTTCCTCTTTTATCGTCTGTATGTCGCAATGCGGGGTACGATCGCGGCCCAAATTTTTTTGGGATTGCTCATCGTCATTGCCGGTTCGCTCGTTGCGCGCGTCGCAGACATGAAGGCGCTCTCGTGGCTGCTCAAAACGCTCACCGATATTTGGGTCATCGCGCTGATCGTTTTATTCCAACCGGAATTACGACGCCTCCTGCTGTTCCTTGGCAGGAACCCTGTAGTGAAATTTTTTATTCGGTTCGATGTCCATGAATATGCGGACCTCATCATCGGTGCGCTGGAAGAACTGCGGCAAAAAGGAGAGGGAGCGCTCATTGTCATTATTCGAACGACGGATATAAAACTGTTCGTGGATACGGGGTTGCCGATCCGCGCTCTTATCTCGAAAGAATTACTGGTCTCTCTTTTCAACCGAAAGGGACCGCTCCACGACGGTGCCGTTGTGATTAAGGACCGTTATATTGAAGCCGCGCGCTGCACGCTGCCACTTTCCCCCGTAGAACGGATCGGGCGAAAAATGCTTGGGACCCGGCACCGTGCCGCGCTCGGAATTTCGGAACAGGCGGATGTCGTTGCGCTGGTCCTGAGCGAAGAAACCGGCCAGTTCTCGTTTGCTCAGTCCGGTCGGCTGGCCATGGACCTTTCCGCCGAAGAAATGAAGACCAGGCTGGCGCAGTCGATTACCGGCGTCGCGAACACGAGCCCTGCCGCACAGACCGCAAAAGTTTCCAGAGATTACGCGCTCGAAGCGCGAGAAGCATTCGATCGATAACATGCCCATTGCTTTAACCGTGAATGGCTCGGCCGCAGGACTGCTCTCCGACGAACGTCGGAAATTAGTGGAGGACTTACGCGCGCGCGGGATCCACGATCCGCGCGTTCTATCGGCCATCGCCTCGATTCCAAGGGAGCGATTTTTGGACCGGACGTTCACTCCGCGTGCGTATGAAGATTCGGCGCTGCCGATCGGCGAAGGGCAGACGATCTCTCAACCGTATACGGTCGCGTATCAGACCCAGACGCTCGAATTAAAGCCGGACGAAAAAGTTCTTGAAATTGGGACCGGTTCCGGATATCAAACCGCGGTGCTTGCGGCACTCGGCGTTCGTGTTTTTACGATCGAACGTCATGTAACACTCCTCGAGCAGGCGCGAAAGCGGCTCGAATCGCTTGGATTCCATCGCATTATCTCTCGCGCGGGCGATGGTTCGCGTGGCTGGCCCGAGTATGCGCCGTTCGATGCTATTCTTGTCACGGCCGGAGCTCCGGACGTCCCGGAATCGCTTGTGAAGCAGCTTTCTCCTGGCGGTGGACGGATGGTCATTCCCATCGGCGGCCAGCGAAACCAGAAGATGTATTGTGTTACCAAAAACGGAGAAGAATTAAAGGCCATCGAACTCGCCGATTTTGCCTTTGTACCGCTGATCGGCAAAGAGGGCTGGTAACATGCCCGAAGGCCGCATTTTGGTCATCACGGGTCCTACGGCATCGGGAAAAACCGAGCATGCATTGGATGTTGCGAGAAAAAATCCCAATATTGAAATCGTAAACGCCGATGCCTCACTGTTGTACCGCAGGTTCGATATCGGCACTGCAAAGCCATCCAAAGAAGTACAAAATGAAGTCCCGCATCATGTGATCGATATCTTAGGTCCGGATGAACCGTTCAATGCGGCACAGTATAGTGCTCGCGCCCGAGCCGAGATTCTGCAGGTATTTGAAAAGGGAAAAATTCCAATCGTTGTCGGCGGGACGGGACTCTATATCGATGCACTCTTTTTTGGGTTGCCGACCATAGAAGTTCCTAGCGAAGACGCGAAAGCGCGCTATGCGACCGAATTTCAGGCATTCGGCTTCGATACCATGCATGAACGGCTCCGCGAGATCGATCCCGATCTTTACCTGCAAATTCGAAGGGAACGGAACCCCATCCGACTCGAGCGAGCCTGGACCCATTATTATACGACGGGGGAGCCGTTAGGATCGGCTCGAAAACGGCAGGCGGGCCGCTTCCCGTACGACCCTGAATTTACGGTGCTCGATCGACCGCGGCCGGTTCTTTGGGAACGTATTGAAGCGCGCGTGGACGCGATGATCGCCGGAGGATGGCTGGAGGAAGCGCGTCAATTACAAGACGCCGGCGTTACGCGTACCATGCCGGCCATGCGTGCGATAGGATACGGGGAAATGTTCGATGTCCTCGATGGAATATGCTCTATGGAACAGGCGCGGGAGCGCATTATCGTCCGCACGCGACAATACGCCAAGCGGCAGGAGACCTGGATGAAAAAATACCGTTAAACGCGTAGTTTCGTCCAGAATTGCTCGACGGCCAGGAACATCACCCGGAGCAGCCCAAGTCCAAGCGGGAAACGGACCGCATTCCCGACGACACCCAGTGCAAATAGGAGTGCAAAGGAAAGCACTAAAACAATGGGCCAGTATCTTTTTCCAATTCTTCGCATTCGAATCGTTCCTTTCCAAAAAATGCAACTTACAATAAAATGCAACTTACAATGCGGCTATTTCGGGAATATTATCTTCCTGCAATGGAACCATTATCTTTTTTCCTACCCGAATGGCCGAACATTCCCGGGTTTTACCCTCTAATTCGATCATATTATAAAAATATCCACCACCGCGAAATACGGGATAGACGGCCCCGCCCCCATTCAGGCAGGGGATCCCTTCCCGCGTATAGCCGCCCGTAAAATGGATGTGTCCATGGAGGACGAGATCGACGCCGATCGATTTGTACAGCTTGAAGAGGGCTCGCTTTCCGTGCAGTTTAAGCGTTCGCTGTTCGAGACGCGCTGCGATTCCGCTGCGTGAAACTCCATCCGCGACCTGTAAATGCGCAATATCGCGGGGACGGAATGTATGGTGGTGCAGCAGTGCAACGCGCGTTTGCGCCGTATGCCAGGCAATATGCTTTGCAAGTTCGCGGCTTTGTTCGTGTGCCGCGTTAGAGATCATTCCGTTGGAACCAACGGGATTTTGGAGCAGGGAATGCGGTGCAATGGAGTTAAAGCCCAAAAGGCAGACCTGTTGTACCCGCTTCAGGAATGGGTATCCCTGGGCGCTCATCCGGATGGTGTCGACGAAGAGTTCGGCAAACGTGTCCTGAAAGATCGCAAGCTTTTCTTCGTAATCCAGCGTCCGGCAACGTTCCGGGAAGGAAAGGACATCGTCTGCCAAATGAGGACCGCCAAAAAGATCGTGGTTTCCAACGATCACGGTCAGCTTGCTGCTCTTCATGATGCCGAGCGATTCGAAGAGCCTCCGTGTTGTTCGAAGATCTCGGGCATCGGCATTGCTCGTGAGATCTCCGGTGATGACAATGTGGTCGGCATTTTTTCCGAGCGCGTCTTCCAGCGTTCTTCGGAGCCGCGGCAAATGCTGCGGATGATACTTTAAGTTAATGTGCGCGTCCGAAAGGTGTGCAATTCGCATGGCAATGTCTATTGGCGGGCATATCATCGAAACAGCAAACCCGTGTTAAGCGTCACGCGGAGAGAATATGCCGATGTTATTTGTTTATTAAGTAATTGTTTCCCGGGAACTGCATTCGCCACCACTTGTGAGAATGAACCGAACGAAAGAGAACTATTCCAAGCCTGCCGTTTCTAAGGACATATCGCGTTATCTTTTACCCGACGAAGTAGCGACCGCTAAGGTGGAACTCCGCACGTACCCGAACGGACTGCGCGTACTGAGCGAGCGGGTCTCGGGTGCTTCGTCGCTGGCGTTAGGACTTTGGGTGAATGCCGGTTCCCAAAATGAATCGAACCGCACGAGCGGGATCGCCCATTTTATCGAACATGTCGTCTTTAAAGGGACCGCCGGACGCAGCATGCGGCAGATCATGCGCTCGATCGAATCCCGAGGCGGATACCTGAACGCGTTTACGACGAAGGAACATACCTGCTTTTACACCTGGACTCGTACGACGCACCTCGAAGAGTCGGTCTCCGTATTGTTCGATCTTGCGACGCGACCGGTATTCTCAAAAAAGGATATTGAGAACGAAAAAGCGGTGATCGTAGAAGAGATCAATGGTCTGGAAGACGAACCGGACGAACTTGTGTTCGAGCTATTCGAGCGTGAAGTATTCGGGAACCATCCGTTAGGCCGGCCGATCGCGGGTAACGCTCAATCCGTGGGCCGGTTCGATAGAGATAAACTTTTATCGTTTCACAACAAACATTATCGTGCGAGCGATATGGTGATGGTCGCCAGCGGCTCTCACCAGCATGATGCATTATTCCGAGCGATCGATAAAGCCATCCGGCATGTTCCTCCGCATGTCTCCCGTCGTGCGCCCGCGGTCTCGAAGTTCCCACGGCGAACGGAAGCAGAGCGGCATTTTCCACGGGCGGCCGGCCAGCAGTCCCACATCATCCTCGGGCGCCGGGTCCCTGGGATTCAGTCGCCGCGTCATCTGGCCATTAATGCCGTTATTACGATCGCGGGAGCAGGCATGAGCAGTCGGTTGAACCTGCGCCTGCGCGAAGAGTTAGGGCTGGCGTACGATGCCATGTCGTTTTATGCGCCGTTTGAACGCGTCGGAACGCTCGGTCTCTATATCGCGACGGCGACCGATCCACCGAATCGCGTTCAACGAGCGGTCCGTGAAATGCGACGAATTGCGAGCGGTCTTATTACAAAACCGATTTCAAAGGCCGAACTTGAGCATGCCAAAGAGCAGATGATCGGCGGCCTTGTCCTTCCCATGGAATCGGTCACGAACCGAATGATGCGAGCCGCGCAGAATATGCTCTATTTCAATCAATATCAGCCGATCGAGCGTGATGTTGAGAAAATTGTAGGACTTCGGTTGGAGGACGTCCGGCGTGAAGCCGAGCGCCTGTTCGGAAGTCCGCGCGAAATGATCCTTGTCAGTGTCATGCCAGCTTCCGAAGAAAATCACACGTAAAAAATGAAATTTGGAAGTGGACAAAAGTCGTTTCCCGGGTGTTTACCGACGTTCTTACTAACCATTTTGTACACAGCATGAAGATCGGCGTACCGAAAGAGATAAAGCAAAACGAAAACCGCGTCGCGCTCACCCCGAGCGGAGCAGAGATCCTGAAATCCCATGGGCATACGGTCTATGTCGAGACCAACGCCGGGAACGGTTCCGGGTTCCGAAACGAAGATTATATCGCGGCCGGAGCCGAAATGCTCCCGAACCCCAAAGCGGTCTACGATGCCGCCGACATGATCATGAAGGTCAAGGAGCCGATCAAACCGGAATACGAATTGATCCGAAAGGGACAAGTTCTTTTTACCTATTTTCATTTTGCAGCGAGCCGGGAGCTGACGGAAGCCATTGTAAAGACGAAGTCGATCGCCATTGCGTATGAGACCGTCCAGCGTGCCGACCACTCACTGCCGCTCCTTATCCCGATGTCCGAAGTTGCCGGCCGCATGGCCCCGCAGGAAGGCGCGAAATATCTGGAGAAAACAATGGGTGGACGCGGTGTCTTGCTCGCCGGAATACCGGGGACCGAGCCTGGGAACGTGGTCGTCCTTGGCGGCGGTGTCGTCGGAACGAATGCAGCGAAGATCGCGGCCGGCCTTGGTGCGCGTGTGACGATCCTCGACTCGAACCTCTATCGACTCCGCTATCTGGACGATGTCATGCCAAAGAACATCGCGACGATGATGTCGAACCCCTACAATGTCCGGAAGGTGATCAAGAGCGCCGATATGGTGATTGGGGCGGTACTGATCCCGGGCGCAAAAGCGCCTCACCTTATCACGCGTGAGATGCTGAAGGACATGAAAGAAGGCTCTGTTGTGGTCGATGTCTCGGTCGATCAGGGCGGTTGTATCGAAACGTGCCATCCGACGACGCACGAGAACCCGACCTATGTGATCGACGGTGTTGTCCACTACTGCGTTGCGAACATGCCGGGCGCCGTTCCCATGACCTCGACGATCGGACTCACGAACGCGACACTTCCGTACGCCGTGCAACTTGCGAACATGGGATATGAAAAAGCGATCTCGACCAACAAGGAACTCCGCCTGGGGCTGAATGTCATCGATGGAACGATCGTCTATCAGGGGGTGGCCGACGCCTTCGGCATGAAGTGGGAAGAGAGCACGAAGTTTATTAAATAGAGAACAACGCTCCTGCGCGGAGGGATAATTTTCTCTTCTATTTCTGTTTTACGACTCGACTTATCTTAGCATTGCTGATGCCGAAAATCACCATCGACGGAAACGAATACGAAGCCCAGGCGGGTCAGACGATCATTCAGGTCGCGCTCGATCATGGGATGGATATCCCGCATTTTTGCTGGCATCCGGCGCTGACCGTCGCTGGGAACTGCCGTATGTGCCTCGTCGAAGTCGAGAAAATGCCGAAGTTGCAGATCGCCTGCGCCACTCCGGTCTCCGATGGCATGGTCGTGAAGACGCTTTCGGACAAAGCCGTCGAAGGCCGCGAAGATGTGATGGAGTTCCTTCTCATCAATCACCCGCTCGATTGCCCGATCTGCGATGAAGCCGGGCAATGCAAGTTGCAGGACTATGCCTTCGAGCACTCCACGGGCGTTTCGCGGTTCGTAGAAGGGAAGAACCACAAAGATAAAAGAGTCCCGTTTGGTCCGCAGGTGCTCTTTGACGGAGAGCGGTGTATCTCGTGCTCGCGGTGCATTCGGTTCGCACAGGAAGTGGCCGAGCAGCCGGTACTTACCTTCATTCATCGCGGCGATCACGTAACGATCGTTTCGAATCCCGAAATGGGCTTCGATAATAATCTGTCGATGAACGTCATCGATATTTGTCCGGTCGGCGCACTGACGAGCCGCGATTTCCGCTTCAAGGCGCGCGTCTGGGATATGTCGTTCACCGAGTCGATCTGTCCCGGATGTTCGATGGGATGCAATGTTCGCGTCGGGGTTCGTAATAATGAGATCGAGCGATTGGAGCCTCGAAACAATCCGAATGTCAATGGCTATTGGATGTGCGATCATGGGCGCCTCACGACGTATCCTCCTGTGAACGAAGAGCGTATCGGCGGTCCGCGCATGAAAGATCCGAACGGCAGGGCGCACACGGTCGATTACGATACTGCGGCGCGCCGCACAGCGGAGGAACTATCAAAATATTCGAAGAACGAAGTCCTGATCGTCGGTTCGGCATACGCGACGGTCGAAGATAATTACGCAATGGCAAAGCTTGCGAAAGCTCGCTTTGGCAAGCCGCATATTCCTTTCGTTCCACATTTTGTGGGACAGGACGAGCGAATGCTCCTTAAGGCCGACCGCACGCCAAATGCACTTGGTGCAACGCTTGCCGGAGCCGTTTCCGACGAGCATTACCAGCACACGCATGGCGACAAAGAAGCCAAGCAGACCATGCTCGAACTTCTCCGTTCGCGGAAGATCAAAGCCGTCTTTGCATTGCAGGACGATTTTCTTGCCGATGCTCAGCTTCTCGAAGCATTCGAGAATGTCGAATTTTTTGCCTGCCTTGCCACGAACGATAGTGTCACAGCGCGGCGTGCCGATGTAGTGTTTCCGGCGTCCCATTGGGCAGAGTGCGATGGCATCGTTGTGAATGTCCAGGGATGGGCGCAGCAACTGCGTCCCGCTGTTACGACAAGATATTATATGCGCGGCATGGACCATCTCCACATGTCGCGACTCGACCGGTTCGGTTCGCCGTTCGACAAATGGGCGCAAGGCAACAAACGCGACGCGCGGGAGTCGTGGCGCCTGGTCCAACTTGTTGCGAAAAATCTGGGTGAGGACTGGAAGTATCTTTACACCGAAGATGTATTTGAGGAAATTGCAAAGTTAGTTCCGGAATTCAAAGGCATGTCTTATGATGCCATTGACGACCTCGGCCTGCCGGTACAGGACGGCAAATCACATCGCGAGGTCGTAAGGCCGCTCTATGAGGAAGTTTATCAGGCCTCTACGGAGCGGATCGATAGTGTGGGAAGTGTGATATTATAACCGCCCCTCGAAGCCGGATCCAGGGCAGGAATCCTAATAATGCTTTTTAGGAATTGACGATTTGGCCATACTTCGGCCAAATCGAGCCCGACATCGCCGTTCGCAGCCAATTGTTAGCAGGGCCCAAAATTGTTGTAATTTTGCCTGCGGGCCTTGAATCCCTGTTGGGACTATTAGCCCCGCGCGCGAATTTCGCCATTTCTTTTTCTAACGTTGTCTCGAATATATATGATGAAGATCCGCACCACTGTAATACACGCCGCGATCGTAGTAGCTGTACTTTGTTCGATCAGCCTCGTCGCTCGTGTGAGCTATTCCCAGGGCCTTATTTCCTATCAGGGCATTGTTACCGAAGCGTCTTCTCCGCTTCAGGGCCTGCATAAAGTCACGTTTAACATCTATGCCCAGGATACTGGAGGAACTCCGGTCTTTACTGAGAATCAAACGATCTCTTTCGAGTCGAATGGAGAGTTTGATGTCCTGATCGGCCAGATCAATCAATTGCCGCTTCTTTCGATTGGCGATCCTCAACAAAGCCGTTATTATCTCGGAATTTCGATCGATGGTTCGACGGAATTATCTCCTCGTTCTGTGATTTCGGATGTGCCTCGTGCCTTTTTTGCCGATACATCGGGCTATGCCCGCCTTGCAAAGAAAGCGGGCTCCGCTTCCTTTGCAGATACGGCCGCGTTTGCTCGCGCTATCGATACCAGCAACGTTTCCGGTACCACGGTCAATGGTATTGCCCACACCGTGCGGCTGGTCGGCACCGGTTCGACGAGTGTGAATACGAGCGGCGATACGATTTCTATTAATTCCTCTGTCGGTATTCAACAGATTCAGAATAGTGACGGAGCGCTGAATATTCTGAATCCCGTGGGACCCACGGTGCTCCTGGGAATTAATGGTAGTTCGATTGTCACGGCCATGCTCGCTCCGGCTGCTGTTACCACTTCGATTCTCGCAGATCAGTCTGTTACGAATCCGAAACTATCTTCGGGATCGGTCACGATGGATAAGGTTTCATCGGCGGGCAGTGCGGCGGGCAAGGTCCTTACGGCAAACGGTAGTGGACAGGCCTCGTGGCAAAATGTGATAGCGCAAGCGCTTGCATTGCCTTATGTGGGAAGCGACAGTTCCACAAGCTCTATTTTTGCGCTCAATAATCCCGGTAGCGGTCCGGCCCTTTCGGCCAGCGGCGCGGGAACGGTTATTTCCGGCTCTGCCACCACCCTGACGGGAATTGCCATTTCGGGAACAACGTCGGATGGCGGCGCTGGTACAACGCCAAATTCCGGAATACTGGGTACCAGTGCTACGGGCAATGGAATGGCCGGATTGACCAATAGCGGCAGCGGAGTCTTTGCATCGGCGGCTTCCACAGGTAACGCCGTTCATGCGGTTACTTCCTCCGCGGCTACGACGGCCCATGCCGGTTTTTTTGAGAACCTGAGCTCTGGCAGCACCGGCAATGTCCTCGAATCGCATTCGATCGGGACCGGCGATGCCGGCTATTTTCAGATTAGTAATAGTTCCAACTCGGCGCCGGGGGCGATCGTAGCGACGACGAACGGTCTTGGCAGTGCGGTGGCGGTTAGTATCACAAATAATTCGAATTCCGCGGCCGCGTTTACTTCGACCACGAGCGGGACCGGACAGGCCGGTAACTTTTCCGTCACCAATACCGCGAGTACGACGAGCGCGCTCCAGGCCTCCAATAACAGCACGGCAACCGGGGCGATGGCAATTTATGGATGGGCATCGAGTACGGGCGGGACCGGAACCGGGGTGTACGGACAAACCGAAGGCGTCGGTGCCGACGCCATCGTTGGACTGGCAAACAATGCGACGGGTAACGGGGTAGGAGTACTTGGTAAATCCCTTGGGGCCTCGGGCATCGGTGTATCTGGAATTGCTTCCGGCTCTGGATATGGAGTCGAAGGCAGCAATAGCGGCTCGGGTGGCACGGGCGTATTTGGCACGAGCAGCAGCACTTCCGGTTATGGTATTCAGGGACAGAATTCCACATCATCGGGTACTGGAGTCTTAGGACTTGTTTCCAGTTCCGGATACGGTGTATGGGGGGATAATCTCGGCGCTGGCACCGGAGTGTATGGCCAAGCCAGCACTTCGACAGGCTATGGTATGGAGGGATACAATAGCAGTACTTCCGGTATCGGTGTACTCGGGCTCGTCAGCAGCTCTCAATATGCGGTGTGGGGTCAAAATCAAGGCTCCGGCTTTGGAGTATACGGGCAGTCCTCCACGACTAGTAACACGTCATCCATTGGCGTTTTTGGGGCAAGTACGAGTTCCAACAATGCGGGTACGGGCGTGTATGGACAGGGTGCCTACGGAGTGAGAGGATATACACTGTTTAATGGTGGGTATGGAGTACTTGGTTCTTCCAATGGTGGTTCGGGATACGGTGTCTATGGTACGAACGGAGACGGTAGTAGTACGGGCACCGGGGTCTATGCCGACGCCGGCGGCACAGGCAATTGCTTTATTGCCAATTATGTAGGTTCCTCGTCATCGACAACGACGAATAACAATCTTGCTATCTTTCGCAAAGGTGGGACCAATTACGCTCGCATTGACAACAACGGGGTCGGATATTTCGATGGCGGAACGCAAAACAGCGGCGCCGACGTCGCCGAAGCGTTACTTCCGACTGGGAACCGTTCTGAGTACGAACCCGGCGATGTGCTGGTGCTTTCCGCTTCGGAACCCGGTAAGGTCGAAAAGTGCTCGGAAGCGTACTCTTCTCGGGTTTCGGGTGTCTATGCGACGAAACCGGGGGTGCTCCTGACCACAGAGAATGTCGACGCCAATCTTAGCGGCCATGTCCCGATGGGGGTAATTGGAATTATTCCCACGAAAGTCAGCAGTGAGAACGGGCCCATTGCCGTGGGAGATCTTCTGGTCACCAGTTCCACCCCTGGCTATGCCATGAAAGGCGATCCGGATAAACTTCATTTCGGAAATATTCTCGGCAAGGCCATGGAACCGTTCAATGGCCCCGGCGTCGCGGTCATTAAAGTTTTGGTCGGGAAATACTGAGCAGGCATTTTATTCGCAGGCGCTCCGGACAGAAGAGGAAGACCGTTTTCGATTCATAAACGAGGGGGAGTTTTCCCCCTCGTTTTTAAGGGGTTCTTTGTATTCCATTCCTAACAGTTTTTATGTAAGCGGCTTGCGCGCTTTCGAGGACATGGCAGAGTCCTTTAATTCTCCGGAGCTACTTTTTCCCCGGGCGTGTTTCCTATCCAATGGTTATCGAAGCCCTCATCAAAATCGCGATCATTCTTTTCGTCGTATTGACGGCGGTGTCCTACACCGTGCTGCTCGAACGCTGGATTAGCGCCTGGGTGCAGGACCGTATCGGCCCGAACCGTGTCGGTCCCCTTGGCCTATTACAGCCCCTTGCGGACGTGCTGAAACTGCTTCTTAAGGAAGACATCGAGCCCCGCCAGGCGCAGAAATGGTTCCACTGGGTCGCACCGGTCATCTCTATTACGGTTGCTTTCACGGTGCTTTCCGTCGTGCCATTCGGTAATACGTTGACGCTCGGCACGAATACGATCCCTCTGACGATTGCCTCGGGAATTAATATCGGCGTTCTTTTTATCGTTGCCCTGGCGTCCCTGGGAGTCTATGGGATCACGCTCGCGGGATGGTCGAGCGGTTCTAAATATTCGCTCCTCGGTGGCTTGCGTTCGAGTGCGCAGATGATCAGCTACGAGCTAACGCTGGGTCTCGGATTACTGAGCGTGGTCATGCTTTCGGGCTCTCTTGACCTCAATACGATTATTCACTCGCAAGCGAATGGGCTCTGGAACATCGTTCGCGCGCCGATCGGATTTCTGCTCTTTTTTGTCTCGTCGTTCGCTGAAACCAACCGGCTTCCGTTCGACCTGCCCGAAGCCGAGCCGGAACTCGTGGGCGGTTACCACACCGAATACAGTTCGATGAAATTCGCGCTTTTCTTCCTGGCGGAATATGCGAATATCATTACGGCGAGTGCGGTCATCACGGTTCTTTTCCTGGGAGGATGGCATTTGCCGTTCGTCTCAGCGCTCGGCCTTTCTCCGCTCGTGCTGACGATCGTCGGTGTGCTCGCTTTTGCGCTCAAGGTCCTGGGTCTGCTTTTCATCTTTATCTGGGTCCGCTGGTCGATCCCTCGTTTCCGTTATGACCAATTGATGAATCTCGGATGGAAGGTTTTACTGCCGCTCGGAATTGTTAATATCGTTTGGAGCGCGTTCGAAAAAATGTATTTAATGCAATAACGTCGTCATGGCCTATACAACGAAATATAACAATCCTGCCGTCCAGCGCAAGCTCACTCTCTGGGAAAAGCTTTATCTTCCGGAGATTGTTCGCGGTTTGCTTACGACGTTCAAGCACCTTTTCCGGCCTAAGTTCACTCGGCAGTATCCCGAAGAGCGCTGGGACCCCCCCGCGTCGTTTCGTGGCCGTCCCGTCCTCGTGCAGGAAGAGAATGGCGTCGAACGTTGCGTAGCCTGTGGCTTATGTTCCCGAGTGTGCCCTCCACTTGCCATTGAAGTTCGCGCCAGCGAAACGGAACTTCTGAAGGAGCGCTATCCTGTGGTTTTCGAGATCAATATGCTCCGTTGTATTTTCTGCGGCTATTGTGAAGAGGTCTGCCCCGAAGAGGCGATCGTCATGAGCAAGGAATACGAATTATCGTTTCGCGATCCTTCGGAGGGAATTTTTGGTAAAGATAAACTCCTGGTCCCAAAAGCCCAGGTCCAGGACCGACTTGACTATCTTGCGAAAATGCGGAATTAGTCGGAAATCGCTCGTGGACCGTGAATAGCGATCGAAAGAAAAAGCTGGGCAGCAGTCTTCTTCTTTTCATTCTCGCTTATGCCTGCCGTTTCGGATTTACGGTTCCAGATGCACGCGCTAACGGAGAGATCGCCCTCGTTCGTGCTCCGGATCAAATCGCAGCAGGAGACGATGTTACGATCATTGTCTCGGCTTCGGCCCGCGAAACGAACATCGATCGGACCGTCGTCCTTCAATATCCGGCAACGTGGAAGTTAAAGCGGGCATGGCGCGTCGAGGCCGGCAGCGACCACGCCGTAAAGATCGCTCCTTATTCCGAAGTAAGCGCCCTTTTTTCAAAGGAGGCCGGCACGGAGGTTACCGCTCTTGCCGATTATTCGAATGATTTCGATCCGGACGCGCAGGGGGTTGCCTACTTTATTGTTTTCTCTACCCAACCGAATAGCGGACAACAGACCGAAAGTATAAAGGCCGCATTGGTCGAGCGAGAGTCTGCCGATGCCTCGAGCGCCGATCGCAAATCGAAGCGTTCCAAGAGCGTCGATCGCTCTTGGAGAATGACGTTTCCGCCACGGTACGATTTTTCGTTTAGCGCGATAACGACGAAACGGCTCGTTGCAACACTGCACCTCGATTATGTTCCGGCGATGGCCCGTTCGCTGGCCTTAGATGGCTCGATGCATTCGAATGCGACGTTGCATGCTCGCCCGGAAGATATTCGCGACTACTTTAGAGGTCCGTTCAGCATTTCCTTCTGGTTCAAAAGCAATGCATACGATCAACCATTTCTGCGGCTTTTGGCAAGCGATGGAAGCGGGATCGAGTGTGGACTCGGATTGATCGGCCAGCCGCAGATAAAACGATCTGGAACGGTGTCCCAGGCCCTGGCCGCCTCTCCCCTTATTTGCAATGACGGGATCTGGCATAATTGTGTCGTATCGAAAGATTCCATCGGAGTTCTTCGCCTTTTTATCGATGCGCAGTCACCGGTCAGCGCAAAGATCGCCTCGTCTTACTTTAGCGATATCATTGCCATTGCGATCGGCGATTCTTCCACAAACAACAAGGATTTCGACCTCGATGAACTGCGGTTCTTACGGTCTTCTTTTCGAGAACCCTCGGAATTTGAACGTAATATTACGGTCGCTTCTCGAGATACCACGGCCTTCGCTGTTTTCCATTTCGACGATTTTGGGACGATTGCACGGCCTGCCGCAATTGTCGGAGCGCCGATGTATTTTACCTTGGATAGCACAGCCGTCTTTCGGGAGACCACCTCTCCGGTCGAGCTGGTGCCTGTTACGTTAACGGCAGAATTACTTTCGCCGACCAAAGTCGATCTTCGATGGCAGACGACAAGCGAATTGGGAATTAAACAATATCGACTCGAACGTCGGATCGGGACGTATGGGCCGTTCGAAAAAATCCTTGCGGTCGATGCTAAGCACGGTATCCGGACTCCACGGCGAGGACAATCGATCGTTTCCTATTCCTCGTACACGGCGTCGGAACAACTCCCCGCGCTGAACGGCGATATCGAACTCTACTACCGGCTCGTTCTCATCGGCTTTTCCGACAAGGAACTGCCGATCTACAGTTTGCCGGTCAGCGTAGAATATGGTTCCAATCGAGATGTATTCCTCGAACAGAACGATCCGAACCCGTTCTATGCCGAAACAAAGATCGCCTTTCGATTGACCCAGCAGGAGGTGGTTCGGCTTTCGGTTTTCGATATGTTCGGACGAGAAGTGGCCGTGCTCGAAAATGGGAAGTTGGACATCGGACGCCACATCTACACGCTGGAGGCTGCCAATTGGCCGCCGGGTATATACTTTTATAAGGTTAAAAGTCCGCATGTGACGGTTACAAGGAAGATGATGTTACTACGTTAACTTCTATGGCATCGGGACTTCGTATCGTTTTTTTCGGGACCCCGGAATTTGCAGCGTATATTCTGCGCGAACTTGTTCGCGAAGGGGAGACGGTCGTGCGTGTCGTAACGACTCCCGATAAACCGCAGGGAAGAGGACAGAAAGTACGGCCCACGGCCGTAAAACAGGTGGCGAAGGAGTTCCGGATTCCGATCCTTACCCCAGCAAACCATCGAGATCCAGACTTCCTATATGCCCTCAAAGCATGCAATGCCGATATTTTTGTGGTCGTGGCGTATAAAATCCTTCCGAGAGAAGTTTTTGAAATTCCACGGCTCGGTGCGTTCAATGTTCATGCGTCGCTGCTCCCAAAATATCGGGGCGCAGCGCCTATTAATTGGGCATTGATCTGCGGCGAAAAAGAAACGGGCATCACAACGTTTTTAATCGATAAGAACGTCGATACCGGCAATATGCTGCTCGCAGAGGCGATTACAATCGGTCCTGACGAAACGGCAGGCGAACTTCATGACCGGCTCATGGTCCTGGGTGCAAAACTTGCTTCTCAAACTCTTGTCGGTCTTGCGGACGGAGCACTTTCGCCGATCCCGCAGACGAGCGAAGGTATAACGGCAGCGCCTAAATTATTCCCAGAGGATTGTGTGATCGATTTTCGAAAACCCGTTCGACGCCTGCACGATTTTATTCGCGGATTATCGCCGTATCCCGGCGCTGTTGTAATTTTGCATGGAATTCGTATAAAAATATTGAGAAGCAGGATACCAAGTGATGGTCCGAATTCGCTTTTGCCGGGACAGTTTCAGGTTACAGACGATCATCGGCTGTTGAGCGGAGCACTCGATGGCGCCATCGAAGTTTTGGAACTTCAGCGAGAAGGAAAGCGAGCCATGACTGCGGAAGCGTTTTTGCGTGGAGACCGAGATCTTTTTAGACCCCCCGTATAACTTTTCCCTTACACGAATATGATTTTTCTAAAAGACTATCCCTTTGCGGCACGCCCGATGATCGTTGCGCATCGCGGGGATACATCCTTCGGCGCAAAAGAGAATAGTACTGAAGCCGTTGCTTCTGCGCTTATTTCCGGAGCCGATATGGTCGAAGTCGATGTGCAGTGGTCCGTTGATGAAGAATTTGTATGCTACCACGATGAACTCCACCCGGAACTCGATCAGGCGGTTCACCAATCGACATTTCGAGATTTAAAAGATAAGAAAGTCGCTTCGCTTATCGAAGTGCTCGCGATCGGTAAACACAAAGCATATTTTAACATAGAAATCAAAGAATATTCCGCTCGCGATCCAAAGCGGTTCATGCATGCGCTGATTACGTTACTGGAAGAACTCGAAATGGATCGTTACGTCCTTCTTTCATCGTTCCGTCCGGATTATATTCGAGAAGCGGGATGGACGGTCCCGACCTGCATTATCCGCCCTCACGAAGAGATGAGGGAGCTCTTTACCTTCCGGGCGTTCGGTGAACCCATTGTCCTCGATCGGCCGCTCGATCGCTATTTGCCGTCCGAATGGATGGAGATCGCTCGTGCGACCGGATACGCCTGTATGCTTTCCGATCTGACCGCGGATGCCCTTGCGGATATCGATCGAAAAAATATTTTCCTGGGTGTGTATACGATCACTACCGAACTCGAATTCGATCAGGCCGTTGCCCGCGGAGCGCGCGCACTGGTTTGTGAACACCCGCAGAAATTTGTCGCGCTTCGAAACGCGCGGTTTCCAACGGTCGAAATTGAAGGCGGCCATATCCGCAGCACGTGAGGAATCCTCACATGAATCGTCTTGCCGCCGAGAGGTCTCCCTATCTGCTTCAACATGCGAAGAATCCGGTCGAGTGGTTCCCATGGAGTGAAGAAGCGTTCGAAACGGCGAGAACGGAAGGTAAGCCTGTGTTTCTCTCTATCGGGTATAGCTCCTGCCATTGGTGCCATGTCATGGAGCGCGAGAGTTTCGAGAGCGAAGCAGTTGCGGAAGTTCTGAACCGCTATTTTATTTCGGTCAAGGTCGATCGCGAAGAACGCCCGGATATCGATCAGGTATACATGACCTTCCTTCAGGCGATCGCCGGTTCCGGCGGATGGCCAATGTCCCTTTTTTTAACCCCCGATCGTAAACCGTTTTTTGCAGGGACGTACTTCCCGCCTCATTCGGCCCATGGTCGGCCAGGATTTTTGCAACTGTTGGAACGAATTCATGACGTATGGACGAACGACCGCGATTCCCTTATCGAATCGAGCGACCACATCATGGAGGTCCTCGCAGAACGAACCGTATCTCAGGAAACGGCTACGGATATTCAAACGGCGATGGACTCAACGTATCAATATTTCCAACAATCGTTCGACAGGACCGAAGGTGGTTTTGGAGGTGCACCCAAATTCCCGCGGCCGGTCCAGTTCAATTTTCTTTTTCACTACTATAAGAGTTCTGGAAATGAGATGGCGCGCGATATGGCGCTCATTACGCTTCGAAAAATCGCTTCGGGCGGGATGCGGGACCAACTGGGTGGTGGGTTTCACCGCTATTCCGTCGATCGATTTTGGCGGGTCTCCCATTTCGAAAAAATGCTTTACGATCAGGCGCAACTCGTCGAGTCCTATCTCGATGCCTGGCAGATCGCTCACGACGAGTTTTATCGCGATGCCGCACGCAGTGCAATCGAATATGTGCTGCGCGATATGACGCATCAACAGGGCGGGTTTTTTTCTGCCGAAGATGCCGATTCCGAAGGCGAAGAAGGGAAGTTTTATACCTGGACCCTGGATGAATTCAAAAATGAGTTAGGAAAAGACGATGCAGAAATTTCCGCATACCACTATGGCGTGACACTCGAAGGTAATTTTGAACACGGGAAGAATGTCCTGTTCCTTGCCCGCTCGCTCGATGACACGGCCGAACGCTTTCTTGCGTCGAGAGCGGAGATTGAAGAGCGTGTGAGTATATCGTCAAACAAGCTTATGACCGCTCGTTCTAGGCGTATTCGCCCTATGCTCGACGATAAGATCCTCACCTCGTGGAACGGCTCGATGATCGCTGCATTGGCAAGGGCCGGAGACATTTTTGAGGACTCTCGTTATCTCGAAGCAGCCAGGAAGGCCGCTCATTTTATCTGGAACAGTTTACGCGTTGAAGATTCCCCGTTAAAGCATCGCTGGCGCGAAGGAGAAGCGCGCTTCGATGCACAGTTGGATGACTACTCGTTTCTTATTAAAGGTTTTCTCGCTCTTTATCAGGCAACCTTCGATAGGGTGTGGCTCGAACGAGCACTATTGCTCCAGACAGAGCAGGACGCTGCTCTATTCGATGAAAAGGAGGGGGCGTACTTTGACGCACGCGCTTCTCGCGATCTGCTGTTGCGTACGAAAAATGAATACGATGGTGCAGAACCTGCCGGAAATACGATTGCCGCCGATAATCTATTCCGGCTTGCGATCTTTACTGAGAACAGCAAGTACAGCGCACAGGCTGAGCGTATCCTCACGTATTTCCTTGGCAGGATCGGTCGATATCCCTTTGCGATGCCCGGCCTGATGGCAGCAGCATTCTGGCACGTAAAAACTCCGATCCAGATCGTCTTGTCTGGAACCGAAATTCAGGATTTTAATCGAGCAATCAATGAGCGCTATTTGCCTCTGTCGGTAAAAATGCTTGCCAGTTCCACGATCGCTCCTTTTGCCCGGTCACTCCCAACGATCCAATCGAAGGCTGCAGCGTACGTATGCCAGAATTTCGCCTGCGAACTGCCTGTCACGGATAGGGACGCGCTCGAGGAATTGCTCGATACACAATGATCACGGCATTTCAGGGACCCGATATAATTTGAGCGTATCGAGCCCTTCATCAATGAGGTGACTAAGACTCGCATCGTAATTCCGGCCATCGTCGTAAAAAAATCCGAGGCTTGAATCGCATAGTATCCCGACCGAATCGAGGACATGAGGGAGCATCGCGCGTCCGGGTTCGAACGGAGAGCTTACCGGGCTCGAGCGTAAGATCACATAGTCGATCTGGTTCACATGGAGCTTGTGCATTAATGCGCTCGGATCAGACGGCGGCTGAAACATATCCAGCGTAAGGACGTGTCGCGCGGTATCGATCAGTGCGCGATCGAGTCCGGCAACATCGACCAAGACACGAGTTTTGCGGGGTTCCGAAATAGCGGCTTCACGCAATAACTGTGGAATAGCGGCAGACTGATCTCGCGCGACCGCAATTCCCAAAACATTATTAGGAATTGCATGCGAAGCCGCAACAGCAATACTTCCCGTTAATAGCAACAGTCCCCCGGATTCCCCAAACCAGCGGCTCGGAAAGATTTCACTCCAAAGTTCGAGGACAATGATTGCGGCAACGATGAGGACCGGAACGAGATGAAAGAGGTAGTAGGGGCGGCTTCCTTCCATCAGGAGCCAACTCATCGAGCAGAAGAACGATGAGGCAAGAAAAAATCTTTGAGCCCGAGTTATCGCTACATGAAAATGTACTCCACGGCGCAGGAAAGCGAACTGCCGGAATTTGTAAAAAGCAAAGAACAGGATGACCACGAGCAATAGGATAAGGACCCCGGGAGCATCCTTCAGAAAAAGATTCCAACGCTCTTCGATGTTAGAAATTTGCACATTGCGAGAAAACGGTCGCAGGATCGGTATCTGTCCGATGACGAAGGCATAACTTCCTTCGGTCCCTCCCTGACCAAATAGAGAAAATTCATGGGCACCGGCCATATAGAGGGCGGAAAGAACAAGAAACGCAATGACGGCGCCGGCGACCCACGAAAAAAATAGGTCCCAATGCTTCCAGACCTGCTGGCGGTATACGAACACGAGGCTCACCGGTAATCCGAGCATCAGCAAATGCCGGGAAAAGCAAAGGAGCAATATTCCGACCGCACCGATAACGGCCATGTGCGTTTTGCTACCGGTTTCGAGCCGGGATAGAAAAAAGACGTACCAGATCAGCACCAGTCCCGTAAGCAGATCATATCGTTCCGAGTGTGATGCCCACACAAAGCCCTGCGAAAGCACCATCAATGCCAGGGAGGCAGAACTTAAGATCGCGGAGGCGCCGAGCTTCCGAAGAATGAGATACAGACTTAGAATTAAAATGAGCGATAAAATCGCAGTGACGGTCCGCCCAACGGTCACATAATCGTATTTCGGAAAAAGGATGTAACCCGGAGTGCCATACAGCAGTGCATCGACCCACATACTTCCGGCAAGAACGCCATCGGTCCGCGGTCGGCCCCCGAAAGATTCCGGATACGACATCACGCCACGGTGAGCCTGGTTTCCGAACTCGCGCATGAGCCAGGTCTCATCGCCTCCCCATCGAACGGAATCGAAGACCGGAACGGTATACAGCGTCTCAAGTTGCCTCACGAAAACAACGAGCGTGATACCAAGGACAAAGTACACAACCAGATTTCGTGGGCGGAGCAGGCGAGAACGCATTTCCCTTCGCCAACACCGGCAGGGGACGGAAAGTTGGATAAAGAATCGGAACTGAATATCCTTCAAAGCACCTTTTTCCCATTCACTCATGCCCTCTATTCCTTTCGAGAACCAGGCGTACGATCGATTTCGGGCGACGAGGTATTTTTCTTCCCTCGATGGCTTACGAGCGATCAGTATCCTGGCGGTCATCTGGTATCACGTTCCAGAACTTCGCCTTATCTGGCGGACGGGTTTTCTTGGGGTCCATCTTTTTTTCGTTATCAGTGGATTTTTAATCACGACGATTTTATTACGTGAAAAATCGGAGTTCGGAAAAATCTCTCTTCGCAATTTTTACGTTCGTCGCACGCTCCGAATTTTTCCAGCCTATTATCTGACCCTTGCGCTTTTTTTGGTGGCCTGCTTAACGACGCAGGAGTTGCGCGGGGAGCCGTTCGCTATTTATTTGCATAATCTGCCCTCTTTTCTTACTTATACCTCAAACTGGTTCGTGTATCCTGGCGGGTGGGGGCCGGGCTTACCATCGGCGAGAGTCATTTTCGTCGCGGCGTGGTCTTTGGCGACCGAGGAACAATTTTACCTGTTCTGGCCGTGGATCGTTGCACTGTCAAAGCGATGGTTCACACCGGTCATTGTGATGCTCGTGTTGATAGCCGCAAATGAGATCGTCAAGTTGCGCGCCGGGTATTCGTTCTTCCTTACGGGGTACCCACTGCCGATTTTAATAATCAATAGTGTTTCGACGGCAATTTGCTTGGGTTGCATCGCGGCCTATGCTATGCACCGCAAGGAATCGTTTCGAGCGGTCTATCGGGTATTCGGCCAGCGCTGGAGTGCACCTCTTTTCGTCGGGATCATGCTGATCGTCTCGACGATTCCGAACGACGCGATCCTCCATGTGTTCCGAATGTTCTATATTTGCCTTGCAATGATGTTCGCTGTTATCGCCTGCACGATTCGGAGCGATCATGTTCTGGTATCCGCTCTCTCGAATAAACCGATCCGATACGTTGGGATGATAAGTTACGGCATGTACCTATATCATCCCTTTGGGATCAATATCACGGACCGGCTCTTTGCGTTCTCGAAGGCTTGGCCGGCGCTCCAGTTCTTTTTTGTCGCGGGCAGTACGGTCGCTCTGGCTACGATTAGCTATTGGACCTACGAGCGGTTTTTCCTGCGTCTTAAATCGCGTTTTTCAGAGCGTTCGAAAGTAAAGACGGCTGAGATCGCCCTGGCAGCCGAATGATCACCGCAGTACGACGAGGTTCCGCTCGATCGTGCGATCGCCCGTCGTTATCAGGACCCGGAAGACGCCGGCGCTGAGGCCTGTGATATTCAGGCGAAGGGGACTCGAATCGTCGGGCATAATAACAGATGTTGTGTTTAAAACCTCGGAACCTTTAGGATCGAACACTTGAATGCGTGCTGCGCGCTCTTCGCTGGAAGTAACCGAAAGAGTTGCAACATTACCCGTCACCGGATTCGGGGAAAAATTGCTCACGTCCAATTCGTCCGTATTGATCGCGCGCGTGACGCCCGAAGGAATGGTTGGGACCAATAAGGGCGAATAGACATAAGCGAAAATATCGCCATCGTGGAATTTGGGTTGGCGGTTCTCCGTCCAGACCGCCGCGTACGTTGAAGCATAGGCATCGGCCCCCATGTAATCGCCAATGAAGTTCCAACCGCCGGCG
>Ga0070741_10001948_pt1 | contig 58227 bp, 40 predicted proteins | sample Coa_R1_4_FD_66440 | JGI IMG/M metagenome (GOLD analysis project Ga0070741, IMG submission 66440) | Surface soil microbial communities from Centralia Pennsylvania, which are recovering from an underground coalmine fire - Coalmine... | ecosystem: Environmental > Terrestrial > Soil > Unclassified ... | reverse complement strand
CCCGGACGAGATGACCTCCAATCGCTTGAACGCCGTCTTTGAGGCGACCAGCCGCCAGTTTGCGTGGCCCACCGACCCCCGCGATGACTTCATGGGCAAGAGCGGACGGGTCATCGAGATGCTGAGCGAGCATAACTGCCAGGGCTGGCTGCAAGGCTATCTGCTGACCGGGCGGCATGGCCTGTTTCCCTGCTATGAGGCCTTTATCTCCATCGTGGACAGTATGCTCAACCAGTACGCCAAGTTCCTCAAGCAGGCCGACGAGATTCCCTGGCGGGCGCCGGTCACCTCGTTTACCTACCTGCTGACCTCCGAAGGCTGGCGTCAGGATCACAACGGCTTCTCGCATCAGGGGCCGGGGTTCATTAATACGCTGCTCAACAAGAAGGCCCGGCACGCCCGCGTCTACCTGCCTCCGGACGCCAACTGCCTGCTCTCAACGGTAGACCACTGCCTGACCAGCCTGGACAAGATCAACCTGGTCATCGCCTCCAAGCAGCCCATGCCGCAGTGGCTCACGATGGAGGCGGCTATCGCCCACTGCCGCGCCGGCGCCTCGATCTGGGGCTGGGCCAGCACGGACGAGGGCGAGCAGCCGGATGTAGTGCTGGCGTCGGCAGGCGTCTATCCGACGGCGGAGGTTCTGGCGGCGGCCTGGCTGCTGCGCCGGGAAGCGCCGGAGCTGCGCGTGCGGGTCGTCAACGTGACCGACCTGCTCATTCTCGAAGAGCATACCTTCCACCCGCACGGGCTGACGCCTGCCGCCTTTGATGCCCTGTTCACTCCCGACCGGCCTGTGATCTTCAATTTTCACGGCTATCCCAGCGCCGTCAAGCAACTGTTATTTGACCGCCCCTCCGCCGCCCGCTTCCAGATCAACGGCTACATCGAGGAGGGCACGACCACCACGCCCTTTGATCTGCTGGTACGCAATGGGGCCGACCGCTACCACGTCGTCATACAGGCCGTGCGTGCCGCTGCGCCCTTGAATCCCGCCATAGCCGCGCAGGCCGAGGACATTGCGACGCGGTATCAGCAAAAACTGGCCGACCATCGCGCCTACATCGAAGCCAACGGCACCGACCCGGACGAGATCCGGGAGTGGACGTGGTCATGAAGTAGGAAAGGGAGATGGGGTCAGGTCGGCATGGATACCAACATGAGTCAACAGCTCCACCGTCGTCTGGAAGCTTATGCCATGCTCAAGCCAAGCATGGATGCCAGGACGCGGCAGCTCTGGCAGATAAACAAATATCTCTGGATGTCCCTGGCTTTTGTGCTGATCTACCTGCCTATCGCACAGCAGCAGCATCTGCTGCGCGTGCCGGTCTGGGCGGCCTGGGTTCTGTTTGGGCTGGCGCTGGCCGATGGCGGCGGGCGCACCTACCTGGCTTACCGGCGCGGCGGAAACTTGACGGATAGCTGGGCCTGGTTCTTCACCTATCTGGACATCGCGCTGATCTCGGCGTCCATTGGCGTCACGGGCGGCATCGAAAGCGATCTATGGTTGCTCTATTTCGTCGTGATGACCTTCGAGTCCCTGTTCGCCACCCCCCAGGCCAAGCACCGCATAGACGTGACGATCATCGCTGCCTATCTGCTGGCCGCCCTGCCCTACCAGTTGGTGAGTCCCCCGCCCGCAATCCCCACGCTGGTGTTCGTGCGTATCATGGCGTCGCGACTGTTCTTCCTGGTGGTGGTCGGCGCGCTGGGACGGCGCATCAGCGCCAACGCGGCGGCGCGCAACCAGGAACTGCTGCTGCTGCGGGAACAGATGGCCACCGGAGAGGAACGGGCGCGCATCGCTCGCGAGATACACGACGGCCTGGGCCATGCGCTGGTGAGCAGCATTCTGCGGCTAGAGCTCTGCGCCCGCCTGATCCCCAAAGCCCCGGAAGAGGCGCAGACCATCCTGAAAGAGGAGATACCGGCGCTGCGCGCGGCCTGGAATGAGGGACGTGATCTGGCGTTCCATCTGCGGCCCTGGGAGATGGACGCCGCCCGAGAAGACGGCCTGGTGGATACGCTGCGGCGGCATATCGGGCGGTTTGCCGAACGCACCGGACTGGCCGTAGACCTGAAGGTAGAGGGCGAGGACTGGCGGCTGCGTCCGGAAGCGGCGTTCGGCCTGATGCGCATTGTGCAGGAAGCCCTCACTAATGCCGCCAAACATGCCCTGCCAAGCGTCATCGAAATCACGCTGGCCCGAGCGCCCAGAGGTTCCCTTACCTGCGTTATCCGCGACGACGGCAAAGGCTTTGATGTCGGCGCGCAGCATATCGGCGTCGGACTGCTGGCCATGCGGGAACGTGCGGAAGCCCTCGGCGGTGAGCTGGCTATCACCAGCGCGCTTGACGCCGGAACAACGATCACCGTCACTCTACCCGAATAGAGGGAGGCTCACTTGGTTTCCGTCTGGCTGATACGGAAGGTGCAGCAGGCGTCGCCAGCAAGAATATTCTTCTCCTGCTCCACTTCCACGTCGCCCAGCAGCTCACGGAAAAGGGCATCCTTGCCCGCGCAGCAGGCACCGGGGTAGTTCTTCGCCACCGCGCGGAACGGACAGTTGTACTGGACGATGCGAAACGTGGCCCCATCCTCCTGTACTACTTTACTCATGAAGCCGCTCTCGTCCTGAAAATTTGCCAATGCGTTCACTTTGGCGGCAAGGGACTTGCCTTGCAGCCGGGGGGTGAGCGCCAGGCGAAGACGTTCGCTCTGTCGTGCAAAAAGCTGCTGCACCGCCTCTTCGCCCTGCCAGTCGCCCAACTCATTTAGAATCGAGTTAGCTAAGGCCTCATAGTGGCGGGGGAACAACTCATCGCCGTGCGTGGTCAGGGCGTAGCGGTGGGAAGGGCGGCCTAATCCGCGCCGCTCAATGCTGACCGCGATCACGGCCTCAGCTTCCAGCGCCGAGAGATGCTGGCGAACCGCGACCTGAGAAATTCCCAGCTCTTGTGCGAGCTCTTCGGCGGTCATGGCGCCGTGGTGTTTGATGGAAGTTAGTATCTCCCGGCGCGTAATTCCGTTGGTTTTTGGCATTGGTTCCTCTCCTACTCCTTGGAGTGTGTGCGCCGATCAACATCTTGCGCAAACGAACGCGGCGCGCCTGTCTGCCTCCTTAGCCGAGGTGGATTTGCATGATGGTTTATGCGTTAATTAAATATGCTAAAATCTGCGCTTATTGTAGCCGATCACGCAACAGTCTGGCAATACTATCCAGGCATACATTGAACTTTTCTTTAATTCCAGAAGATTTTTTTATTTTCCATTCCGATCTATAGACGCCGATAGTCCCCGCTAAAGCGTGGCTGCCTCTCAAAGGCGCCATGTCAAGCCATGGTTTAGAGCGGGCTACCGTAGGCGCCAGCCAGTGCTGTGCAAGCTGTATAATACTGAAACCTGTTCCATCTCCTGGGTAATCCCTCCCAACGGTGTGGACGTATCTCCTCAGCAGCAGGCTGCGTGAGATTGATCCACACGGCTGGGAGTGTCTACCCATCTCCTGGGGAACCAACCGAAAGTCTTGTTGGAGGATAAGTGTTGTCTCTCAAAATTAAGCAAATCCATAGGGAAACTATCGAGCAGGTGCGCGCGATCCGACGCCGAGTACGGTTGGCAAGCGGACGGCCTGACGGACGCTGTGGGAAGGTCTCGGAAGCCATTGAAGCCGAGCTGGGCTGGGCGTATCGCTGGGGCCACCTACGGCTACTTGATGGAGAAATCTGCTGGATTCACTGCTGGAACCAACTTCCCGACGGCACGATTTTGGATGCCACTGCGGACCAGTTTGAAGAACGCTGGCTTGGCGATGTGGTAACGCTTCCTCCCGGTGACCCGCTCTATACCCACTATCGGGCCGCTCCGCCCGGTCATTTATTCCGAACCGAACAGACGGGTGACCGCCTCACCCTCCTTGCGCGCTTGGTCAAGCCCGATGGAGAATGGGAGCCGGACGAGGAGGAAATAGCCTCCGCGCCAAACACTCAACAGGGCTGGAGCGAATTGGGAGCGCGCGCCATTGAGGTTCATAGCGGCTGGCGGCTTCCAGAGGGGATTGGTCGCGAGGCGGGAGAGCGTCTGCGCGTGGCAGCCGCGTCCGGTCAGCCCCTCCCTTCTCGTGAACTAGAGTTTGCGCTGGATGCTACTGCCCGCCAGCGGCGGAGGGCTGTCTCTGGCGAGTGGACATCACCGGAGTGGCGGGAGGGTCAATCCGGCCACATCGGCGGCGCGGAGAAGGAGTTGCTCTGATGGACATTCGTCCCTACCACCGGCAACGGGATGAGCCGCTAGTGTACGGCCTGTGGCAACGGGCACTCGGCAACCAGTGGCCGCTGCCTCTGAAGACGTTCCGCCATAAGGTCAACGGCCACCCACAACATGAAGTGGCGGATCACTTCGTGGCGTGCGAGGGTGAGGAGGTGATCGGCTTTGTTGCGACTCAGACGCCCATGGGACTTGGCGGCGAAGAGCGCGCAGGGCTGATGTGCCTTCTGGTCACGCCCGACCGCCAGCGCCAGGGCGTCGGGCGCGCGCTTCACGATCACGCCTTAGACGCGCTCTGTCGGCGAGGCGTCACCGAGGCGCAGCTGGGCGCGGGTGGTCTCTCCTACTTCTGGGCGGGCGTGCCGACCAACCTGCCCGGCGCGCTGGCCTTCTTCCGCGCCTGTGGCTGGCCCGACACCGGGCCTGCGTTCGATCTCGTCATGGACCTCACCGGCTATGCCACGCCAGCAAGCATCTACGAGCGCATCCGACGACCGGACGTGACGCTATCCGTGGCAGGGCCGGAGGACGTTTCGGCGGTCCTGGAGTTCGAGGCCCAGCATTTCCCCCGCTGGGTGCCCCACTACCAGAAAGTGGTCGATCACGGGGCGATTTCCGATCTTGTGCTGGCGCGAGAACGGACGAGCGGGCGGGTGTTGGGCGTCTCCTCGGTCCTGGACTCGCGCCGAGAATGGCAGCGGTTTGGTTTCTGCATCTGGCAGCAGATGTTGGGCGAGAGCGTGGGCGGTGTCGGGCCGCTGGGCGTGGCCGAAGACGCGCAGGGACAGGGGATCGGGCTGGCACTGGCGGCGCGCGTCACTGAGCTGCTGCACGCACGGGGACTGGCGACCAGTTTCGTCGGCTACACCTGGCTGGCAGACTGGTATGGACGACTGGGATACCGCGTGTGGCAGGAGTACCGGACGAGTTGGCGGGCTTTGTGAGGAATGCGGGCGGCCCGTCTCCACTGGCTAGAAAATAGACCTCACCCCCGTCCCCTCTCCTTCGCAAGGAGAGGGGAGAGGCGTTTTTATGCTCAGTGGTACGCCCCGCGCATGGACGACTTCTGTGGAAACGGACGGAGCGACGAGCCAGCCTTTATCACGTACTAATATCAACTCCGCTGGAACACTTGTCGTATTGCAAACGACAGGACGCTCAGAGTACGCCAAGTAGTCGACCGGACTTGATATAAGAGCCCCTAACACAACGTGGCTGTGAGGCGCTCCCCTCACCCCGGCCCTCTCCCTGCAAGGCAGAGGGAGAACGGGTTGTGTTAGGCACTCTAAGTCTGGGTTCTCTTTCAAGCAAGCCAGTCGAGGATGACTTTGCATCGGGCCGGGTCTTCGGTCAGCCCGACGCTCAGCCCCCAGAGCCAGTAGTCCACGCAGCGGATCAGGGTCCAGGAGCGCGCGAGATCGGAATCGAGCTCGGCGGCCTCTATCAGCGCCTGGAAGTGGCGATCCAGGCCGCCCTGGGCTTGCATGTCCTCCAATCGGCGCCACAGCAACTGCGCGACACCATATTCCGGATCCCCGACGACGACCTTAGGATCCACTGCCAGCCACGGCTCCCGCTCACCAGCGAGCACGTCGGCGTAGTGCAGGTCGTAGTTGACCAGCAGGCCGCCGGCGGAGGCCCCGAGTTGGACCGCCAGGTCGCAGGCCACCTCGAGTTGCCTCCGTGGCATTGGGCGGCCGTACCGCTCCCATCGCTCCGGCAGAGTCTCCGACAGCCGCCCCCCAACTTCCTTTAGCCGGGCCAGTCCTTCCGGGGCCGGCACCGCAAGGCGGCGGAGCAGGTGGCCTGCGACGGCGATAGCCTCCTCCACGCCGACATCGTTCAATGTCCGCCGACTGTTCAATCGTTCCAGAAGCATCGCGCCGCGCGTCGGCTCCGCCGCTAACAGCCGGACCGCTCCCTTTCCGTTCCAGGTGGCGAGGGCTATCGCCTCATGCGCAGTGGACTCGTCCCTCCACGCTACTTTCAGCGCGCAGCGCTCGCTTCCTTGCCTTACCGGGACGACCAACCCGAGGTAACCGTGCATCGGCCTGCCATCTATCACCAGGCCCCACTGCTGACAAAGGCCCTCGACCAGGTTCGGCAAGTGATCGATCCACTGGCGACCGGCATCGCCTTCCCTATTTATCGTGGCTATGGCAAAATCTTCCGGAATAGTGATCATAGATCTAAGACGCTATTTCTGTTCTTCTACCAGGTCAGAGTCGTACTTCCGCAGGACCGCCCTGTGCTGGGCATAGGGGGTGGCGTGGAGCTCTTGAATCAGAGCGTGCAGCCTCGGCGTCAGAATAATCAGGTACCGGGTAGGGCCGTGCGCTTCGTAGTAGGTATGGGCAACTCCTGCCGGCACAAAGACCGTTGTGCTCGCGGGAGCTTCGACTTCGCGACCGGGAAACCGGAACGTCAGTGTTCCTTCGAGCACATGCCAGGCTTCGTCGTCGGCGTGATGGACATGGAGATAATCGGGCCCGCCTCCGCTCCATTCCTGGAGGACAAAGGACTGCCCTGCGGCGTTCAGCGGAGGCCCTCCCCCGGCGCTCTGCGCGATGATCGGTTCAGCCATCTCTTCCTCCCTTTCCTCCGAGAACCCGTATTATGTCCTGAGTCTCTTATTTCCTCTTTACATACCCGGTGAACATTACCGTTTTGCAGCCCGTCTCGTTCGCGTAATATTCAGTTTCAGCGACCTGGTAGATCCGCTGAGTCCTCACGGAGTCGCAGGAAAGCCGGGTTCGGGCTGTCTCGATAGGAGAGGAGAAGCCATGAATAAACTGCTGGCGGGAACGGTGAGCGGACTGGCAGCCACCGTTCCCATGACGTTAGCAATGATATTCATACGCCGGTTTATGACGGCCCCGGAGAGTGGCCGTCTGCCGCCCCATGAGGTAACAACTGGATTAGCGAAACAGGCCGGAATGAGGCATCACCTTGATCGGCCTGAACACTTCCCTTACCTGGCTGTCCCACTTCGGTTTCGGTGCGACGGCAGGAACCGTATATGCGGCGCTTGCAAGCCGGATTCATTTGCAGCCTGTGGCAAAGGGCGTGACCTATGGCCTCGCAGTGTTCCTCGGAAGCTATGAAGAGCTCCTGCCGCGATTAGATAACCCAAGTTGCTACCTAGGAACACGTTTGAGAGAGAATCGCTCTGGAAACCGGCTTTTGCATCACCGTTTGCCTTCTCGAAGAGGCAAGGTAGCAACTTGAGTTAGATATCTTGCCTCCTACCTCGGAGCGGTCTCCCCGCCGCAGTCTGCTTCTTATCGTTTCTCACGTCGTCTGGGGAGCCACATTAGGCATTATGACCGACCGTTTGGGGAAAGAACATGCGGGCCGGTAAGTGGCGTTGATTAGTGCACAGGATACGACAACAACAGGAAGGATTGTGGCGAGACGCAAATGACGGATGAGGGAATGATAAAGACGGTAACGATACGGCGCCCAAAGCCCACCGCAGGCGAAATTGCTGCGGCCGCCGGAAAGACCGTTCCTGATGTGATCGGGCCGGGATTGAAAGTGCTCTTCTGCGGCATCAATCCCGGCTTATATACCGCCGCTGTCGGACACCACTTCGCGCGTCCGGGCAACCGCTTCTGGCGCGCCCTGTTTGACTCCGGTTTTACCGACCGGCTGTTTGCACCCGAAGAGGAGAGCCAGTTGCTTTCCCTCGGATACGGCATCACCAATCTGGTCGCGCGGGCGACAGCCAGGGCTTCCGAGCTAAGCGCGGAGGAGCTTACCGCCGGTGCGCGGCGGCTGGAGGAGTTGGTATGTCAGTTCACCCCAGCGTGGGTGGCAGTGGTAGGCATTGGCGCTTACCGCGTGGCGTTCCGCCGACCTGACGCCCAATTAGGCTTACAAACGAAGGGCATTGCGGACGCCAGAGTATGGGTCTTGCCCAATCCCAGCGGCCTCAATGCCCACTTCACCCCGAAGCAATTGGCGGAGGTTTTTCGGGAGTTTTGGCTCGCCGTCGCCGACGAAGAACGCCGCCAGACCAGAAATGAACATCCCCTACCCGCTTCATCCTCCCCAGCAGCTTCCAGGTATGGGATATCGTGAACACGCTCCGCCTTCCTGCCCTTCCCTTTCAGAACGAATGTGGCGGACCTTGCGGCAGGAAGAAAACTCCTGGCAGTTTGCATACAAAACGGGCAGCTATTCTGTCTATATATCCACAGAGAGGCCCACCTGCCGGGATAGGCCCTCTTAGAGGCATCTGCGGGAGAAGAAAGGAGTGCGAGCCAATGCGACTGGTTACCGACCGTTTGCTCTTGCGCCCCTTTGAGGAGGGCGATTTCGAGGCCGCGTATGCCTATCGCTCCAACGAACAGACGGCGCGCTACTGGATCGGAGCGCCGGAAACCGCAGAGGAGGTTCGCGCCTTTCTGAAGAGGTGCCGGGAGTACGCGCTGCAGGAGCCACAGACACGGTACCGCTTTGCTATAGTACTCCAGGCGGAGGGACGGGTGATCGGCGGGTGTGGCCTGGATATCACCCATCTGGAGTGGCGCGAGGGCGAGATCGGCTACCACCTACACCCAGCCTACTGGGGCCAGGGCTATGCCACCGAGGCTGCGCGTGCCCTGGTCGGGTTTGGTTTTGAACACCTGAAACTGCATCGTATCGTTGCCGACTGCCTGGCAGAGAACCCGGCGTCGGCGCGAGTGATGCAGAAGGCGGGAATGCAGCAGGAAGCCCACTTTCGGCAGAACCAATGGATGGCGGGCCGGTGGCAGGATACGCTGGCATATGCCATCCTGGCCTCCGAGTGGCAGCGTGCCTAGCCGCCTTCCCTGAAAAAACTGCAAAAAACGCAGTTTTCGAGAGGTTTTCCGGTGGAGAGACCTGTTATCCTATACTCGGCGCCGATGTCGTGGCACGCGGTCCTCCGTTGAAAAAATCCTCCCTGCCTTTCCGCTTACGGCACGCTTGTCGGAGTAGAGCAAGAAGAAATCTCCATGAGCAAGACACAGAGCTTGGAGGCGCCACAGAAAAAAGAGCTCCATTCGCTATCCGGAGGGCCGGTTGGTGACTCTTTCCTAGTAACTGCCGGTGCGTGCTCCATACAGGCCTCCTACCATAATGAGAATACGCGCAGGCGCCGATAACAGATAGGTCGCCCTTGTCCACATTGCCAGGGCAAGCAGGCGCTTGTTCAAAGGAGAAGGCATGAAAGGCAACTATCGCAATATTGGCTTTATAGGGCCCTTCCTGATGGCCGTGATGCTGGCCGGGATCCACTCCGGCAGCCTGCGCCATGCCGCCACGTCCTGCCCACGCTACACCATTGAGGATCTGGGCGAGCCTGACTCTTCCTCGGGCCAGCCCGCGAGCGGCCCGGTCGTGATGCCGATCCGCTCGCCACAGCAGACGTCCCGTGCGCTCCCTAAGAGCGACCCCTCCACGCTGCGCATCCTCAGCGCCAGCAAGCCCTACGGCCAGGTTGGATGGATGCACGTACCAGAGAGGAACGCCTGGCACGCCTTTCTCCAGCACAACGGCCAGCTCGAAGACCTGGGCACGCTGGGTGGCGAGCGCAGCTTTGCCTGCGACCTCAACGCCTATGGCTGGGTGGTCGGTTATTCGCAGCTAGCCGACCGCAGCCGCCGCGCCTTCCTCTTCAACGGCAGCTTGATGACCGACCTGGGCACTCTCGGCGGCACGAATAGCCGTGCCTATGGCATCAACGACCAGGGCCAGATCGTTGGGGATGCGGATACCGTCCGGGGAGCCAGCCATGCCTTTCTCTATGATCAGGGTCGGCTCTCCGACCTGGGCACGTTGGGAGGACTGGACAGTGTGGCCTACTGCCTCAACAACAAAGGCCAGGTGGTCGGGTATGCCCTGACCCGGCACGCAGATAAACATGCCTTTCTCTGGCAGCAGGGGACAATGTACGACCTTAACCGGCAGATACTGGCTGACCTGGGCTGGGAGTTGGAGGAGGCCTTGAAGATTGACGAGGGGGGGCGCATCTGGGGCAACGGCACGCTCCATGGGAAGCTGCGCCGTTTCCTGCTGAGGCCCCGCTGAAGGAGGAAACGGCGCAGCTTTGATCTGGTGGTGGAAATGGCGGAATGTGCCGTTTCCAGGCCGCTGTGCCGGGCCCCTCCTTATCCGTCCTCTCTTGCCAGCCTTCTTTTTGTCTGCGAGAAGAAGGAAACCGAAATGAGCAGATAACCGTAGGATCTCCTAACATGCCCGAATTCCGGTAATCCCTCCCAACGGTGTGGACGTATCTCCTCAGCAGCAGGCTGCGTGAGATTGATCCACACGGCTGGGAGTGTCTACCCGAATTCCTGCGGTTAGGAGAGCCACGTTGAAGATACTTCGCCGCGCGCTGCGTTACATGGCCCCGTACGCGCTCATGCAATGGGCCGCGCTGGGCTGCGCCTTGATCGTAACGGCCACCGGCTTCATCTGGCCCTATATCAGCAAGGTGCTCGTAGATAAAGTGCTCTGGCCTCAGGCGGGCACGCAGGCCCAGCGGCAAGCGGCCCTCCTCCACGTTACCACTCTCTCCATCGCCGCCATTGTTGCGGGGGCTGTCTTTGGAATAGCCAGAGCCTATCTGTTCGCTCGGGTTGGCGAGAGGGCGGCGGCGGACCTTCGCAGAGACCTGTTCCGCCACCTGCATCGCCTGCCGATGGCCTACTTCGACGGCAATAAGACCGGCAGCATTATGTCGGTGGTGCAGAACGACGTCGAAGCGCTCCAGGCCCTCTACGCCTCCACGCTGGTAGACGTGACGACGAACCTGCTGATGGTCGTGGTCGCCACCGGACTGCTCCTCTGGCAGAGTCCTTCCCTCGCCCTCATCGGCCTGCCGGTTCCCGTCCTTTTCGGGGTGGTGCTGGCGCTGTTCGGGCGTCCGCTGCGGCATGCAGGGCGCAGGGTGCGGGAGGAGACCGGCACGGTGCAGGAAGTGCTTCAGGAAAGCATCGCGGGCGTCCGCGAGGTCAAGGTGTTTGGACGGGCGGACACAGAGTTAGCCCGTTTTATGGAGCGGGTTTCCGGGCTGGTGAGGGCACGTATCGGAATGGCGGTGCTCGGAGCGGGCAATAGCTCTATCGCCGATCTGGTCGCCTGGTCCGGCATGACGCTGCTGCTCGTGGTAGGAAGCGAGCGCGTCATCGCCGGGCAGATGAGCGCGGGAACCGTCGTGCTCTTCCTGAATGTACTGGGAATGCTCTTCGGGCCGGCCAGCGCCTTTGTGAATCTCTACGCGCAGGTTGCCGGTGCAGTGGGCGCGGCGGATCGGGTCTTCGCGTTCTTCGATCTGGCGCCGGAGGTGCAGAAGGAGGGGGCTGTAACGCTGGAGGATGTGGAAGGGCGTATCCAGTTCCAGCAGGTGAGCTTCCGTTATCAGGAGGACGGGCCGGAGGTGCTGCGCGGGATCGATCTGGACATCCGGCCCGGGGAAATGATCGCCCTGGTCGGTCCGAGCGGCTCCGGGAAGACGACCCTGGCCTCGCTTATCCCCCGCCTCTATGATGTGTCGGAGGGATGCGTGCGTATGGATGGCTGCGATGTGCGCTCGGTAACGCTAGACTCGCTGCGGGCGCGCATCGCCTTCGTTCCCCAGGAGCCGTTCCTGTTCGGGACGACCATCCAGGAAAATATCGCTTTTGGCCGCGAGGGGGCCAGTCTCGACGAGATCGTTGCGGCGGCCAAAGCCGCCAATGCCCACGACTTCATCCTGGCCCTGCCGGAGGGATACGCGACGCAGGTGGGAGAGCGGGGAACACGCCTTTCCGGTGGGCAGAAGCAGCGCCTCGCCCTGGCCCGCGCCATTCTGCGCGATCCGCGCATTCTTATCCTGGATGAGGCGACCTCAGCCCAGGATGCCGAGTCGGAACGCCAGGTGCAGGAGGCGATGCGCCGGCTGATGCAGGGGCGCACCTCCATTGTCATCGCACACCGGCTTTCGACTGTGCAGCGCGCGGATCGCATTATCGTGCTGGAGGAGCAAGGTATCCGCGAGAGCGGCCGCCACGCCGAACTGCTGGCCCAGGATGGCCTCTATGCGCGGCTGCATGCTTTGCAGTTTGCCGCAGCGTCTTCTCCAGAACCGTGAGCGCCTGCCCTTATCTGGAAGACGGGAGCTTCGCTCCCCTTCTCTATCAAAGAACCCCGCGTTTTCCCAGGTTTTTGATCCTCGCATGGCGACCCGGCCCGGTTTGCGTTTATTGGGGCTGTGGTCGCCATGCGGCGTCACATATAGCCGGCCAGGCCCAGCAGTTCCCGCGTCTCCGCGTCCGCCTCGGCCAGCAGCGTCTGCGTCAGGCCGTCTTTGGGCTTCTCGCCATAGATACTGGAGACCATCCAGGCGGGGCCGTAGCCAAAGAGCAGCAGGCGGCGGCGGGTACAGCCGGGCTGCGTGGGCAGCGCGCGGTGCCAGAGGCTGCCGTGCGCAAACACGCAGCTTCCCGCCGGAAGGCGCAACACGACCTGTCCCGGCTTCTCCTCAAAGTCCTCCTGCGCCATATCCACGTTACGCCAGTGGTGCGACCCCGGCAACACGCACAGCGGGCCGTTGCGGTCGTCTAAATCATCCAGATAGAGCAGAACGTCGAGCGTCTGAGGAGGCATGAACAAGGGCGGCAGCGGATCAGGAACGACGCGCTGATGAAAGTGCCACTCTGTCTCCTGATAGGGCGTCTCCGGATAGCAGACCCGCCCGGTAAAGCCGCGCAGCCGCACAGCCGGCCCAAACAGCGCCCGCGCCACCGACACCGTCGGCGGGAAGTTAAGCATCTCCAGAAACGCCGGGTGCTTGTCTATCAGATGCCGGATGAACACCCCGCCGAACGCCCGGCCACCCTGCGTCTCCAGCCGGTCATCCCTGGCGACCGCTTCCTCCAGGGCCGCGCGCAGCCGTTTCACCTCCTCCATCGGCAGCAGCCGCTCGCGCACCAGGTAGCCGTCACGCGCCAGCGTCTGTATCTCCTCCGGCGTCGCCAGGACTTCCACCGCGCGCACGGGGAAGTTGCGGTGCGGGTCGCGCGTGCGGTAGGTGATGGTATGGCGGCCGGGAATGCTGGCTTCGTTATAGCGGATGCCCATGCGGTCTTGTCCTCCTCCTTAACTTCGTGCGACTGCTCAGTTGAACAGATCAGGCCGTCTCGGAGTGCAGCGCGATGCGGTTGCCCTCGCTGTCGAGAATAATCGCCCGAAACCGTACGGGCCAATAGAGTGTTTCGGCTGGAGAATTTTGCCGCCGTTGGCTTCCACCTGCGCCAGGGCGTCATCCAGCCTCCCGTTGACATTGAAGTAGAGCAGCGGCCCCTGCGCCGAAGGCTGGCAGCCCGCCTCCTGGAACAGGCAGCCTGCCACCTGATCGCCGTTATGGGCGAAGATGGCCATCGGCTGATCGGGCGCTCCTCGTTCGATGGAGGTCGCCAGAACCCGCGCGTAGAACTGGGTAGCCCGTTGGAGGTCGGTCACGGGCATATCGAACCAAACGATGAAGTGTGCCATAGCCGCTCCTTTCAAACCGAATGAGAGAACGGATACGGTTGCTTTGTTACTCTGGCGCCGGACTGAAAACCGGAAAGGGGGCGCTTGGCCTATCCGCCCTGAAATCTGCAATAAGCATTTCCTGGTAGTGTCCCTCTAGGGCGTTTATCGCGCCTGGATTTCACCCTCAACAACTCACTACCGGGACACGACCCATTTCCTGCCTGAGCAAGAAAGTTCCTTCACCCCAGGCTGGCGCTCCCTGCGAGCGGTCTGCGTGCGGCCAACTCTCCAAAGCGTAGGCAGGTACGCAGATTCACCAAACGACGTTACCGCAGGGGAGTGTCTGCCTGGTGCTGTACGCGCTCCAATGCGAGGAACAGATCGTTGGGTGCGCCCTGGGCATGTTCTTCGCTGCCGCGAATCGCTTCATACGCCCGCGCCGCCACGACCGCGCCCAATGCCGGCCCGACCACATAAATCCAGTAGTTGGCGAGGGCCGCGCCGCCTGCAAAGAGCGCGGGGCCGAGAGAGCGGGCCGGGTTCATGGAGCCGCCCGTGACGGGGCCGCCGATCAGCACGCCGAACACGACGGTCAGACCGATGGCAAGGCCAGGCACCGCACCGTTGACCCGTTTGTCGGTGGCGACGGAGATGATGACCAGCATGAGGAAGAAAGTCAGGACGGCCTCCATGCCGACCGAGCGGGCGATGGGGCCGGGAGCCGGAACGTGCGCTCCATAGCCGCCGCCGAACAGCAGAGCCACCAGCGCCGCCGCCATAGTCCCGCCCGTCAGTTGCGCAATCCAATAGGACAGGACATACCGCCAGGGAAAGCGGCCGGCAACGGCAAAGCCGAGCGTTACGGCGGGGTTGAAGTGTGCGGCAGAGATGTGACCCAGGGCGTAGATCATCGCCAGTACTGCCAATCCGGACACCCATGCGGCGGCCAATAGCCCGCTATCCCCGCCACGCATCTTGCCGGAGGCGACCAGGGCGACGGGCGCAAACACGATGCCGAACGTGCCGATGAATTCCGCCAGATACCGGCGCATCATGCTCACGCTCACGCCCCAGCCTCCAATTCGTCCAGCAGCTTCTCCACGCGCTCTCGTATCTGGTCCCGGATGGCGCGCACCTTCTCAATCGGTTGGCCTGCGGGGTCATCCAGCCCCCAATCCTCCGATATGTAGATGCGGGCGGGGCAGGCATCCGCATCCACGCCGCAACCCATAGTGATGATATGATCGGCCTCGTTCGCCATCTCCTGGGTGAGTTGCTTCGGCCTTTGCCCGTCCATCGTCACACCGATTTCCCGCATGACCTCCTGCGCGACCGGGTTGATGCGCTGGCCTGCGACCGTTCCCGCAGACAGCGCGCGCACGGGCAGCCTCCGCTCCACTGCTCGTTTGTTGGTGAGCGCCTCCGCCATCTGGGAGCGGCCCGCGTTATGGACACATACGAACAAAACGGTCTTCACGCCAATTCCTTTCATTTGACCTGCCACAGGGCCAGTACCAGGCCGCCACTAATGATGAGTGTCCCACCGACGAGGATGGGCACAGTGACTTTCTCGTGGAAGGCGGAGAGAGCCACAATCTGCGCAACCACAAAGAAGACGGCGATGTAGACGCCGAGCAGACGCCCGAAGTCCCACCGGGACAGATTGACCGTGAAGCCGTAGAGGGTGAGCACGACCGCGCCCAAGACAAAGCCCAACACCTTCCCACCCTTGAGGCCCCATCGAACGAGGGCATCACCACCAACTTCCAGCAGGGCGGCAACCATCAGGAAGGCCAATGCACGCATCTTCTAGCACCTCCGAATAATCTGCGGAACGCCCTCGTTGGGATCGTACTGCACTAAATAGGGATTAGCGATGGCTGCTTTGGGAGGGAGTCGCCGTTGAATGGGGACTGCCCTCGTTCGCAGGTTGCGTGATTTAGAGTTGCGGCTTGGTCGCGCGAATGAAGGCTCCCATCACGCGCCTATCCAGGCCCGCTTTCTCCTCCGGGGATAGGGCGGCGACTTCCGGCGAGCAGCAGGTGGTTGCTTCCAGATCGGCGAAGGTGTAGCGGCGCGTCGGCTCGATGGAAGCATCCACAAATCCCGCCGCTTCCAGCCGCCGCAGGTAGTCGCTCCTTTCCAGCGCGCCCGCCACGCAGCCGACGAAGGCTTCCATGTCGCGGCGCACAGCGTCGGGAAGCTCGCCGTCTACGACTACATCAGAGACAGCGAACCGACCGCCCGGCTTCAAAACCCGGAACGCCTCCCGCAGCACCGCGTCTTTATCGGCAGAGAGATTGATGACGCAGTTGGAGATGATCACATCCACGCTGGCGTCGGGCAGAGGAATCTCTTCGATATGGCCCTTGAGGAACTGCACGTTCTCGGCTCCCGCCTCCGCCCTGTTCTTCTCGGCGAGGGCCAGCATCTCGTCGGTCATGTCCAATCCATAGACAAAACCGGTGGGACCGACCCGCTTTGCCGACAGCAGCACGTCAATGCCACCGCCGCTGCCCAAATCCAGCACCACCTCTCCCGGAGCCAACGACGCCAGGGCGGTCGGGTTGCCGCAGCCCAGAGAGGCCAGCAGTGCGGCTTCGGGTATCTGCGCCGCTTCCGTATCGCTGTAGAGGTCGCCGGTGATGGCATCTTGATCCTGCGTGCCACAGCAGGAGTCGGAGCCGCCGCCCGCATTCCCGCCGCAGCAGGCCGCGCCTTTGCCGTTCAACACGGTTAAGGCCGCCGCGCCATACTTTTGCCGCACGATCTCACGCACGTCTTGCCGATCCGTCAATTTGATCTCGGTCATGGTCGTCGTCCTTTCGGTCACTCGCAGCACCCGTCTTGATCCGCTCCGCCCTGCTCGCCCAGGTAGGCGGCGAGAGCGGCGACGGCTTCGCGGTTAATGCCGCAGATCATGTTCTTGCCGCGCCGTTCGACGGTGATGAGACCTGCCAGCCGCAACTCCTTGAGGTGATGGCTGATGGTGGAGTTGATCTTCTCCGCGCCCGTGATCCGACAGCAAACCTCGCCCACGGTCGGCCCCTGCACGGGGCGCACGTCGCCGGTGTCCTCCACCGCCACCGGGCAGCAGCAGGAGCGCAGGAACTCAAAAATGCGCAGCCGGGTCGGGTCGCCTAACGCCTTGAACATCGCAGGAAAGTCGTACTGGTGGCTTCTTAGTGTTATCATCTCTTCACTACATTTCGGGAAATATTGAAATGACTCTAACACACTCTATCCTGTTTGTCAAGCCCGCCGCCATAATTTGCACTGTCAAATTTATTTCTGAAGCGGAGGGCAGATTGGATTAACAAAAACAAAGGCCGAACCTTACCAGAAGCAGTTCGGCCTTAAAGAGAAGGTTTGTGACGGAGTGCCCTGCTCACTACTACGCAACCGTAAAGAGCCTTTGATGCAGGGCGGCAATCGCCTCCGGCTTTATCTTTGGCTTACGATCGTAGGTTAGCAGCCCGTTCATTTCCTGCTCGATGTCGGTCAACTGCGTGTAGCAGAAACCGGACACAAACTTCAAGTCCGCAATTCCTTCCATCAGGTCACGGTACTTTTCCAGCAGTTCCTCCGGCGTGCGGCACCAGCTATAGGCCTGATAGAGCTTGTCCCACTGGTCTTCGGGCAGGTCTGGTGGCATCAGGAACCCGCCCACTTCCGTCAGCATCACCGGCTGGCCTCGATGCTGCGAACCCCGCGCGAAATGCCGGATCGGATGCTTCGTCCAAGTCATCTCCGGAATCGGTCCGCCCGCCATTGTCTGGGCATACCGCCGGCGCAGGCCGTCCCCGGTCGGGGTGTAGTCGTGCAGGGCCAGGATGTCGGTAATGTCGGTATGCTCCCAGCCGTCATTATCAATCACAGGCCGGTCGGGGTCCAGGCGGCGCGTCAGCTCCACCATCCGCTCCAGGAAGGCGTACTGGCCGGGATGGTCTTCGCGCAAATCCGGCACGCCCCAGCTTTCGTTCAGCGGCACCCAGACGATGACGGCAGGACTGTTGTAATCGCGGCGGACGGCGCGCTCCCACTCGGCGATAAACATCTCCTCGGCTCTAGGCGACCACGCGCGCGCGTTGGGCATCTCGCCCCAGACCAGCAGCCCCAGTTTATCGCACCAGTAGAGCCAGCGCGGGTCTTCGACCTTCTGATGCTTTCTGGCCCCGTTGAACCCGAACCGCTTGCACCACTCCACATCGGCGCGCAGGGCCTCGTCGCTGGGCGCGGTCATGCCCGACTCCGGCCAGTAGCCCTGATCCAGCACCATCTTGAGGTAGGTCGGCTCGCCGTTGAGCAGCAGCCGCCCGTCCCGAATCTGCACCTCCCGCAGACCAAAGTAGGACTCTACCTCATCCAGGAGCTCGCCGTTCTTGCGCAGGCGCACCGTCAGGCCGTAGAGGTGCGGGCTGTCGGGCGACCAGCGTTTGGGATTGGGGATGCGCAGGAGCAGTCGGGGAGCCGCGCCTACGTTCTCGCGCGCCGTCGTGGCTACGATCCTGTCGCCATCGCGCGCCTCCGCCTCGACTTCCCACCCGATGGAGGGAGCATGCAGCAGCACGCGCACTTCCACCGCATCGCCATCATCCACATTCAGGATGGGCTTCAGGCGCAGCTCCTCAATGCGGATGGCGGGCGCCGGCTCCAGCCACACGGTCTGCCAGATGCCCGTCGTGCAGTAGTAGTCGCAGCCGCGCGGCCTGCCGCTGACCGCCTGTTTGCCTCTCGGCTGGTAAGCGTCCTGGGTGTCCTCGGCGCGTACCACGATGCGGTTCGTTCCCTCTTTCAGATACGGGGCGATGTCGAAGGTGAAAGGCACATGCCCGCCCTGATTATGCCCGACCTCCTGGCCGTTGACCCAGACGGTCGTTTTGTAGTCTACCGCGCCGAAGTGCAGCAGGATGTCGCGCCCTTTCCATTCATCGGGGATCTGGAAGCTGCGGGCGTACCAGGCCACCTGATAGATGTCCTGGTCATTAATTCCAGAGAGTTGGGTCTGGTAGGCGAAGGGAACGATGATCTTGCGCTTGAAAACGTCGGGTTTCTGATGCCAGCCGCGCCGAAGCCCTTGATCGTAGGAGTCGAGCATAAACTCCCACTCGCCGTTGAGGTTCATCCACTCTTTACGCACGAACTGCGGACGCGGATACTCAGGGCGCGGCGGTGCCGCCGCTGCCGAATCAGGCATTCCCTCGGTCAGAATGCGCTCTTGAAGAGAACTTGCGTGCATAGTTAAGGAGAAGCCTCCTTTCGTCTCTATTTGGCGGCCTGCCCCAGACCCGGGGTTGCGGGCGAATGAATTCGCGGCAAGCAGGGTACCTAACCCCCCGGCCCCCCTTCCCTAAGAGGGAAGGGAGTGATCCGGCTTCTGCTCTCCCCTCCCCTAGAATTGGGGGAGGGGAAGGGGTGGGGGCGACCCTACCCCCTACCCCCTACACCCTATCCCCTACCCCCTATCCCCTACACCCTGCACACGGGGCCGGGGGTGAGGTCTTTAGTCGCCGTAGGGCGACTTTGTGCCTTTGTTGCTGCGGCTTTAGCCGCCAGGAAAGAAGCAAAGCCCCTGGCGTCAGCGCGCCTGCGCGGCAAACGTTGGGGCGTAGACCTGGATGGCGGTCTGGTAGACGTTGCGGGTCTGGGCGGCGACACGCGGCCAGGAATAACGCGCGGCATATTTGCGCGCTCCCGCTGCAAGCTGCTCGCGCCGGGCAGGGTTATCCAACAGCGCCTGGAGCTTAGCCCTGTAGTCCTCGACGTCCCCGGCGCGGAACAGCTCCAGGCAGTCTACGCGCGCGGCGATCTCCCGGAAGCAGTCCAGGTCGGAGGCGAGGATCGGCCTGCCGTGCGCCAGTGGGATAGCCACCGAATAGGAGCCGGTTGCCTGCGTGTGCGGCACCAGCACGATCTCGCTGGCCTCCATCGCCTCCGCCACCTCCGCGTCGGTGAGGAACCCGGTCACGACCACGCGCTCGGCCAATTCAGAGCGCGCAATGCGCTGCTGCAACTGCGCGGCATAAGGCTCCATGTCCGCGTTGCGCGCCCCGCCCGCGATCACAAACGTCACGTCCTCCGGCAACGCCGGCAGAATGTCCAGCGTAAGCTCATAGCCTTTATTGTAAGCAATATAGCCGAACAGGGTGACGAGCCGCCGCCCCTGCAAGCCAAACCGCTCCCGAAACGCCTGCCCGCCCGTCGGGGCCGGCAAGGGCGCCGGGATACCGGTCGGCACGATAAAGACGTACTGCGGCTTGGCCCCGCGCGTAATTAGTTCGTTGCGCGCCGCCGCCGTATGGACGATAGTGATAGCTGTCGTGAAGGGAGCGATGTCCACGCTGTCCCGGTAGGCTTTGTTGAGGAGGAGCAGCCGCTTGGCGAGCCACTTATGCGGGCGGCGCTCGGTCTTGATTTTGAGCATTTCGGCCAGGGAGTAGGTCGTATGGGCCGTCAGCACCACGGGCTTCTGGATCAGGTAGCGCATCTCCCAGAAGGCGGAAGCGCCGGGCAGGATGCCGCCCCAGAAGCTATGCTCGTGCTGGATATGGACAACATCCACATCGGAGGCGTTCAGGCGCTGGGCCTGCGCGACGTAGTGCTCTGTCGGCTGCTTGCCCTCCGTGATGGACACTACCTCTACCTCCATCTCCGGCAGCGTGCGCAAGCCCTCGACCAGAGCGCGCGTATAGGCGGCGATGCCGCAGCGCTCCCCCACCGTCGTCAACATGGCAACTTTCATCAATAGCTACCTCAGCCCCAGCGACACTCCACGCGTGTGAATTTATTGCGTCGGGGATAGGATAACTTTCGTTAATGTCCTACCTCAACCCCAGCCTGCAAAAAGAAATGGCCCGCTGTAACCCGCCCTTGCAGAGAACAGAGGCGGCAGGCCGATCTTCGCCTGACCGCCTCCCTTATTCCCGTTGGCCGGGTTAATGTACTGTGATCACGGTCGCGCCGGAGGGCCGGGGCATACGCCCCATCGTCGTCAAAATGCCGATGACCGTATAGGTTCCGGGGGTCATTCCCTCCTTATCCTTGAGCACCGTGGTTTCCGGTTTGTACGTAGCGCTGAAGGTCATCGTTTTGCCGGGCGGCAGGGAGCGCGTGATGAGCATCTGGGTGAACATCTTTCCCTGCGACCACTGCCAGACCTTCGCCCCATTGCGGCCCTTGCCGCGCCGTATCTCGATGTCATACTGCTTCCCGCTGGAAAACGGCAGCCTGGCCGTGACGCCGGAAGTGTTCTTGACCGTCAGCGTGATCTGTATCGGCTCGCTGAGGGCATAGGTCTTCTTGTCCGTCTTGACGTTAACCGCAATGCCGTGCACCGGGCGGTCGAGAGGGCCGGAGGGCTGGGAGCGCGCCTTCCCCTGCTCCTCGTTCGCACACGCCATTCCGAGCCCGGCGCCCAGGACCGCGATGGCGAGCAGGCTTGCGCCTATGGATGAGGGCCAAAATCGCATCGCAACGCTCCTTATTTCGGGATAGGCATTCCCATGGACTGATAGATCGACTCGATCAACTGCTTATCTTCCAGGCTTGGCTTGTGGCCCGGATCTACGGCCAGCGCCCGCCGATACAGGGCCAGCGCCGCCCGATACATGATGCGCGGCTGCTTCTGCCCGTCCTCCATCACCGCATGGCCGTATTGGTAGGTTGCCTCTACATAGGCCGCCTTCGCCTGCGGATCGGCAGGGTTATGTTTCCAGTTCGCCTCGGCGGTCTCCATCGCCTTTTTTAAGGGAGCGAGATTCGGATCGAGCGTCGGGGCGACTTTGAGCGCCTCCTCTGGAGTCAGGGATTTGCCGGCCATCGGGCCCCCGCCCGCAAACGGCGGTACCTGCCCGCCCATAGGCATCCCGGCGTTGGGGCGGGCGGCAAACGCCCGATGGATGTCATCGTTGGGCATACCGGACTGGGTTTGCGGGCTTGCGTTTTCTCCCGATGGCCCGGCTTGCTGGTTTTGCGATTCCTGGCAGCCGAGAGGCAGCGCGAGCAAGGCGGCCAGGCCGATAGCGGGCAGGAACGCTACTCTCATAGGACGATTTCCTTTCGGTAGTGTGACCTCACTACTGTTTAGGATACCCGATTATTCTGATGGATGGTTCCAGGGGCCAGAGGCCCCTGCCGCCTCCAAATGGCAAGCCGAAAAACAAGGACGGCTCGCCGCTTTTTCGTTGCGTATTCCTGCTGGCCCCCTAAATTGCGGGGGCAAATATACTACCGCAGTTGGATGCCTTTCTCGCCGCTGAGACGATCTACTTGCGATAAAAGCATGGGGAAGCGGTGGGCCGCTTCCCGCAGGGAGTGGAGCCACAAACCGATGCGCACCGTCACTATCGGGCCTCACCGTATCGAGCTGACGCATACGGATCGTGTACTCTTTCCCGAGGCCGGCATCACCAAGGGGGACCTGATCGCCTACTATCGCGACATGGCCGACACGATGCTTCCGCACCTTCAGGGCCGGCCACTTACCCTGCACCGCTTTCCCGGCGGGCTGGCAAAGGGCGGCTTCATTCAGAAGGAAGCGCCGGATTACTACCCCGACTGGATCCGGCGCGTCTCCGTGGCAAAAGAACAGGGCCGCCTGACGCAGGCCGTCTGCGACAACGCCGCCACGTTGGTCTATCTGGCTAATCAGGACTGCATCACGCTGCATGTCTGGCTGAGCCGGGTAGATCATCTCGATTTTCCCGACCGTATGGCTTTCGATCTGGACCCGCCGGATACCGATTTTGCGCTGGCCCGTTCCGCCGCCCGCGATCTGCGCGACCTGCTGGCAGAGCTCGGCCTCACGGCTTACCTCATGACGACCGGCTCGCGCGGCCTCCATGTTCTGGTGGCCCTGGCCCCGAAGACGGATTTTGATACGGTGCGGCATTTTGCTCACCAGGTGGCCGAAGCATTGGTGCGGCGCGACCCCGACCGGCGTACCACCGAGCCGCGCAAGGAGCAGCGCGGCGGTCGCCTCTATGTGGACATCCTGCGCAACGCCTACGCGCAGACGACGGTAGCGCCCTACTCCGTGCGGGCCAGAGCGAGCGCGCCGGTGGCAACCCCATTGGGCTGGAGCGAGCTCGACGATCCGGAGCTTACGTCCGACCGTTACACGCTCCGCACCATTCCAGAACGTCTGGCACAGAGAGGCGACCCGTGGGAGCGGATGGAGGCAGCGGACTCCCTAGAGGCGCCGCGCCGACGCCTGCAAGCGCTGCTATCCGGCGGGAAGGATACTAGCTAACGTACCACGCAGGAAAGGAAAGCAGGACCTATCAGGAGGTAAGTTATGATCGCCCATCAACCGATTGCACAAAACCAGACGCCTCCGGAGGCGCAGGCCCTCCTGGAGGACATCCAGAATACGCTGGGCATCCCCTGGCAGCCCGCCAACTGGCGGACCTACGCCCGCTATCCCGATCTGCTGCGCCTCTTCTGGGAGCGGGTCAAGCCGGCCACCGCCACCGAGCCGTTTCTGGAGGATGCGCTGGCAATCACCGAGCGCGCCTACCAGGACGCGATGCAATGGTACTGGCCGTCATACCAGGTGGATACCACGGAAGCTGAGCGGGAGCGGATCGCCTGGGAGATTGACGCCTTCGAGTTTGGCAACCCGCAGTTGCTGATCCTGCAGGTGGCGTTAAGCCGCGCGCTGCAAGGCCAGACCGTCGGCCAGCCGGGCAGCAACCCGCCGCGCCGCGCGCCCAGCCCCTATCGGCAGCCGCAGATCGAGATGGTGGATGCGGAGCACGCCCCGCCGGATGTCCGACAGCTTTACGAGAGTATCAAGCAGACACTCGGACTGCCGCTGGTGAACTCCGACTATCAGGCGCTGGCGAAGTGGCCGGAGTTTTTGCGGGGTGCCTGGGAGGACATCAAGCCGTGGCGGGATCGCGAGGAGTACCAGCGCTTGATAGCGGAATTGACGCAGATGGCTGAGGAACGCGCGGATCGCCTGCGGCCAGAGATCGGTTTCGACGAAGGGGAGATTAGGGCGGCGCTAGCAGGACAGGCCGACCTGGAGGAGATACGGCAGCAAGTGGATACGTTTACGCGGCTGCTGCCGGGATTGATCGTCAATGATGCGCTCTTCCGCATCAGCGCGGGAGGCGGCCAGCAGATCACCCCGCCGCTGGCGGCGTCCTTACTGATCTGAGGCAGGAAGAAGCGCTTGCTTTGCGACTTTCCTTGTCTTCCCGGCCTGGCAGGTATTCTGCCGGGCCGGGAATGCAGATACGGCGCGATCACACCAGGCTATCAGGCTTGCTTTCCGGCGGCTGACTCCTCCAGCGCATACGCGATGGTCTGTTCCAACGAGAGAGAGTGCCCCGCAGCCAAGCCGGCCTGGTAGCCGTCTTCACCGAGCGCGGCCCGCAGGTCGGCCTGGATACGCTCGTACTCGGCGCGCTCGTTCTGCGGCAGTGGAGCGCCGATGGCTTCGCGCAGGGCTTGCGCCGCTCCGTAGAGCCGTGCGGCTCGTTCCGGCTGGTGTTGGGCGTGGGCCAGTTTGGCTAAGCCTTCGAGGGCCTGCGTGGTATAGTACTTTTCGCCCAGCTCGTGGCAGAGGGCCAGACACTCGGCAAGGAACATGCGGGCGGTGGTATAGCTGCCTAGCTCGAACAGGATCAGCCCCAGGCTGCCCAGCGAAATAGCAATGCCTTGCTTGTCGCCCAGTTCCCGCCGAAGAGCCAAACTTTCTTCTTGCAGCGTCCGCGCCGAAGCATAATCCCTCTGATCATAGGCCACCATGCCCAGGTTGCTGAGCGCAATGGCAATGCCCCGCTTATCGCCCAGTTCCCGCTGGATGTCCAGGCTCTGTTCATACAGCGAACGCGCGGAGGCATAATCCCCCTGCTCATAGGCTATGTTGCCCAGGTTGTTGAGTGAACTGGCGATGCCTTGCTTGTCCCCCAATTCTTGCCGGCGAGCCAGGCTTTGCTCAAACAACGACCGGGCTGCCGTATAGTCGCCTTGCATCCAGGCTAGAAGACCCGCTCCTTCTAAAGCCTCTGCCCATGCCTTACTCGGCTCAGAACCGGCCTCCCGCTCCAGTGCCCGAGCCAGACGCTGACGGCCCTCACTCAGATACCCATGCGCTAGCCAGAACCGCGATAATGCCCCTGCCAGGCGCAACCCCGTCTCTGTGCCCTCCTTCTGCTCCAGGCAGCAATCCAGGGCAGCCCGCAGGTTATCATGCTCGGTCTCCAGCCTCTCCAGCCATTCGGCCTGTTCCGGCCCTCTCAGTTTCTCTTTTGCCTCCTCCGTCAGAGACAGGAAGTAGTCCCGATGCCGGGCTTGCAGGCTTTCCCCCTCCTCTGTCTGGGTCAGTTTCTGCCTGGCATACTCTCGGATGGTCTCCAGCAGACGGTAGCGGGCGGTGCCCTCTCTCTCCTCGTAGACCACCAGCGACTTATCCACCAGCGAGGTCAGCACGTCCAGCACTTCCCACTCTTCTACCTCTTCTCCCGCACACACCTGCTCGCAGGCTTCCAGAGTGGCCCCTCCAGCAAACGCCGACAGACGGTGGAGCAGGGTTCTCTCCTGTTGAGTGAGTAAGTCATAGCTCCAGTCAATGAGGGCCCGCAAGGTCTGCTGGCGGGGCAGGGCGGTGCGGCTGCCTCCGGTCAGCAGCCGGAAGCGGTCACTGAGCCGAGCCTCCATCTGCTCGACGGGCAGGGCACGCACGCGCGCTGCCGCCAACTCCAGGGCTAGAGGGATGCCATCCAGCCGCCGACAGATGTGGGCCAGAGCGGGAGCATTGTGTAAGGTGACGGCAAAGGTGGGCAGAACAGCCTGCGCGCGGGCGGCAAACAGGCGCACCGACTCGGTCTGCGCCAGCACCTCTGCGGGAGGCAGCGGCTCAAGATCGGGCAGGCCCAGAGAGGGAACGCGATAGAGAGCCTCCCCCGCGATGCCCAATGCCTGGCGGCTGGTGATCAGGAGGCGCAGATGAGGACACTGCTTTAAGAAAGCATCGGCCAGGCGCACACAGGCCTCCAGAACGTGCTCGCAGTTATCCAGCAGGAGCAGCAGGCGCTTCGATTTGAGGTGTTCGACCAGGGTGTGCGTGAGAGGTTTGCCTGGCTCTTCCCGCAGGCCCAGCACGCCTGCGATGGTCTGGGCTACCAGGTCAGGGTCGGAGAGCGGGGCCAACTCGGCCAGCCAGACGCCATCCTGGTACTCTTCCAGCAGGTCAGCGGCCACTTGCAAAGCCAGCCTTGTCTTGCCGCAGCCCCCGGAACCGGTGAGGGTGAGCAGGCGGGTCCGGAAGAGCAACCCCTTGATCTGGGCTATCTCCCGCTCGCGCCCGATGAACGAGGTCGCCTGCACGGGCAGGTTGGTCGTCTCCGGGGAGAGAGAGCGCAGGGGCAGGAAATCATCAGGCAAGTCGGGATGGCAGAGCTGCCAGACATGCTCGGGCTGCTGCAAGTCCTTGAGACGGTGCAAGCCCATATCCCGCAGAGAGGCGCCCTCCGGCAGCAGGCCGCTGGCCAATCCCTCTGCGGCCTCCGAGAGCAGCACCTGCCCGCCGTGTCCGATAGCCAGCAGGCGAGCCACGCGGTTGAGCGGCGGCCCGAAATAATCTCCTCGGCTCTCTTCCACCGTCCCGGTATGTAAGGCCATACGCACGCGCAGCGGCAGATCGGCTGGCCAAGATTCGGTATGGAGAGCGCGCTGGGCGGAGAGAGCGGCCTGGAGGGCTTCGGCGGGCGCGGCGAAGACGGCACAGAAGGCATCCCCGATGGTTTTGAAGACGTGGCCGTTATGGGCTTGGATAGCGGCCTGTAAGAGCGCGTTATGCCGCTCCAGGACGGGGCGCATAGCCTCCGGGTTGCGCTCCCAGAGTTGAGTACTGCCCTCGATATCGGTGAACAGAAAGGTGACGGTTCCGGTCGGCGGGCCAGACATGGCGCTCTCCTAGCTCGAATACCACAGTATTACGCCCTGATTCGTGAGACCCTGGGACATCTCCTGCTTGCGCGTCAAGCCGGCAGGAATCGCGCTTCCGGGCGGCGAATTCCGATATGTCTTGCGTCTCTTGCCAGGCACAGGAGGTTCTCCCTATGTCCTCTCGCGCCCATTCGCTTGTCCCCATCCTCTGCGCCGTCAGCCTGAGCGTTGGCCTCGGCAGCCTTCCCTCCCCGGCAGCGTCTCAGGCGATCACTACGGGCAATCCACAGGCTCCTACCGCTTCGCCTTCCCCCGTGCAGCAGGAGCTTGACCGGCTGTTCCAGGAAGGCGGGCAAGCCCTGGCGCAAGGGAAGTTCGCGGCGGCGGAGAAGGCGTTCCAGGCCGGATGGGCCAGGGCGCAGGCGGCAGGAAACCAATCCCGCGTTGCCGCTTTCCTGAACGCCCTGGGCAACGTCTATTTTCAACAGAACCAGTTTCCCAAAGCCCTGGACTACTATGGCCGCGCCCTGACCCTGCGGGAGCAACGGGGCAGTCCATCGGACATCGCCCATTCCCTCAATAACCTGGGCTACGCCTGTTATCAGCTGGGCCTGCTCGAGAGGGCGGTGAAGCTCTATCAGCGCGCGGTCGAAATCGAAGAGAAATTAGAGAATCCGGCGGAACGCGCCTATATGCTCGACGCCCTGGGCAGCGTCTATGAGAGCCTGGGGCAGTTCGATAAGGCGCTGGAGTGCGCTGACCGCGCTCTGGCGCTCCAGGAGGAACTTGCCGATACCCAGGCGATGGCCTCCAGCTACAACTCCCTGGGCAATATCTATAACAACCTGGGCCAGTACCAAAGAGCGCTCGATTATCACAACCGCGCCATGGCGCTGCTGGAAAAGGCGGGCGACGCGCAACGAATCGGCGTCAGCCAGACCAACCTGGGCAATGTGTACGCGAACATGGGACAGTTCGAGAAAGCCGTGGATGCCTACAGACGCGCCCTGAAACTGTTCGAGAAGTCCGGCGATACCCAAAACGCAGCCTATGCGCTGGGGAACCTGGGCAACGTCTATTTCAACCAAAACCAGTTTGAGAAGGCCCAAGAGTACTATAGGCGCGCGCTGGCGCTTAAGGAGCCGCTAGGCAACCGTCAGGACATCGCCCAGAGCCTCAACAATCTGGGCAGCGTCTACGACGGTCAGGGCCAGTCTCAGCAAGCGCTGGATTGCTATACGCGCGCGCTGGCGCTCTTTGAGCAGGTAGGCAATCGGCAAGAACTGGCAACGGCTCTGAGTAACCTGGGTCGTCTCTATGAGCGGCTCGGCCAGCCCGAGCGGGCCGAAGGCTGCTACCGTCAGGCGATACAGCACTATGAGGCGGTCGGCCAGCAGATCGGCGATCCGGGCCGGATGGGCGCCTTCCAGCAGGCCAATCAGGGCAACCTCTATGCGCGCTATGCCGCGCTGCTGCTGACACGCCGCCCGGAGCAGGCCCTCGCCGTCATCGAGCGCGGACGCGGGCAGGGATTGGCGCGGCAGGCACGGCAGAGCCGCACGCCCCTGGAACGTCTTCTCAAGCCCGCCGATGCCCGGCGGCTCAAGGCGCTCTCGGAAGCAGCGCTCCTCGCCGACGATCTCCTGCAGGCCCTCTTAAACCAGGACCTCCCGGCCGACGCGGCGGACCAGCAGCGCCTCGCGCAGCAGATCCTCCAGGCGCGGGAGCGCCGCCGGCAAGCCGAGAATGAGGCGGCCCGGTTCCGTGACGGCCTATTCGCCAGGCCGGAATACGGCGCCTACCGCCGCCTTGCCGGATTCCAGTACTCCACCCCCGCTGACCTGAAACGTCTGGCGCAGCGCCGCCGGGATACGCTCTTTCTGGAGTGGGCGGTCGTGGATGCGCGCACAACACTGCTGTTCGCGCTCTCCCGGAGCGGAATGCACGCCTTCCGGCTGCCTATCGGCGCCGACCGGCTCACTCCAATGGCCGCCAACTGGCGTACCGCCATCCTGAGCCGGCATCCCACGGAGCCGCAACATGCCCATGCCCTCTACGCGGCCCTGCTGGCCCCATTGGAGAAGGCCGGGCTGCTGCGCGCGGGCCGCTATCACCACCTGGTTCTGGTGGCCGACGGCCCGCTGCTCAGTATTCCTTTCGCCGCGTTGCTGGATGGCAGCGGGCGGCGTCTAGCCGAGCGCTTTCCGCTGGCCTCTGCCATCTCCCTGGGGACGCTGACCTGGCCGAGCAGTAAAGCCAGGCCGCACGCGACCCTGCTGTGCGTAGTCCCGACGGAGGCAGGCGCACAACGATTTGCCCGCCGAATGCGGTCTATGGCCGGCACGCTGCCCTACGCCCGCGCCGAAGGCAGGGCCATCGCGGCGATGTTCCCGCACGCGCGAATCCTGGAGGGTGCCGCCGCGAAGGAGCGAGAGGTCAAGCGGCTCATGGGCCGGTACGCCCTCCTTCACTTTGCCGCGCACGGTTACGCCAACGCCAGTAACGGCCTGCGGTCTTTCCTGGCGCTGGCGGCAGGCGAAGGCGAAGATGGCGTGCTGGAGGCCCAGGAGGTCGCCGAGATCCCGCTGATGGCGCGGCTGGCGGTGCTCTCGGCATGCGAGACGGCCCAGGGACAGCCAAGCGGGGGCGAGGGGCTGCTGGGGCTGGTCTGGGCGTTTCGTGCGGCGAGCTGCCCCAGCATCGTCGCCTCGCAATGGAAGGTAGAGGATGCGGCGACCGCGCGGCTAATGGTAGCCTTCTATCGGGCGCTCAAGGCAGGCCGCCCGAAAGACGCGGCGCTGCGGCAGGCGATGCTTCTGGTCAAGCGGGAAAAGGCAGCGCCCTACTACTGGGCGGCGTTCCAGGTCATCGGGGAGACCCGACCGCTGTTCTTCCGCTGAAAGCACCTATGGAAACCCGGCTATAGCCCGGCCCTAAAGGACCGGGCTGCGGACGGCAAGCCCCCTGAAGGGGGCTAACCTTCCTTCTGGCAGCCCCGGAAGGAGGCTAACCCACCCTTCGTAGCCCGCTCATGAACCTTGACTTTTTCATCGGGTAATCCCTGGTTCGTAGGGCCATTCACCTAAGGACGTAGCCACCCTGCGATTATCGGATTTCGTTGTCAAGGTTCATTAGAGGGCTTGCCCACTGCCAGGGTCGGGCCTGCAATGGACTGCAAGGGTCGGCAAGGTTACGGCCCTTGCCTCCGCCTCGCGACACAGCCCACTCCTTTAGGGGTGGGCTGCCAGCAGGGACCGTCACGCCGGGCGAATCGAGCCTGCCGTGCAACCGGCCTCCGGCGCGCAACCTGGAACTCTACCTGAACGGACGCCGGAATCGGCACGGCCAGCGGCTCCGCTTCCCGGATTGCGGAGAGAGGGAAGCGGGTTACCACGCCTTCGGCCAGGAGGGTTAAACGATGGCGGCCCGCAGCCAGGCGGCGGATGTCGAGCGTATACGCGCTGCCGGGAACGTTGCGGGCTACGTCCTTGCCGTCCAAGCGCAGCGTAAAGCCTCGGGCCGGCGCGCCGAGCGCCGCCCACTCGACCCGGAGCGTAGGGCCGCTCACCGCTGCGCCCGGCTGCGGGCTGGCGAGTGCCAGCAGCGTCGTTTCCGGGGCCTGCCCGTGATAGAGCCGGATGGCGGCGCGCGTCAGGTTCAGGTAGGTATATCCCCAGCCGCCGCAGCCGCGATAGGCGCAGGCCGTTAGGGAGGTCGGCTCGATGTCGTTGGAGAGCTCGACGTTGTAGCAGTCCACGTACTGATCTTTGCGCGGGCCGTACCCGCTGCCCTCCGGCTGCCCGGCGAACTCGTTCCACTGGTTGATCAGCAGGAAGCGGGGCCTGGCCTGGATGGCCGTCTGCCACTGCTCCAGATAGGTCGTGCCGCCACGCCGTCCCCGCGCCTGTGGATAGGTCCAGCCGCCGTCGCCGAAATAGGCCGGGGTGATGGTGAGCGCCTCCGCCCGCCCGCTATGGTAGGTGATAACGGGATGCAGGACGCCGTCCATCCAGGACCAGTAGCCCGCGCGCTCCAGGTGATTGACCTGAAGCTGGCTGGCCATCCAGCGCACGGTAAATTGCGATTCCTCCAGCGGCGGCTGGCGCTGACGGATGCCCGGCCCGCCGCCGTTGAAGACCACGATGAGCGGCTTGCCCTCGTATTCGACCCACAATCCCCGGTAGCGTGGCGGGCGCACATAGCGCGCATAGACCCAGCGCATCTCTTCGTTGAGCGCGGTCGTGGTGGTCTGCGGGCCGTTATCCAGCCCCAGCAGCAGCGTCACCTGGGGAACGGGAACGCCCTCCCGGCGCATCTGCGCGTAGGTGTCTAGCAGCAGGGTCGTGCCGCGAATCAGCTCGTCCACTCCGGGCGCGCGCTCGTTCCAATGCCGCTTATCCCAGAGGTTGTTCGACCAGTCCACCAGCAGGAAATCGATCCCCGCCTCGGCCATCCAGAGGGCGTGCTGGCGGATCACGTCCGTGTTGAAGGAGTCGTAATTGCCGAGCAGGGGCACGGCCTCGGCGGTATCCCAGCGGGCGTTGCGCGGCGTGAACCAGGGCTCCCATTCCAGGCCGACCAGATGCTGCGGGTCGCGGGCTATCCGTGAGATAGCGCGCCGACTCACGCGCACGATCACCGTGTTGGAGCGGGTCGTGCCCTCCGGCATCGACAGGCCCACCGGAAAGTCGCTGCGGGGGGAGAGGCCCGGCCAGCCTTGCAGGGCGCTGCCCCAAACGCCGCCGCCAACCGGGGCCAGCTCCCGCGCTGCCCTGCCTCGCTCTCGCACGGCGCCCGGCCAGCCGGCAGGCTTCTCCACGTAGACCTCCCAGGAAGCATCGGTGGCCACGACCTGCGCGCCGGCCCCGGTTTGGATCTCCAGACGCGCCAGCAGCCCCGCCGGCCCCACGCCGTTGCGGCCTTCGACGGCCAGAACGTTTTCGCCCGGCTTTAGCCAACGTTCCAGCCCGGAGACGTGCCGGACGATCTGAAAGCTGCCCCCGCCCGCGACCTCCTGCCCGTTGAGGAAGGTCCGGAAGGCATCGTCACAGGTGATGCGCAGCGAGGCGGCCCGAATAGGCCCGGACACGACAAACCGCTTGTAGAAATAGGCGACCTGGTTATCGGTTGTCTCCGCAGCCCATATCCAGCGGGCATCCGGCGTGGGCTGCACAGGGCGCACGATAGCCTGTATTCGGGCGAGGCCGGGCCGGGGCAGCGGCAGGAAGAAGACGGCCCTGCCCCCCCGATCGGTGACAGCTTGCGCGCCCCAGCGTCTGCCGTTGACATAGGGCCACAATTCGACATTGGCCGCCGGCGTGCCGCCGGATGCCGTAACCCTGGCGGCCACGACCACGCTCTTCCCCATGCCAATGGAAGCCCGGTCGGCCCGGATGTGAACTGTCCGCGCGCCCACCGCCGTCGGCTGCGAGAGCGGCATGGCGGCAGGCATTCCCATCAGGAAGGTAAGGAGGACATACAAAGACATAGGCAACTCCGGCCTGCTATTTACGACCTCACCCCGACATCAGTAGCCCTCACACCCTGTCCCTCACTTCCATTGCTAAGAGAAGGGCCGGTAATCGCTCCCAACGGTGTGGACGTATCTCCTCAGCAGCAGGCTGCGTGAGATTGATCCACACGGCTGGGAGTGTCTACCGAAGGGCCGGAGGTGAGGCGATTATCTAACTCAAGTTGCTACCTTGCCTCTTCGAGAAGGCAAACGGTGATGCAAAAGCCGGTTTCCAGAGCGATTCTCTCTCAAACGTGTTCCTAGGTAGCAACTTGGGTTATCTATTTTCAGACCGCGCGTTGGAGGATCTCGCGCATCTCGGCCTCCGTTAGCGGGAGCGGATTGGCCTGCATGGAGCTGGCCCTGGCGGCTTTGTCTATCAGTTCGGAGAAGTCGGCAGGAGTGACGCCATAGGCGGAAAGCGCGGGGATGGGCAGCGCCGTGCGCAATTCCTGCACCCAGGCGACTCCCTCCTCTGCCGACGCCTGCGGATCGCCCGTCAGGAGGCGGGCAGCCTCGGTATAGCGGCGCAGAGCCTCGCCTTCCGGCTGCCGCTCCCGCAGCGCCTGTAGGTTGACCGCCATCACCACAGGCAGCAGGCAGCCGCAGATCGCGCCGTGCGGGGCCGGAAACATCCCGCCGATGGGGCCGGCAAACCCGTGCACCGCGCCCAGCCCGGCGTTCGCCAACGCCAGCCCACCAAGCAGGCTCGCCAGCGCCATGTCCTCGCGCGCTGCCGTATCGCTCCCATCCTCGCAGGCACGCCGCAGGGAGCGGGCCGCGCGCGGCATCCCCTCCCGGCACAGCGCGTCGGAGAACGGGTTGGCGCGATTGCAGACGAAGGGCTCGATCAGCTGGGTGAGGGCGTCCATGCCTGTGGCGGCGGTCACGTCCGGCGGAAGGCTGTAGGTAAGCTCCGGGTCTACGAGGGCGGCGCGAGGCAGCAGGAAGAGGCTGCGCAGACTCACTTTGATGCGGTGCTCCGGCACGCCCAGCACGGCGTTGCGGGTCACCTCCGCGCCGGTGCCCGCCGTCGTCGGGATGGCGAGATAAGGCAGGGAGGGACGCAGGAGCGGCTTGCCCGCGCCGATGATCTCCACGTAGTCGAGCGGGTCGCCACCGTTGGCAAGCAGGGCGGCAATCGCCTTGCCGGTATCCAGGGCGCTACCGCCGCCCATGCCGATCACGAGGTCACAGCCCGCCTGCCGCGCTGCCTCCACGCCCTGCCGGATGGTCTCCAGGGTCGGCTCTCCGGCGACGGCAAAGCGGGCCGCCTCCATGCCGGACGCTTCCAGTTGTTCCAGCAACGGAGCGGCACGATCCGATGTCCGGCCCGTAACGATCAGGGCATGTCTCCCCAGATCCGCCGCCAGCTTCCCCGCCTCCTGCAATCGTCCCGGCCCGAAGAGGATGCGCCCGGCAGTGGCAAACTCGAAGCGCATCGGGCTACCCCCACCCCGCGTCGTCCGGGAAGATGTTGACGTAGCGCACGCTCCGGCGCGGCGCGGCCATCATCGGCTCGACCGTATCGCGCCAGGTCTGGTAGTGAGCGGTCTCTTTGTGCTTGGCGGGGTCCTCCGGCGTGCGATAGACCTCCAACAGCACAAAGCGGGTCGGGTCCTCCTGCTCCTGGATCACGTCGAAGCGCGCGATGCCCGGCTCCCGCACGCTGTTGCGCGCGTTCTCCAGGGTCGCCTCACGAAAAGCGTTTACGTGCTCCGGCTTGACCTGGACAAAGACATGGACGATGAACATGGGAAGGCTCCTGCAACAAAAGGCTTCGCGGATAGATGTTGCTGCGCCAGCAGCCGGGGGAGCGCCTCCGGCTCCAGCACCCTGCAACAAAAGGCTTCGCGGATAGATGTTGCTGCCCACTGCCTGCCGGCAAACTCGCGTCAGGCAACATCGGTGCATAGAGTCCTTCGCCAGACCGCAGCGCTTTTCCTGTACGAAACGCCTTCCTTTTCAGGCCCCCACCCCCTTACCCACTGCCAGGGTCGGCAGGGTTACGGTCCCTGCCTCCGCCTAGCGATCCCCAACAACAGGGGAGGGGAGAAAGACCTCATCCTCGGCCTTCCTCCTTACCGTAAAGGGCGATCTGTGCCGAAGAACAGCCCGGTGCGCGTTCCGATCCACAGGTCGCCGGAAACTTTGCAGAGCGCCTGCGTCTCCCGGTCGAGAAAGGGCATCTCTTCCTCAAGGGGCGTAAGCGCGCCGTCACGGCGCAGATGCCACACGCCGCTGCGCGTGGCGACAAACAGCCCGTCCGAATCATCCGACGCCAGGGCCGTCATGTTTTGCCCCTGGAGCGACGGAAACGCCGTCCACCGGCTCCCGCTCCAGCGTGCGAGGCCGCCCACGAACGTCCCGACGTAGAGCCTATTATCTATGCGTGCCAGGACGGTTATTCAGTCGTCGGGCAGGCCGTCACGCTCGTCGTGCCAGCGCAGGCCCGACCATTTGTACCGTCAGAGCCATACCGACGAGATAAATAAAGGGTTGTATTCTCACCTATTTGCTCCTTTTCTCCCTTCCCACGCGCCGCGCCAACCCTGACACTGGTCTCTGGCCGCATCGGGCCAGGATCGTGCCCACCTGTCCTGAGCCGCCTGGGATTACGATCTTCATCGCCGCTGGTTGTCCTTGCCGTAGACGGCTCTCGTTGGCAATCAGATTGGCAGGATGGTGCCTTGTCCGTGCTGAGCTGTTAAGCAGATGGCTGCCCCCTGGCAACAGGAGCTTTCCCTAAAGGGGCGGGTGCTGTTATAGCAAATGGCGTGCCAGGTAGGTTGTGTAGAGCTGGCAGCGCGGATAGACGTCGCGGGCCGACTCCCCGGCCATGACGCCCGCCCCCCGCAGCCGGTAGAAACTCTCCGGCGTCGGGCATGGCTTGCCCTGGAGCACTCCCCGCACGACCTCCTTCAGTTCCGGGTCTTGAGAAAGCGAGACCAGGATACGCCGCAGATGGTCGCCGAACAGCCCATCGTCCCGGTCGGCCTGCGCCTCGAACGCCTCAATATCCATCTCCTGCGTGACCATCTCCTCCAGTCCCCGCCGCACCAGGTAGGGATGCCCGCTCAGCAGGCGATAAAACCGCTGCAGTTCCTCCTCGTTGCGCAGCGGCTCACCGTAACGACGGTTGAGTTCGGCCACTTGATCGAGGGTAAAGTCCGAGAGCGTCAGGCGGGTGCCCACGTTAAAGGGCGATTGGTTGAGGTCGGTGATAAACAGATGGGCCTCCGTCGCGTAGGCGATGGCCAGCGTCAGACGCGACCAGGGACCGGACGGGTCGAGAGAACGGCGGTTGTACCAGGAGCGGAACAGGCCGAAGACTTCGCTGCCAAACGAGCACAGAAACAGCCGGTCTACCTCGTCCAGCCCCCAGACAACCGGCTCGGAGATGGAGCCCAGCACCTCGCGGCGCAGGAAACGCTCCAGGTTCATATTGGCGCCCCGGCGATTGCTAAAGATCTCCTCTAGATTGACATCGAGATCAAGCTGTTCGGCGATCATCTCCGCCAGCGCCATATAAAGCGTCTCCGCCGAGGCCAGATGCGCCGCGTTGAGCGTCTGGAAGTCGGTCAGGACGACCCGCGCCCCCGCCTCCCGCGCCTGCTGTAGCCCACGCGCCAGTAGTGAGGTCTTGCCCATCTGGCGGGCGCCTTTGACCAGGACGATGCTATCCTGCCGGGCGATGGCCGTCTTGAACTGCTCGTCGGTAGAGCGCACGATATAGAACTCCGAGTCCAGCGGGACGGCCCCGCCGGCGGGTTCCAGCTTCTCGGGCCGCCGGACGGGACGCGGCGGGTTGCGCAGCGCGTAGTCCAGTTCGTCTATCAGCCGCTCGTTGTCTTTTTCCCCCACCCAGAGAGTATACATCAACGGCTTCAAGATATCCGCCGTCGCCGCATTGGGGAGCGGGCCGGTAAAATTGACGCGCACGGGCAGGATACGCGGCTTGCCCTGCTGCTGCGCGGCGGTGTGGGCCGTCTCCAACTCAAACTCGATCATATCGCTCTTGACCGATTGCTCGGAGAGCAGCGGGATGACCGCATCCGACGTGTAAATCTTGCGCTCAATCTCGGCCAGCCACTCAATGCCGATATGCATGTGCCGGTCCACAAAGACCTGATGGCCCCGCGCCGTTAGCTGCGCTTCCAGCAGCTTCATCAACTGTTCGTCCGGCTCCACGTTTCGCTTGTAGAGCAGGGCGACGCGCTGGCCGCCGCTGGCAGGCGCCTTCTCCGGCGAAGGCAGCGGCCCGGTGCCGCTGCCAGGCCGATTGCCCCTGGCAGGCTCGGTGGAGCGCAGCTTTTGCGGAGACGCCGGATTGCCGACCTCCTCGGTATAGAAGTTGAACAGGTAGACCTTCCCGTTCTTGACTTCACACTCCCCCAGGTCTTTGATGTAGGTCGCCCACTGCTCGAACTGGAGCAGATCCTCCGCCGTGCGATGCGAGAGCAGGATATGGCCGGCGTCCCCGCAATCCATCACCCGCTGGGCCGTGTTGATGCCGCTGCCGGAGACGTTCTCCTTGCCGTCAATGTCCTTGACGCGGGAGATCGGGCCGCTATGGATGCCCATGCGCAGCCGCAAATGGGGCCGGGCCGTCAGGGCGTGGGCGACCTCTACCGCGCATCGCACCGGCGCACTGGGATCGCGGGAAAAGACCAGCGCCATGCCATCGCCCGTGTCCCGAATGATCAACTCGCTGCGCCGCTCGGCGCGCTGAAACTCCGGGGTGCTGCGGACGAGGTCTCGCAGTTCCCCGACCAGTAGGGCCTGCTTCTCGATAGAAAGGCGCGAATAGCCTACCAGGTCCATGAACAGGACATGGGCGATTTCGGTCGGCATTCGGCTCGGATCATCGGTCATAGGGTTGCTCCCGATGTGGTATTGTTGTTAGCGCCTCCTTACTTCGTTAAAACACGCGCGTGTTCCTGCCGGGAGCCACAAGAACGATTCATTTTCGCCTCTGGCCGGCACTGTATCGCCAGACACGATCCTCGGATAAATCCCAGCAACATAACCGGCCAGACGCCCCTTCCACGGCCAGCGCGGCGGCATACCCATCGCCGACGCAGAGGTCTTGCAGATACCAGCGCGCGGCCTCCTCTGCGCGGCCTTCCACAGCGAGAAGCTGCGCCGGAGCGTCGGCAGCGGCGGAGACCTCAAAGCGATCCAGAGGCAGGGAGAGTCCCTCGCCACACGCCTTTATGTAAGCCTCCTTGCGCGTCCAGCAGGCAAAGAAGGCCGCGCGCCGCGCTTGCCGGGGCAGGGCGCGCAGCGCGGCAACCTCGCCAGGAGCAAAGAAGCGCGCCGCGATCTCCTCGCAGTTTACCTCCGGGCGGATGCGCTCCACATCCACGCCGACACGCCGCGCTCGCGTTACAGCGATCAGCGCCAGCCCGTGCGTGTGGGCGACGTTAAAGGCGAGCGTATCGCCGCCGCAGGCCGGGGTGAGCGCCGGCTTGCCCCAGCGTCCATAGCAAAATACCAGGTGGCGCGCTGCGATCCCGGTGTAGTCGCTCAACAGGGTTCGCAGCGCGCCACGGCAGAAGATAAAACGCAGACGGTCGCGGTCGAAGCAGTAAGCGGCGGCCCGGGCGCGCTCGTCGGCAGAGAGGATTGCCTCCAGCGTTGCCGCGAACGTTTCCACAGAGGCGGGAGAGGCGTCCGGCCAGACCCGCCATACGTGGATTTCCCCATCGCGCAGCGTTGGCTGCGCCGGCGGCAAGCCCCAGACATGCGCCGCCATCCCGTCAGGCGCCCTTTCGGATCGCGGCGATTCGCTCCCAGTCCTCTTTGCCGACGGAACGCCCGGAGGTTTGCAGCGGCGCCAGCCGGAAGCCGTGCTTGCGCGCCAGCCTCTGAATATCCAGAATATAGCGCTTGTCCAACTCGCCGCCGATGGTGCCGTGCACGAAGCGGTGGTCCAGGGCCATCAGCATCGTCTCAGCCATGCAGGCGTAGGTCTGCCCCGGCGCTAGGCCGTACTCGATTCCCAGGTCTTGCCGTCCGGGGAGCTCGACCAGGCCCGCATCCAGCGCCAGCACATCGGGCCGGGCCGCGCGCACCGCCGCGCTGACGTTGGAGGGACGGGAGATCTCGCAGATGACCGCGCCGGGCCGCAAGTTCTCGGCGGTCAGCAGGCTGTGCGGGCTGGAAGTGGCCGTCACGATCAAATCTACCTCCGGCAGATGATGGTTGGCCTCTATGGTCAGGATCAGGCGCCCCCCGTGCCGCAGCGCCTCCAGGCAGCGCGCCATCCCGCGCGGCTCGGCGCAGCGCGCCAGCAGCCCCTCGCGGATCAGAAAATCCGCCAGGCTATCGTCCGGGTATTCCTGGCCCCAGTGATACCCGGACGCCAGGTGCAGGACGATCTCCTCGGCGACCTTTTGCAGCCGTTCCAGGCTGCGCTCAGGCTGCCTCGGATTGCCCACCAGCAGCAGATGGCCCACCTGCTCGCCCAGCAGAAGGGCGGTCGCCCGTCCGATGGAGCCTGCTGCCCCAACGACCGCCAGGCGCATCTGCGTCATGGACTGGTTCAGGTTCCGCGCCACCGCCTCCACCGTCTCCAGGGCGCTGACGACCGTGTAGCTGTTGCCGGTAGTCAGCGGCACGCCCAGGTCTTGAAGGTAGAGGCCGTTTTTGGTGACGATGGAGGTATAGCCGCCCAGGCCCACGATCTGCGCGCCGCGCTCCCGCGCGAACAGGACCGCCTTGCGCACCTTCTCCACGGCCTCCTCGCTGCTCAGGTTCATCAGATCCTCCGCCGTGCGGGAAACGGCGAATAGCTCGCCATAGGCCGATACTCCGGTCGCCGAATGCAGGCGAGACGAGCCGACGAGCAGGGTCTCCTCCAGGTCGTTAAGCTGGCAGTTGTTGAACCGCTCCATCAGCGCTTCCAGCTCGGCCTGGGAGAAAGCCGCCAGCCCCGCGTCCATGTCCACGTAGCTTTGCAGATCCAGCGGGTGTGCGATGAAGCCCCAGCGGGCCTCGCGCGGGTCGGAGGAGGGACGGGCGACGGCGCGCTTTGCCGGCGGCTCTATCGCTGGCGGCGCCTGATGTCCGACGAGATGGCCGAAGAGGTGGGCCGTGTTGCAGGCCGCCAACTCGGTCAGGCCGCGCTCCAGGGCTGCCAGGAAGTGATCGCACATCTCTGCCGTCGCCACCAGCGGCGGCTCAATACGCAGCACGCGCGCCCCGAAGAGCGTGGGCGCCAGCCGTATGCCCTCCACGTTGAGCAGGTAGCTGCACAGTCCGAGCGCCAGGCTCTCCTGCACGGCCATCGCCGACATCAGGCATTGCCGCCCGAAGTCGCCATGATCGTGGGTCAGCTCCAGGCCCAGCAGGTAGCCGCGCCCCCGCACGGACATGATCACCTGCGGGAACTTGCGCTGCAGCGCCTCCAGCCCGGCGCGCAGAGCGCGCCCGTTCTGCTCCACCTGCCGCACCAGCTCCCGGTCGTTGCGGGTGATCAGGTCCAGGCTGCGCAGGCCGACCCGGCAGCAGAGGGTGTTGTTGGCAAAGGTGGAGGTATGCTTCATCGCAAACTCCTCCGTGTAGCACTCCGCCGTGCAGAGCACGGCCCCGATGGGTACCAGCCCGCCGCCAAGCGCCTTCGCCAGCGTCAGAATGTCCGGGCTGACCTCCTCGGCGTCGCAGGCAAAGAGTGTCCCGGTCCGTCCCAGCCCCGTCTGGACTTCATCCAGGATGAGCAGCACGCCGTAGCGGGAGCAGAGCTCGCGCGCCCCGCGCAGATAGCCCTGCGGCGGCACAACGATCCCGCCTTCGCCCTGGATCGGCTCCACGAGGAAGGCCGCGATCTCGTCGGAATAGGCGGCAAGCGTCTCCTCCAGGGCGCGCAGGTCGCCGTAAGGGATGCGCCGGAAATGGGCCACCGGCGCGCCGAAGGCTTTCTGGTAGAGTTCGCGGCCCGTGGCGGAGAGCGCGCCCAGGGTCTTGCCGTGGAAGCTCCGCTCGGTCGAAAGGATGCCCAGGCACCCCGTGGCGGCGCGCGCCAGCTTGATAGCCGCCTCCACAGATTCCGCGCCGCTGTTGGTGAAGGTCACGTAGCGCAGGCCAGCCGGCGCGACCTCGATAAGCCTGCGCGCCAATTCGCCCGCCGCCTCCAGCGCCGAGGGCTGAATGAAGCTCGGCTCCAGCGCCGTAAAGACCTCCATCGCCGTCTGGCAGATCTCCGGGTGGTTAAATCCGAAGGGCAGGGCGCCGTAGGCCGCAGTGAAATCCAGGTAGCGATTGCCTCGCTCATCGGTGAGCCAGCAGCCTTCGCCGCGCACATAGCGCTTGTCCATGTTCACCTGGCGCAGCAGCGCGCCGACATAGGGATTGACGTAGCCCTCGTAGGGATGCACCGCCTCTATCGCCAGCGCCTCCGGTGCTGCGCTCGGCGCGAACGCCGTCGAGACCACGGCGCTGCCCTGTAAAAGCTGCGCCAGCAGCGCCCTCTTGTCCTGGGCGGAGAGTTCCAACACATCGGTATCGAACATTACTTTGACGTACCCTTCCCTTTCAACATCAGCTTCAACAGCCGGTCTACCTCTTCATCGCTAAGTCCGGCGACGGCCTCGGGCGTGAGGGGCACAGCCGCCTGCGCGGGCGGCGCAGACGTCACCGCGAGCGTTCCCGTAGGCATCTTCGCAGGCATCCCTGCGGGCGTTCCCGCGAGGTTTCCCTCCGCCAGTTGATCGCGCAGCCAGAGCGCCACCTGGGCGATGCTCGGGCCGGAGAGCAGCAGGTCGGTCGGCACGGCGACACTCAACTCACGCTCCACCAGGCTCTTTAACTCCACGACCATCAGCGAGTCCAGCCCTACGCTGGAGAGAGGCACGTTGGGGTCCAGCGACTCGGAGGGCGCGCGGCCCAATGCCTGCAACACACGCTCCCGCACGTACTGTTCCAGCGCGGCCAGCCGCTCCTCGGGCGCCGTGGGCAGCGCGAACGCGGGCGACTTTGGCTTCGGGCGGGCCGGGGGCGGCGGTGAGGCCGTCCGTACCACCGCCTGCGTAGGCGATGGCGGCGCGCTCTGGATGGGCCTGGCATTGGCGGCGTATGCAGCGGGCGACGGCGGCGCGCTGTGGCTGGCGGCGGGCGCAGGGAGCCAGTACCGCTGCCGCTGGAACGGATAGCACGGCAGGGAGATCGGCCTGCCCGCCGGATAGATCCGATCCCACGCAATGGGCTGTCCCTGCGTGTAGAGGTCGGCGACGGCGGCAAGCAGCGCGTGCCCCTCCTTCCCGCGCCGCATACCGGGCAGCGCCGTTCCCTCTATCTGTGGCTGCTCAAGCCCCTGCTGAATGTAATGGGTCAGCGCGGGCTGCGGGCTGATTTCGACGAAGGTCCGATATCCATCAGCAATCAGCGCCTGGATGGCGGGTGCGAAGCGCACCGTCTGGCGCAGATTGCCAAACCAATAGTCCGCGTCCAGGCAATGGCCGGGCAGGCACTGGCCAGTCACGGTGGAGTAGAAGGGCACGGCCTCCGACTGAGGCCGCAGGGGCGAGAGCGCCGCGAGCAGATCCTGCCGCAGCGCCTCCATCTGCTCGCTATGGAAGGCATAGTGGCCGGGCAGAAACTGGCAGCGGACGCGCCGCTCGCGCAGCGCCTGCACCGCCGCCTCCACGGCCGCCGCCTCGCCGGAGAGCGTGGCCGCATCCGGGCTATTGAGGGCCGCGATCTCCACGCCCTCCCGCTCGCCCAGTAGGCGCATCACCTCGTCCGCGCCCGCGCCGACGGCGGCCATTCTCCCCGGCCCGGCGGATTGGGCCATCACCTGCGCCCGCCGGATAATCAGCCGCATGGCGTCGGGCAGGGAGAAGACGCCCGCGCAGTAAGCTGCCGCCACCTCGCCCATGCTGTGCCCCACGACCGCATCGGGCTCGACGCCCCAGTGCCGCAGCAGGCCCGCCAGCGCGGCCTGCACCGCAAACAGAGCGGGCTGGGCGATCTCCGTCTGGTTCAGACGGCTCTGCGCCTCCTCCCGGGCGATCTCGGCCAGCAGCGAGCGGCCCGTCTCCGCGCGATAGACCGCCTCGCACTCCTCCAGGATGCGGCGGAACACCGTCTCACGCCGCATAAGCTCCAGGCCCATGCCGGCCCACTGCGGCCCCTGCCCGCCGAAGACAAACGCCACTTTGGGCCGCGCGCCGTCGGCAGGGGCTTCCCGCTCCGCGCTGCGCCCGGCGAAGGCCGCCAGCTTGGCCGCCAGCGCCTCCTTCGATTCGCCGACGACGGCGACCCGATGGCGCAGGTGGTTGCGCCGGACGCCGGCGGTATGGCAGAGGGCGCGCAGGTCGTTTCCCGCCGTCGCGGAGAGCAGATAGTGGTGCATCTCCTCCGCCCGTTGCTGTAACGCCTGCGCGCTGGCAGCGGAGAGCGGCAGCAGGTACGGCCCGGCCTCCTCCGCTTCGGGCGCGGCGGGCTGCACGGCGGGCGGCTCGCCCAGGATAAGATGGGCGTTGGTGCCGCCGAAACCGAAGGAGCTGACGCCCGCGTAGCGCGGATGGCTGCCTTGCGGCCAGGGCGTGCACTGCCGGGGGACAACAAACTGCGACTCTTTAACGGCAATATGGGGATTCCAGCGCTGGAAGTGCAGGTGCGGTGGGATGAGGCCGCGCTGTAGTGAGAGCACGGTTTTGATCAGGCCCGCCAGGCCCGCCGCTGCCTCCAGGTGGCCGAGGTTGGTCTTGACGGAGCCGACAAAGCAGGGTGCCGCGTCGTGGTCGGCCCGGCCATAGACCGCCTGCAGCGCGCCCATCTCGATAGGGTCGCCCAGCGGCGTGCCCGTGCCGTGCGCCTCCACGTAGCCGACCTGCGCGGGCGCGATGCCGGCAGCGGCGAGCGCCTGGCGAATGACGGCCTGCTGCGAGAGACCGTTGGGCGCCGTCAGGCCGTTGGTGCGCCCATCCTGGTTAACGGCAGAGCCGTGGATGACGGCCAGCACGCGATCTCCGTCGGCCAGGGCGTCCGAGAGCCGCTTGAGCACGATCACGCCGCAGCCCTCGCCCCGAACAATGCCGTCGGCGCGGGCGTCGAACGCCTTGCACCGGCCATCGGCGGCCATCGTCAGGGTCTTGCCGGTCACGAGGGCCGATAAGGGCGACAGGATCAGGTTGACGGCCCCGGCGAAGGCGACGCGGCACTCTCCGCCGCGCAGCCCCTGGCAGGCCAGATGCACGGCCACGAGCGAAGAGGAGCAGGCGGTATCCACCGTCAGGCTCGGCCCGCGCAGGTCCAGGAAATAGGAGAGCCGGTTTGCCAGGATGCTATGCGCGCAGCCCGCGCTGGTGTAGGGGTCCACGCCCTCCGGATCGGCAAGCTGCATCCAGAAATAGTCGCTGTTGTAGGCGCCGACGTAGACGCCCGTGAGGCCCTGCCGCAGCGCCTCCAGCCGCAAGCCCGCATCCTCCAGGGCTTCCCAGGCCACTTCGAGCAGCAGCCGCTGCTGCGGGTCCATGCGCTGGGCCTCGCGCGGGGTGATCCCGAAGAAGTCGGCGTCGAACCCGTCCACGCGCTCCAGAAAGCTGCCCCAGCGGGCGGCGGTTTTGCCGGGCCGGGCGGGATCGGCGTCGTACCACGCCTCCTGATCCCAGCGGTCGGGCGGGACGAGGGCAACGGCGTCCACGCCGTCGGCCAGAAGCTGCCAGAACGCCTCCGGATCGTTGGCTCCGCCGGGGAAACGGCATCCCATGCCGACGATGGCGATAGGCTCCTGCCGGCCCACGCCGGAGGGCGCCGGCGCCGTCTCCGCATGGCCCGCCAGATATTGCGCCAGCAGGCGAATGGTCGGGTACTCGTAGAAGAGCGTGGGGGCGAGCTTCCTGCCGAGCCAGTTCTGCAGGTCCCCTGTCATCTCCACCGAGGCCGCCGAGTCGAGGCCGTACTGAGCGAACGTGTGATCCAGGCGGATCTCCGTTTCCGCAACGCGCAGGTACCGGGCCAGCCTTCGGGCCAGCCACCCCGCGATCTCCTGCGCGGCCGCCGGGGCGCTGCCTGATCCGGCGGCTCCCTTCCCTGCCCCTTCCCCGCCGTCATCGGCGGCCTGCTGCCAGGCTCCTGCCACATTCAGCGTCCCGGCCAGCCAAGCCGCCCGGCAGGCGGATCGCTGGATTTTGCCGCTGGTGGTCCGGGGCACGCCTCCCGGCCCGACCAGAACAATGAGATGGGCCTGAAGACCGTGCGACTCGGCCACGGCGCGGCGGATGGCTGTATAAATTTCCTCGAAATCCGAGCGCAGCGCCGTCCGCTGCAGCTCCTGCACGATGGCCAGCTGCTCCTCGCCGTCCACTTCCAGGGCGAAGGCGGCAGCGCCGTTGGGCCGCAGCGCCGGATGGCAGCGCTCCACCGTCTGCTCGATGTCCTGCGGATAGTGGTTGGCGCCGCGAATGATGAGAGTGTCCTTGAGCCGCCCGTTGAGGAAAAGCTGGCCGTCCTGCATAAAGCCCAGGTCGCCCGTGCGCAGGAAGGGGCCGGTCACGCCATCGGCCAGGTAGGCTTGAAAGGTCTGGCGCGTCTCCTCCGGGCGCTGCCAGTAGCCCTGCGCCACGCTGGGCCCCTGCACCCAGATCTCGCCGATCTGGCCGGGCGCGCACAACTGCCGGGTCTCCGGGTCCACGATCAGCGTCCGCTGATCGGGCAGCGCACTGCCGCATCCGACGATCCGCCGCGCGCCGTCGGCGTCCTGAGCAGGCACGGCGCGCCGTTGCTCCAGGGCCGCGCTCTCAAAAGCGCCGACCGTGGGCGCAGCCTCCTGACACCCGATGGAAACCACCAGCGTCGCCTCGGCCAGGCCGTAGCATGGGTTGAACGCCTCCGGGCGGAAGCCGCAGGGGCGATACGCCTCCGCAAAGCGCTCCAGGGTTTCGGCCCGCACCGGCTCGGCCCCGTTAAAGGCCAGGTTCCAGCAACTTAGATCCAGCCCCACGCGCTCCTCAGGCCGGATCTTCTGGACGCAGAGATCGTAGGCGAAGTTCGGGGCGCCGCTCGTGGTGCCCCGATACTGGGAGATGGCTTCCAGCCAGCGCAGCGGCCTCTGGATGAAGGCAGCCGGGGAGAAGAAGACATAGGGGATGCCGACGTAGAGGGCGTGGAGCATCATCCCGATCAGGCCCATGTCGTGAAACAGAGGCAGCCAGCCCACCAGCACCGAATCGGGCGTGGTGCGCAGCCCTCGATGCACGTGCTCCACGTTATGCATCAGGTTGCCGTGGCTGACCATGACCCCTTTGGGCGTCGCCGTCGAGCCGGAGGTATATTGCAGGAAGGCGACGGTTTCGGCGGCAATCGTGGGCGCTTGCCAGGCGTCGGCAGCCTCCTGCGGCAGAGTATCTACCGCGATCCAGCGCAGCCGCGCCAGGCCGGGAATGTCGGCCTGCATTCCCTGGACGCGGGCGAGAATGTCGGAGGTTGTCAGCACGACCGCCGCCCCGGCATCGCCGGCAATCGCCTGCAGCCGCTCCCAGCTACGGTCATGCGGGCTGCGGCGGGGTTTGGGCGGATAGGCGGTGACGCTGATGGCCCCGGCATAGAGGCAGCCAGCAAAGGCGCGAATATAGTCTAGCCCTGAGGGAAAAAGCAGCAGCACGCGGTCGCCCGCCCGGCAGACCTGCTGCAAGGCCCCTGCAATGGCGCGGGCCCCGGCATCGAGCTGCGCGTAGTTAATTGTCAGCGCCTCCCCCTCGCCATCGGCCAGAAAACGGAAGGCGATTCGCTCCGCTTGCCGGTCGCCGCGCGAGCGAAGGATCTCTACCATATGTTGCATGTCACTCTCCATCAACATTGCGGACAATCCCCTGCCCAGGCAGACACGCGCCCAAAGGCGAAAACGTCGTTTTAAACCGGCCCGGAGGAACCGGGCCTGCCCAGTCTAGCAAGACGTGATTACAGCATCATTACCGGGCCATTACAGGCGCGTGCCCTGGCAGATTTCCCCTTCGTGCAGATAGCGTGCCAGAAATTTACAGGATTTGCCGTATTGCCAGGCGCGAGGGTAGATTTCAGGCGCGGTAGGACGCGAATTGAGATGGGTAAAGCTGAGGTTCCTTCCGGATTCTGCCCTCACCCCCAGCCCACTGCCAGGGTCGGGCCTGCAATGGACTGCCAGGGTCGGCAGGGTTACGGCCCCTGCCTCCGCCTTGCCACAGCCCTCCGCCTAGCGCCCCCCGGCGCTGCGGCAGAGGGGAGAAGAGAAGCTGGGTCCCTCCCTTCCCCACAAGGGAAGGGGGCCGGGGGGTTAGGTAAGTCGCCGCAGGGCGACTTGGTGCCCTGGTTGCCGCGAATGTATTCGCCCGCAACCGCAAATGGAAGCACCTTAGAATAAAGCAGGGAAATTTAAGGAACCATGCGGGGAAACCTGGCCCGCGCCCTTGCCTTTCCGTGGCGAACAGGGATGCATCCCACCGGGGACAGCGAACCCAATCTGGCGAGCGCAGCCAGGAGTAAAAGACGAGGCAGCAAGCAGCGCGGCTTACAACCGACGAGGAGTATATAGTATAACGGTGGGGCAGCTAAGTGTCAATATATTGCTAACGATAAAACGTAAATAAAGTGATAATGACCTGGTACCCTTGTTGCTGCGGTTTAAGGGCTTTGATTTTCTATTGGCATGGTTTGCTAGTCTCGGAATGACCTGATGAGAGTGGCCAAAATCGTAAGCCGCTCGATCCGGCATCTGAAAATCCTGTGCGGTTTCCCATTTAGAGCGCAACTAAGGGTTGACACCAAGCGTAGTAACGAAGTATAATTTCCCAAACCCGACTAAGTTGACTAACTTGGTAACCTTTACCGGAGGAGCGCCCGAAGTTATGCCTGCAACGCCTGTCGCCCAGAAAGAGGCCGTTCCGCAGACCATTGCCCCGCATGGCGGCACGCTCATCAATCGCTTCGTTCCCGAAGCGCGCCGCGCCGAAGTCGCGGCCCGCGCCGCCACGCTGCCCAAGATCCCGCTGAATGCCCGCCAGATCAGCGACCTGGAGTTGATCGCCATCGGCGCTGCCAGCCCGCTGACCGGCTTTATGTCCCGCGACGACTACGAGAGCGTCGTCCATAAGATGCACCTGGCCAACGGCCTGCCCTGGACTATCCCCCTCACGCTCGCCGTTACCCAGGAGCAGGCGGAAACGCTCCGCCCCGGCTCCCAGGCCGCGCTGACGGATGAGGCCGGCACCGTCCTGGCCGTCCTGCACGTGCGCGACATCTATCCCTACGACAAGCAGGTGGAGGCGCAGAGCGTCTATCGCACCACCGAGGAGGCCCATCCCGGCGTGGCCGCCCTCTACGCCCAGCCGGATCTGCTGGTCGGCGGCGACGTGGACGTGCTGGCGCTGCCCCCCCACGAGGATTTCCCGGAGTACTACCTGACGCCCGCCCAGACTCGCGCCTATTTCGCCGAGAAGGGCTGGCGCAGCGTGGTCGGCTTCCAGACCCGCAACCCTGTCCATCGCGCCCACGAATACCTGCAAAAGTGCGCCCTGGAGATGGTGGACGGCCTGCTGCTGCACCCGCTGGTCGGCCAGACCAAAGGCGACGACATTCCCGCCGACGTGCGTATGAAGTGCTACCGCGTGCTGCTGGATAACTACTATCCCCTGGATCGCACGCTGCTGTCGGTCAACCCGGCTTCCATGCGCTACGCCGGCCCGCGCGAGGCCATTTTCCACGCCCTGATCCGCAAGAACTACGGCTGCACCCACTTTATCGTCGGGCGCGACCACGCGGGCGTAGGCAACTACTACGGCACCTACGACGCGCAACAGATCTTTAACGAGTTTGATCCGACAGCCCTCGGCATCACCCCGCTGAAGTTCGAGCACACCTTCTGGTGCAACAAGTGCGAGGGCATGGCCTCTTCCAAGACCTGCCCGCACGGCCCGGAGGATCGCGTTTCGCTCTCCGGGACGAAGGTGCGCGCTATGCTGGCGGCGGGCGAGATGCCGCCCATGGAGTTCACGCGCCCGGAAGTCGCCAAAGTGCTGATTGAGGCGATGCGCGCCAAATCCTGATAATCCCGCCGCGAAGGAGCTGCCGGACATGGACCCCAGGTTGCTGGAGTGGATAGGAACCCTTGGCTTCTGGCTGATCGAAGCGTCCTATATCGCTCAGATCCTCAAGCTCTACCGCATGAAAGAGGCCGAGGAGTTCAACCTGCTATTCCCCGGTTTGAACCTGCTGGGCCGCATCCTGGCCGTTATTTACGCGATCTCGCAGGGGAAAGGCGTGTTTGTGTTCGGCTTCACACTGGGCATTGTGCTGCGTTGCGTGCTGCTGGGACAGGTGGCCCTGTATCGCTACCGACGTCGTGTCCGGTTGCGGCTGCAAGAGGAAGCGGTTTCTATTTAAGAGCCTCTCCCATTCGGCATATTGTTGAGAGGGACAGCCCTCCCTCAGGGGAGGGGTTCTAAGCCGGGTCGTTTGACGATCCGTCCCCTTCTAAGGAGCAAACAAGAGATGGCGAAAGCCGATGTAGAAGCGATCAAAAAAGAAAAAGACGGCCTGGATGTGTGGCCCGATATCCTGCGCTATGCCAAGGAGGGCTATGACGCCATCACGCCCGACGACTTTGCGCGCATGCGCTGGTACGGCATCTATCAGCAGAAGCCGAACGTGGGCCACTTCATGATGCGCGTCAAGATCCCCAGCGGCGATATGAGCGCGGAGCAGATGCGTGTCGTGGCCGAGATCGCCCGCGACTACGCCAACGGGTTTGCCGACATCACCACCCGCCAGAACTTCCAGTACCACTGGCTGACCATCGAGAACATCCCGAAGGCGGTCGAGAAGCTGGCCTCGGTCGGCCTGACGACCACGGGCGCCTGCGGTGACATTACCCGCAACGTCTGCGGCTGCCCCGTCTCCGGCATTGACCCCGACGAGCTCTACGATACGCGCCCGATCATTCGTGAGGTGACCGACTACTTCCTGGGCAATAAGGACTTCTCCGACCTGCCGCGCAAATACAAGATCTCCATCTCCGGCTGCCCCATCCACTGCAACCAGCCCGAGATCAACGACCTGGGCATCACGGCGGTCAAGCGCTGGCGCAACGGCGAGGAGGAGCTCGGCTTTCACGTGCGCGTCGGCGGCGGGCTGAGCACCCAGCCGCACTTCGCCCAGCAACTGGATATGTTCGTCAAGCCGGAGCAGGTGCTGGATGTCTGCCGCGCCGTCACCGAGATCTTCCGAGACGATGGCTACCGGCAGCGCCGAAACCACGCCCGCCTGAAGTTCCTGGTCGCCGACTGGGGCGCGGAGAAGTTCCGCGACGTGCTCATTCAGCATCTGGGCTGGACGCCGGAGCCCGCCACCGACTGGGCCGACCCACGCGGCGCTTTGCAGCAGGACCACCAGGGTATCCACCGCCAGAAGCAGGAAGGGCGCTACTGGATCGGCGTCTCTATCATCACCGGACGCATCACCGCCGACCAGATGTTTGCCGCTGCCGAGATAGCGGAGAAATACTGCGAAGGTAACCTGCGCACGACCAACCAGCAGAACTTCCTGTTCCCCAACATCGCTGAGGAGCGCCTGGAAGAGGCCAAGCAGGCCATCCTGGACGCCGGCTTCCGCTGGGATGTCTCCGAGTTCCACAAGGGCGCGGTCGGCTGCACCGGCAACGAGTTCTGCAACCTGGCCGTCACCGAGACCAAATACCGCCTGCGTGAGATCGTCGGCTACCTGGAGCAGGAACTGCTCTGGGACGAGCCCATTCGCATCCATCTCAACGGCTGCCCCAACTCTTGCGGCCAGCATCATATCGGCGACATTGGCTTGCAGGGCTGCCTGGCCCGCCTCAACGACGGCACGCAGGTCGAAGCCTACGACATCTGCCTGGGAGGCCGGCTGGGCGCCGACGCCAAGTTCACCCGCCCCATTCAGCGCAAGGTGCCCGCCGACAAGGTTAAGTACGCCCTGGAGAACCTGCTGCGGGCCTACAAGGCCAACAAGGAGCTGGAGGAGACCTTCGGCCAGTTCGTGGACCGGCACACCAACGAGCAGTTGGGCGAGTTCCTGGGCATCCACCTGCTGGCCCAGGAGGATCCGACCTGGACGCCTCCGCCCATTCGCTCGCACGCTCCTGTCGGCGTCGAATAGCCTATTCCTTCCTTCCCAAACCCAAAGCGGCGCTCCAGCTTAGATGCCGGAGCGCCGCTCTTTGTTTATAGAAACGAATAGCTGTAACATTTTTGCCGTGTTACACTTCGCGGTCAGGGAGAATGGCGAGGTGACGTAGATTATCCCTGTCGCGCCGCCTTACCGGCGGTATCGGTGGGCCCCGTGAAGCCAGGTCCGCCTGCGGCCACATAGCCCCGGCTGGCTCCTTTCGGGTCGGGACTGACCCAGAAGGCATACAGACGCCCATTCGTAAGATGGAATCGGAACCGCACCGGCCTGCCGGAAAAAGCGGACAGGTCCTTGACGCCCTTCCACTGGACGGCGTGCAAGGTGCTATCTGTCTGGATGGACTTACAGCGCGCTCGCGAGAAGGGAGCGATCACATGACCGTGGACATCCAGGATCTCGACCTGTAAGCGGCCCTGCGGAGCCTGCACGTTGACGAAGGGGTAACGGCCCGTAAAGGCGACTGGCCGCGTGGTCAGCGTGCCTTCGGTCGTGTCGGCGTCCAGGGAGGCGAAGCCGTCCCTGCGCAGGAACGCCAGCCCGGTTGTCGCCACCTCATCATGGCTGCCATCCGGCTTGTCCACGAAGGTGCGGCCACTACAGTAGAGATAGAGTTTATCTCCCACTACCAGGCAGCAGCCGCCTGCCGACTGCACATTGCCCCAGTTCCAGGTGCCGCGCGTCTCGGAAACCGGCAACAACGGCTGCCTGCGTGTTTCGGCGGGACGGTCCCAATAGAAGCCATCCCGACTGAAGCCCACGCAGACCTGATTGGGCTTGGGACGTTCTTCAGGGCGCTGCCCGTACCATATCGAAAACAGGCCCAGCAGCAGGCTCTCATAGGCCACGCAGTCCAGATTATACAGTTGCGGGACGATCTGGAGGTCCGGGCGGGGCGGATCCAGCCGGTCTGCGCCCACCCACATGATCGGCTCATCAATGCGCTCCCAGCGCGGGTCGCCGGTCAGATCGCGCGTCTCGAAGTAGCGGCGGCGACGCGGCTGCCCCCAGCCATGCCGCAGGCTATAGACCCAGACTTTACGGAAGGGGTTCCAGAACAGCGTGCTGCGGTCGCCCACCGAGCCGGTCTTGACGACAGGCTCTCCCCAATGGATGCCATCCGGCGAGAAATAGCCGTACAGGCCCCAGCGCTCGCCCATCGGAGCGGAACGGAATAGCTTATAACGCTGCCTCGGATCGTGTGTCTCCAGATCTAGCCACACCGTAGCCGAGTCGCGTCGCTGGGGCAGCACAATATTGGTTTCCGGCTGGACGTCGAGATCGAGTTTCTCCCAATGGAGGCCGTCATGCGAGGCGGCATAGCAGGTGGCCAGTCCGCTGCCGCCCATGTACCACATCTTGAAGAGCTTGTCCTGCGGGTCGTACCAGACGCCATCGCTAAAGGGCATGGCCGTCGGATGATTTCCGGTCTGTTCCCAGGATCTATCGGGCGTGAGCACCGGGCAGCCCGCATAGTATTGGGCCGCGTGAAAGGTGCGCTTGAGGGTGGTCTGGGCAATCAGGAAGTCGTCCACAAAGAGTTGTCGGCCCACATCAATGGGGATAACTTCCGGTGGAGAAGCCAGATACGGAGGCGACATCGGCTCGCGCGTGATCTCTGGCTGCGGGGGCGGCCAGGCAGTCGGCAGGCGAATGCCGTTGTAGAGGGTTTCCCCCTGCGCCCGCGCCGAGTCGACCCTAGAGAGAAAAGAGCCTGCTCCCAGGATGCCCGTTGCGCTAGTCTTGAGGAAATCGCGACGGTTGAGGAGATGAAAGTTGCTGTCACCACAATCGCTCATCATGACCTCCCTCGGAGGGATGCACGGGCAGGCCGCTTCAGCAAGACGAAGGCGGCAAACTCTCCTTTGACCGGCGCCGGCAGGGCCTTGCCGTCATAGACGCCCTCCGCTATCGGCTTGCCGTAGAAGTCGCGCGGGTCCATCAGACGATACGCCTCCCCTTTACGCAAAAAGGAGCCAGCCTTTACCGGCACGACGGGCGCTTTGTCCCAGTTATAGATGGCCAGATTGGCCCGGTCGGAGTCGTACTTGTTGGGCCGCAGGATGACTTTCGAGCCGCGCGGACGCGGCTCCGCCTTCGCCAGGATCAGGTTGCCTGCGTTGACGACCTTGCGGTAGTTGTTGATGGCGAGCTTGCCGTTGACGATGATATTGTTGCGCACCTCGCAATCCTCGTTGTAGGGCGCGTCGTAGCCCAGGCGCATCCTCGGAACATTGTACAGGTAGTTTCCAACCACATGGATGTTGTGGCTGGGATTGCCGCCGCCCAGGAGGAACTCGTTGGCATTGTAGACGATGTTGCCCTCCACATAGTAGTTATCCACATAGGCTTGCCACGATCCATAAGCATGCAGGCTGTAACCATAGCCGCCGGTCATGATGCAGTCGGAGATGATCTTGCGGCCCTCTCTATTCTGCGTGTAGATGGCGTGACCATGACCGCGGTCGGTGCCCTGCCAGCCGTTATCATACAGGATGCAGCCATACGCCTCGCCATCCGTGGTCGCCCACCAGCCCATGCCCTGATTGTTGTCGTGAATAACCAGGTTGATGAACCGGCAGTCGTGGCCGCTCTGGCCCGTCACCCCGCCCCACGGGCGGTTCACCCCGCGATAACCCGCCGCGACGTTGCTCAACTCCGCAGGAACCGGGTCCCTGGGCCGCGGCTCGGAGACCAGTATCTCCAGGTCGCGCACCCAGACGTAGGTGGTCGGCGGCAGCAGGGCCAGACCGCCGTCCAGGGTGACGCGCTGGCCCGGAACGCCGCGAATCTGGATGGGGGCCTCTTTCGTGCCGACCAGCTTGACCTCATAGCCCGATCCGTGGGTGCCAAAAGGGTATTTGTAGGTCCCCGCCTGCAACCAAATAGTGTCGCCGGGAGCGACCTTATGGGCGCCGTTGAGGGCCGAGATGATGTCCCAGGGTGAGCCTTTGGTTCCCTGCCCGGTGGGCGTCCCATCGGGAGCCACATACCATTGCGTGGCCCTGGCGGGCACGGCCATGAGGATACCCCCCGTCAAAAGCACGATTGTCTCCATCAGCAGTCGCTTCATGGCTTGTTCCTCTCCACCAGCCGTCCGCAATGTCTTCCAGGAAAACGCGCACGGACAAGAATTATGCGTTGTGCAGCGTCAGTGATTTCTCCCCGGCTAAAGCGCAGGGTCTTAGCGACATGAGGATGATAAGGCTATAAGCCAAACCTCCCCGTCGGCGGCGCAGGTTCTTCCGCATCGAGTCTTAGCGACATGAGGATGATAAGGCTATCTTCAGTGATGCAGCCTTGGCTACGGCATCCCGGCGTAGAGGCTTTTTCGACACTTGCCCGGCGCGTCCCTGTCGAATAGATTATTGCCGTGTATAATCCTTGACTTCGCGAATCGTTCCGGACTGTTCGGAACGCGAACCCCAAGCCCTCCGTCCTATGGATGTGCTGTTATCTTGCTCCATCAAAGGAGATCCTTCATGGCAATTCGCTGCTTTCTCTCTGCTATATCGCGAGGCCGCTGCGCCGGGCATAGGAGCCTGGCGGTGCGGTGGCTGTTGATCGGGCTCTGCTGTCTGCTGCCGCTGGCCCTGCGGGCGCAGCAGGCTGCCCCGGACCTGAGCAAAGGCGCGCTCTGCGGCAAAGTGGTGGATCTGACCACCGGCAAGCCTATTGCTGATGCTACCGTCGCGCTGCAAGATAAGAACGGGAAAGTCCTGGCCTGGACGAAGACGAACGCTCAGGGCGAATATGCTCTGGCCGCAGATCCGCTGACCGCACTCCATCTACGTCCCTCGCATGGGCGGGGTTTGCTGGAGCAGATCGTGCGCGCCGTCGGCGATGTGGTCACGGCTCCGGTCAAGGCTGTCGCGGGGATAGTCTCCGAGCCGAGCAAGGTCGCCGAGTCGGCGGCGGTATCGGCGGCGACGGGAGACCCTCTGCCGACCGTGGCCCAGGTGCTCGCGCCAGCGTTAGGAACCCAGGATACCAGGCAGGCGCCGGCTAATACGGAAAAGAAGGCTAAAGAGGTGGCGGTAAGGACGGCCTTCGGCGAGCGTCTGGCCGGCACGAACGACAGACCCGACACGCTGGCGCCCGGAGAGGTGTTTCTGGCCGTCAGCGCCCCCAATTACAAGGACGTCAAGGGCAAGGCGGGCGCGTACTGGCTCGACCCACCCGATACCGTGGACAATAAAAAGGTGGGCCTACGCGCCTGGCTGGAGACGACCCAACTGGCGGCCTGTACGTGCGACAAAAACTCGGCTATCTGTAAGGAGGCGTTGCTGCTAGCGGAGCCACGCCTGGAGCCTGCTCTGGCGGAGGCGGGAGACGTCGTGAAGCTCAGCGTTAAAGTGCATATGCCTGCCGGATTGACAAGGAACATCCGGGTGTTTGCGCGCGAGGAGAAGAAACGGACGGTCGCGGAACTGATGCGGGATGGGAAACAAGGCCCCGATGTCTATGCGGGCCGGATGCGCCTGGACCCCAAAACCCCCAGCGGCGACACGACGATCACGCTGGTGGCGCTGCGGGCCGAGCCGGTAGAAGTCAAGCTGGACAAAAACAAGCCGGACCCGCTGGTCGAGTTCGTGCGGCGGCTGGACGACCTCTCCCCAAACAAGCCCTATAATTACGATCCGCGTATCCTGGCCAGCGAGAACCGCCTGGACCTGAAGCTGACCATCCTGGACCCCAAGAAGGAGACGCCGCCCGCCTATCCGGCCACCGTGCCTCCCACCCCATCGAGCAAGAAGTAACCACTTCATCATAAACGGGCCGGGGCAAGAGGCCGCAGCGGAAGCAACAGGCTTCTTGCCTCAACGGCGCTATTGTCCTGCGCAAGAATGAAGTTCCGATTCTGGATGATTTTCCCCGCTCGATGGTGAATCTCCCTACAAACACGGAATTCACGGGGAGGCACAGGGGGTTAAATGGCGAAGTACAGCATAGGGTGGTTGTGCCTATGGATTCTGCTGGCAGGAATCGCCGGGCAGACAGGTGGGCAGTCTGTGGAGGGATTGCCGGACGCCCTGAAGCGCGAGGTTCACGATATCCGGAGCCTGCCCGCAGGGCGCTATCTTCCGGCAGGGCAGTGGGAGGCCGAAGGGAAGGAGGCGGCACATCAGGTCGGGCGCGCGGTCGCCGATCCCGAAGCCAGCGGCGGCAAAGCCTGGGAAGTGCGGGTCGGAGTAGACAGCCCCGGCGGCCATCTGCTGTACGGCCCTTACCGGACGCTTTCCCCCGGCGTCTATGTCGCCTTCGTCCGTATCCGGCTGCTGGAGGAGGCGGGCGAGGAGACGGTGGGAGAGCTGGACGCCGCGACCGCCTACGGACAGAACATCCTGCGCGTGCGGGAACTGCTGGGAACCCACCTGGCGACCAACCGGTACGTTGAGGTTCCGCTGGCGTTTGCCTATCCGGAGGGCAAATTCGAATGCCGCCTTGCCTGGAGCGGCTCTTCCGGGCTGCGCGTGGATTGCGTGACGCTGTTCCGGGTGGAGGGCGCGAAACTGGAGGTGGCCTCGGAGCGGGCGCGTCCGCCTGTGCCGAGCGGCCTGCCGAAGAACCTGGCCTATCGTCCCGAACCGCGCCCCTTTCCGGACATCTTTCCCCGTTCCGCCCGGCCTGCCGCGCGCCTGTGGGTGGCGGACCTGCGCCATCTGCCGCCCGACCGGCAGTTGATGCTGCTCTCGCTACAGGGACTGGTGAACCGGAAGCGCCCGGAGATATACTGCCTGTTCAACGACACCGATGAGAAATGGCTGGCCTGGATGCGCAGGCGGCGGTGGATTCGCGACGCCACGCCCGTCTCCCAACCGGAATCGCTGGTGACGCGCTTTCGGGACAGGCTCCGGGGCCTGATCGTGACCGATCCGATGCTTCCGGCCTCGAAAAACGTCGCCACGATGCTCGCGGGCGTGAAGGATGCGCTGGTGGTCTCCCCTCGCCTGGCAAAGCGGCTCTCCCTGCCCGTCCTGGAGGACCTGCGGGGCCGCTGGCGGACGAGCGCAGAGGCCTATCGCTGGGCCTTCAACCATCTCTGGCCGCGCCTGAATCACCACGTCCTCGCCTGCTCGTATCCTGATCACCTGGGGCTGCGGGACTATCTGGTGCAGCACCGGGTCTTTATCTTCTGGCTCTCCGGCCCGATTGACGGCGCGCGGCCTTACGCCAACCCGGACGCGGAGGTGCGGCTGATGGAGCGGCTCTTCGCACGGATGCCGGCCAATATTCCGGTCATGAGCTATCCCTGGGCGGGCAAGGATGTCGGCATTGGCGAAGGGCCGGGCGTGACGCTCTTTGCCGAGTTCGCAAAGTACCTTGTCGGCTCCATCAACTGCTCGAACCTGAGCGTCCACTCCGGCATTCGCGCCCCCAGCTTCCGACAGCGCGTGCCGCCGCCTCCCAAACTACAGCCAAATAGGGTCTACGTCTCCTGGGTGATCTCGGACGGCGATAACCTGCCCGTGCTGACGACCTCCAACTTCCCGCAGTTGTGGCAGGATCGCCAGCGCGGGCATCTCCCGCTCGGCTGGACGATCTCGCCCTCCGCTTCCATACTGATTCCCGACATCGTGGACTATTACTATCGCACGGCGACGCCAAGCGACTGCTTCCTCGGAGCCGTCTCCGGCATCGGCTACACCTATCCCGACTCGTATGCCCTGCGGTACCGTGCCTCCGACCGTACGCGCCTCTTTGACGGCTTCCTCGATCAGACTGCCGACTATATGCAGCGCCTGGATCTGCGCGCGCTCTGGCCGATGAACGTGACGCGCCCGGAACTGATTCGCCGCTACGCCGAACGCATTCCCACGCTGCAAGCCCTGTTTCCCGACTATGGCCGGCGGGTTGCCGGCTATGAAGATGCCGTCTATCCTACTGCGCGCAATATCCCGGTCTTCCATGCCGTGACCAACTGGGCGGAAGGCGTCTCGCGGGAGCAGCAGATCGCCAGCCTGGTCGGTCAGATTCGGGCGATGACGCCTATGGAGCGGCCTGCCTTCCTGCACCTGTTCGCGCTCAACTGGTTTACCGACCTGCCCATGCTGGCCGAGATCACGCGCCGCCTGGGACCGGAGTACGTTCTTGTCCGGCCTGACCATCTGGCAGCGCTCTACCGACAGGAACTTGCCCGCCGTAAAATCCTCGTGCGTGTTCCCGCGACTATCGTGGGCATTGAGGGTCAGCCGGTCGCTTTTGAGGCGACGGTGCAGAATGTCTCGGCGCGCTCCCTGGAGGCGCGCGCCGGAATTGCCGTCGGCCTGGCGAACGCGCAAGTAAGGCCGGAGCGCGTGCGGCTGGCGCCGGGACAGGCGGTAAAGATTCAGGTTGCCGGGCTTCCGACGGGCGACCGTATCCGCATCGCGGTTGAGGGCGCGGGCAGGAAAAGCCGCAGCCTCCTGGCCCTGCGCCGGATTGCGGAAGGGGAGCTTGCCGGCCCTCTGCCGCACGACGCCTCGCTCCGGTTTGTGCGTCGGTTCGCTGCGGTCGAGCTGGCGCATCGCAGCGGCAGAGAAGAGACGGATACAGGCGGGCAGCGGGTCTGGACAGCGCAGAGAGGGGAGACAGAGTCCGGCTTCCTTGTCTACGGGCCGTATGCGCCGCTGCCCCCGGGCCGGTATCTGGCGCTCTTCCGCCTGAAGCGCATTGGAGAGGGCGGGGGAACAGTAGCAACCCTGGATACCTGCACGTCCGGAGGAACGCGGATCATCTCGGAACGGCGGCTCAGAGCCGAAGAACTGCCCCCGGAACAGTACCGGGCAGTGCCGCTGCTGTTCGACCATCCGGGCGGGGAGATCGAGACGCGCGTGCAGTGGACCGGGAACGCTTCGCTCGCAGTGGAAAGCATTACGCTATGGAGGCTCCTTCCCTCCGGGTAGCGGGCGAATGAATTCGCAGCAACAAAGGCACGAAGTCGCCCT
>Ga0070741_10001947_pt1 | contig 58244 bp, 62 predicted proteins | sample Coa_R1_4_FD_66440 | JGI IMG/M metagenome (GOLD analysis project Ga0070741, IMG submission 66440) | Surface soil microbial communities from Centralia Pennsylvania, which are recovering from an underground coalmine fire - Coalmine... | ecosystem: Environmental > Terrestrial > Soil > Unclassified ... | reverse complement strand
AGGCCTCCCATCTCCTAGAGAGAGTAAGAGCCGTGGAAGACCACCACGTCGATAGGCGGGACGTGCAAGCACAGCAATGTGTTCAGCGGACCCGTACTAATTGCTCGAGGTCTTGATTTGGAAGAGCTCGGTTTTCGTAGCTATGGAGTTTTGAAGGTGACGCTGCTCGGAGCGCGTCTCGCTTCACAAGTTGGGCGGTCTTAGCGACGGGGAAATACCTCTTCCCATTCCGAACAGAGAAGTCAAGCCCGTTAGCGCCGATGGTACTCGGGGCGCAAGCCCCCGGGAGAGTAGGACGCCGCCCATTATCTTCGAAGGCCCCGAGAGGGGCCTTCGGCGTTTCTAAGCGGCTGCGAGCTTGGCGCGCCAGTCGGGATCGAGCGCGCGCAGCCGCTTCACCCGCTCGCCGACCGCCGGGTGCGAGTCGAAGAGCGCGCCGAGCCCGGACTCGGCGAACGGGTTCGTCGTGTAGAGCGGCTCGCTCGCCGGGCTCGCCTCGAAGGCGACGAGCTGCATCGCCTGCTCGAGCCGCAGCAGCGCGTCGGCGAGCCCGTGCGGCGAGTCGCACACCTCGGCCGCGAAACGGTCGGCGGCGTACTCGCGCTTCGGCGAGAGCATCAGGTGCACGAACGCGGCCGACACCGGCCCGAGCACGAAGAGCAGGGCGCGCTGCAGCGCGCCGCCGACCCGTGACAGCTCGATCAGCGACGTGGCGAAGATGACGACGACGGTTTGCACCAGCGTGTCGCGATGGCGGAGATGCGCGAGCTCGTGTGCGACGATCCCCTCCAGCTCGGCCGGCGAGGCGACGCCCATCAGCCCGAGCGACAGCGCGATTCCCGCGCCGCCGCCGGCGCCGCGGCCGGCCGACAGGGCGCGCGGATATCCGTCGGGCAGGACGTAGAGCTTCGGCTTGACGACGCCCGCCCGCAGCGAGAGCCGCTCGACGGTCGAATGGAGCGCGGGCGCCTCACCCTGCAGCAGCTCGCGCGCGCCGAGCATGCCCATGACGATCCGGTCGGCGTACGCGAAGATCGCCGCCGCGAGCAGGACGATCGAGCCGGCGAAGAGGATCGCGAGCCGGTAGTCGCCGAGCCGCCAGCCGAAGAGCCCGAAGAGCACGGCGAACACGCCGAGCAGCAGCCAGCACTTGAGCAGGTTTCGGACGATCAGAAAGCGGCTGCCCACCGCAATGACCTACGGCTCGTCGTCGGTGCCGTCCGCGTCGTCTTCGGCGAGACCGCGCGGGGGCCAGTCGGGCTCGGGGGCGTCGCAGCGGCTGGAGCAGTGGAGCGACGCGACGTTCTGGAGCGGGATCAGGATGTGCCCGTTGAGCTCGACGTGGGCGACGTCCTCGACGTAGCAGTAGGCGGTGAGCACGCCGTCCTGGTACTCGCCGCCGAACAGGGCGATCTCGACCTGCTCGCCCTTGTACTTGTTCGTGTAGTCCTCCATCCCCGCGGCCCGAGACTATCCGATGGCCGCCGTGAGCCGGTCGTCCCGGAACTGCACCTCGAGGACGGCGCAGTTCTCGACCGGGTGGTACGGCTCCTCGCTGATCACGTCGTGGATCGAGCGGAACGTGCCGCCGTGCGAGACGATGAGGATGCGCCTGCCGAGGTTCTCGCGTGCGATGCGCACGACCGCGTCGTGCACGCGCCGGGCGAGCTGCTCGCGCGTCTCGCCGTCGGGTCGCACACCGTCCGGGAACTGCTCGCGGATCTCGTCGTGGGTCAGCCCGGACCACGAGCCGATGTCGATCTCGCGCAGGTCGCGGTCGGCGACCACCGGCACGCCGTGCGGCTTGGCGACGATCTCGGCCGTCTCGAACGCGCGGCGCAGATCCGAGGAGAACACCGCGTCGAACGGGACGTCACGGAGCTGCGCGGCGAGCGCGCGCGCCTGCTCGCGTCCCGTGTCGTTCAGCGGCGGATCGGCCCAGCCCTGCCACCGGCCCTCGCGGTTCCAGTCGGTCTCACCGTGCCGGGCAACCATGATGGTGGTCATCGGTCGCTACCGTAGCGAGCCGTGGATCTCGACCTACGCGACAAGGTGGTGCTCGTCACCGGCTCGACCGGCGGGATCGGGCTCGAGGTTGCGCGGCAGCTCGAAGCAGAAGGCGCACGCGTCGTCACCTCCGGCCGTCGCGACGAGGGGATCGGCGCGCTGCACGTCTCGGCCGATCTGACGAAGCGCGGCGAGCCCGAGCGGCTCGTGGCTGCCGCCGTCGAACGCTTCGGCCGGCTGGACGGGCTCGTCAACAACGTCGGCGGGACGACGATTCAACGTCTGGCCGAGCTCTCCGACGACGACTGGCAGGAGTCGTTCGAGCTGAACCTGATGAGCGCGATCCGAACGACGCACGCTGCGCTCCCGCACCTGGGACGCGGCTCGGCGATCGTCAACGTCTCCTCGACGGCGGGCAAGCGGCCGTCCGGCGGGATGCCGGCGTACTCGGTGATGAAGGCGGCGCTGCTCTCCTACTCGCGCCTCGTCGCCGACCAGCACGCCCGCGACGGAATCCGCTGCAACGCGGTCACGCCGGGCCCGACCGCAACGGAGGCGTGGGTCGGCGAAGGCGGTCTCGCCGACCAGCAGGGAACGAAGGACGAGGTGCTCGCGAAAGTCGGGGCCGGGCGGCCGCTCGGACGGCTCGCGGAGCCGGACGAGATCGCGGCCGTCGTCGTCTTTCTCCTGTCCGATCGGGCCTCGTACGTCACGGGCGCGGCCTGGTCGGCGGACGGCGGAACCGTCCCGATCATCATCTGACCGTCCCGCTACCGTGACCTTGTGCCCGACGTTGCAGGGAGAGTCAGCGACGCCTTCGCGGAGCGCGTGCGCGCCGAGGAGGAGCGCACCCTGTCGCCGCGCGCCGTACGCAGCTACGCGGCGACGCGGCCGCGCGCGGAGGACGAATGCGGCGTGCGCACCCCGTTTCAGCGCGACCGCGATCGCATCGTCCACTCGAAGCCGTTCCGTCGCCTGAAGGGGAAGACGCAGGTCTTCATCGACCCCGCGGGCGACCACTACCGCACCCGCATGACGCACACGCTCGAGACGACCGGGATCGCGCGTGTCGTCGCCCGCGCGCTTGGGCTGAACGAGGACCTGACCGAGGCGATCGGCCTCGGCCACGACATGGGCCACCCGCCGTTCGGCCACGCGGGCGAGGCGGCGCTCGACGAGCTGCTGCGCGACCGGGGCGGCTTCCGCCACAACGAGCGCTCGGCCGCGATCGCCGAGGAGCTCAACCTCACGCACGAGGTGATCGACGGGATCCTCACGCACACCGGCGACCACGAGCCGCGCACGCTCGAGGGCAAGATCGTGCGCATCGTCGACCGCGTCGCGTACATCAACCACGACATCGACGATGCGATCCGCTACGGGATCCTCAGTGAGGGCGACCTGCCGCGCGACGAGCTCGAGATCCTCGGCCCGACCGGCGCGAAGCGCATCGACACGCTCGTGCACGACCTGGTCGAGACCTCTGCGGCGGCGGGAGACATCGCGCAGAGCGAAGAGGTCGGCGCCGCGATGCTCTCCCTCCGCGCGTTCATGTTCGAGCGCGTGTACCTCGGCCCGGAGACACGACCGGAGCACGAGCGCGCCCGTGAGACGATCAGGCGGATGTTCGAGTCGGGAGCGCCGGTCGACTTCATCGCGGGGATGACCGACCGGTATGCGCTGTCATACGCTGAGGCCCTCTAATGGCGCGCATCAAGGACAGCTCGGTCGAGACCGTCAAGCAGACGGCCGACTTCGTCGCCGTCGTCGAAGAGCGCACGGCGCTGCGCAAACAGGGCTCGCGGCTCGTCGGGCGGTGTCCCTTCCACGACGAGCGAACGCCGAGCTTCTCCGTCAACCCCGTCGACAAGTTCTACTACTGCTTCGGCTGCGGGGCGAAGGGCGACCTGATCACGTTCGTCCGCGAGACGCAGGGTCTCGACTTCGTCGGTGCGATCGAATGGCTTGCCGATCGCTTCCGGATCCCGCTCGAGTACGAAGAGGTATCGCCGGAGGCGGCGGCCAAGCGCGGCCGGCGCGCACGGCTGCAGGAGCTGCTCGAAGACGCAGCGTCGTACTACGAGCGCGTGCTCTGGGAGACCGAGGCCGGCTCGTTCGCGCGGGACTACTTGAAGGGCCGCGGCTTCGGCGAGGAGATCGCGCGTGAGTTCAGGCTCGGTTACTCGCTGCCCGGCAATGCGCTCGCGCGCAAAGCGCAGACGAAGGGCTTCACGCGCGAGGAGCTCGCGGCCGCCGGGCTCACCCGCGGCAGCATGGACGCGTTCCAGCGGCGGCTGATGTTCCCGCTTGCCGACGCGCGCGGACGCGTCGTCGGCTTCCAGGCGCGCAAGCTGTACGAGGACGATCCGCTGCGCGGCAAGTACGTGAACACGCAGGAGTCCGAGCTGTTCCACAAGAGCGCCGTGGTGTACGGGCTCGACAAGGCGCGCGCCGCGATCTCGAAGGAAGATCGCGCGTGCATCGTCGAGGGCAACGCCGACGTGATCGCGTTGCGCCAGGCGGGCTTCCTGCCGGTCGTCGCTTCGATGGGCACCGCGCTCACCGAGCAGCAGCTGCGGGAGCTCAGCCAGCTGACGAAACGGCTGTGGCTCGCCTTCGACGGCGACGCGGCCGGCGCGTCGGCGACGCTGCGCGGCATGGAGCTCGCGGTCGCGCAGGGCTTCGACGTGAACGTCGTCGCGCTGCCCGTCGGCGTCGACCCCGCCGACGACCCGCAGGACTTCGAGGCGCGACTCCGTGCCGCCGAGCCGTACGTCGTCTATCGCGTGCGGATCGAGCTCGAACGGGCCGACGACCGCGAGGCCGGGTTCCGCAAGGCGAAGGAGATCCTCGACGGCTATCCGGAAGGGCCCGACAAGCTCGCCGCGCAGCGGCTCGTCACCGACCACGTCGGCACGACCGTGCAGTTCAAGACCGGTGCGATCCCGAGTGCGCGCCGCGTCGCGTCCGGCTCGCGGGCGCTCGACGCCGGCACGAAGCTCGAGCAGCATGCGCTCGCCGGTGCACTTGCGCATCCCGAGCTGCGGCCGCTGCTCGCGGAGCTCACACCGGAGCACTTCTACGACCCGCGGCACCGCGCGATCCGCGCCTACATCGTCGACGGCACGCCGCTCGACGCCGACGGCGTCGGCCTGCTCGCCGAGCTCGACGCGCGCGCCGCCGCCGAGGGAATCGACAGGCCCACGGGCGAGGAGCTCATCTGGCGGCTCCGCGAACGTGAGCTGCGCCGTGAACTGCAACATGCCGATCACTCGCGGACGAAGGAGCTGCAGGAGATGCTGCAGAAGCTGCTCGAGCGCGTCTCGGCGCTCAGCTCCTAGAAGAAAGCTCCCCGGGTTGGACTCGAACCAACAACCCTTCGGTTAACAGCCGAATGCTCTGCCAATTGAGCTACCGGGGACCGCTCGGCGGGCGGCATTGTAGCGGCGACCGCTCACGGAGACACGGTCACGGGCACGTCGACGGCGCCCGGAGGAGCGCTCGTGCGCGCCTCGATCGTGGCGTCGCCGGGCGTTGCACGTAGCTCGGCGGTGAACGTGCCCCGAGGAGAGGACCGCGCTGTGCGCCGGGCGAGCACCCGGCCGCGGCGGACGAGCTCGATCGTCACCGTGCGCGCGCTCGCTGTCCCGGACACCGTGACTTCCGGCCCCACGACGGCTCCGCGGCGCGGCTGCTGCACGAGAACGGGCGGGACGGGCATGTGCGGGTTCGGTGCCGTCGTCCCGGGTGCCACCGCCGGCCGGCGTGAGCCGCAGCCCGTGGCGGCGAGCGCCACGACCACGCCGATCACCGACTCGCGCTTCACGCCGCCGATTCTCGCGGTCGGCTGTCTATCCTTGGGGAATGAGCCGTAGGCTTGACGGAGGCTCCAAGGAGCGGAGGTGCCGGCTTTGCCGGCGCCGGAGCGGGGGCATTTGAGCGTCATCGGAGTCGTTCTGCTTGTAGCGGCGGTGGTGCTCCTCGCATTCGCCGAGTGGCCCCGCTTCGCACGCCGCTCGTCGCTGCCGGTGCGCACACGGCGCCCGCGTCCCGGACGTAAGCGTCACCTGCGCGTCGTCGAGCCGGCGACGGACGATCCCGACGAGTTCCAGCGCGCGGTCGAGCGCGACCTCGCGAACCTGCCGACGTACGACCCGACTAGCGAACGACGACGCTCGTCCTGAGCGTCGCGGTGTTCGGGAGGACGGGACCGACGTCCTCCATGTTCTTCGTCTCCTGGTAGTCGGCGACCGAGAGCACGAGCGCATGCCTGCCTTTGGCGGCCGGGATGCGGATCGTCCCCGCGGACTCGCTGTAGAGCGCGACCGCACGCTTGCCGTCGACCCGCGCCGAGACCGACGCCGGGTCGACACCCGCGCCGGCGTCCGTCGCGGACACGACGATCGCCCCCTGCAAAGAGCGGATCCGCAGCTTCGGCGGCGTCCGGTCGTTCACCCAGTACCGGAACGTGAACGGGCCGCCGGACCCGGTCGAGTCGAGCACGAAGTCGTACCAGCCGGTGCTCGGCAGGTCGACGCCGGAGATCTTGCGCGACTGCCCGTAGGTCGCGCGGTACGGGTTCAGGTCCCAGGGCATCGCGGTGTACCCCGCGAGGTGGTCCTCCTGGCCGTCGTAGGTGAGCCACGGCGTGGCGCTGCCGGACAGCACGACGATGCCCGCGTTCGCATCCGTCGACTTCAGGTGCACGCGGTAGACGCGCTCCGGCCCGTTGTCCTTGGGGCCTGTGTCGGTCGGGTAGCGGTAGCTCGAGATGAGCGATTCGCCGCCGACGGTCGTGCCGTGGTAGATGCCCGGCTTCGTCAACGTGATCTTGGGCTCGGACGCGAGCTTCGCTGCGGACGTCTCGAACCAGTAGGGGATGCGGCGCGTGCTCGTGCCGTTCGTGAGCACGACGAACCCCGTGTCGTCGCCGGCCGTCGCTCCCGCAGTCGCGGTGACGGTGAGCGTCCCGGGAACCGTCGCCGTCGCGGGGGCGGCCACGTTCCCCGTCCCGGCCTGGTTCAGGATCGACACCGTCCAGGCGCCTGCACCGCCGCCGGCGTCGGCGAGCGTGATCGTGCGGGAAGCGCTCGCGCCCGTTGCGAGCTCGCCGAACGAGACGCCCGTCGGCGACGCGAAGAGGAGCGGATCGTTCGCGGCCGGCAGGTCGACCTCGCCGCCGCCTTCGCGCAGCGCGTCGACCTCGTTGCCGTCGTCGTCGAGCACGGGGGAGGCCGTCTGCTCGAGCGCGGACTTGATCTCCTCGACCGTCCAGTCCGGATGCTGCTCCTTCAGGAGCGCCGCTGCTCCGCTCACCTCGGGCGCCGCCATGCTCGTCCCGCTCAGCGGCCCCCAGTTGTGCTCCTTCGGCGGGAACGACGAGAGGACGTCGACGCCCGGCGCCGAGACGTCGGGCTTCATCTGCAGCGTGACCGGGGTCGGCCCGGCGGAGGAGAAGTCGGCGATGACCCGGTTCGAGTCCACGGCGGCGACCGTGATCGCGTCCGGCGCGCTGCCGGGAGAGTTGATCGTCCCGTAGGCGAAGTCGTCGAAGTCGTTCCCGGCCGAGATGACCGGCACGACTCCGGCGGCCGCGGCTGCGTCGATCGCCTTCACGACGAGGTCGCGTGCCGGGTTCACCTCGGGCTCGCCGAGCGAGAGGTTGATGACGTTCATGCCGTCGGCGACCGCCGCTTCGATCGCGGCGGTGATCTCGGGGCTGTTGCCGTCGAGCCCGAAGTCCGGCGTCGGCTCGGTCATCACGCGGTAGTTGCCGAGGTACGCCTTCGGTGCGACGCCGCTCACGACGGTGCCGTTCGCGTTCGCGCCCGCGTCGCCGGCCGCGATCCCGGACACGTGCGTCGCGTGGTACGACTGCTCGGGGTCGAACGGGAGGCGCGCGGCCGCGGAGGTCTGCCCCGGCGCGTCGAACACCCGCTGCACGATCACCTTCGGCGTCGTGTACTTCGTCATGCCCTTCGGAAAGCCCGGCGGGTAGCTGAAGCCGGAGGGGCTGAAGTACGGGTGGGCCGCGTCGAGGCCGTCGTCGATGATCCCGATCTTCATGCCGGTGCCGGCCGTGGCGAGGCCGCTGCCCCAGAGTTGCTCGGCGCCGATCTCGTCGACGTTCGTGCTGTCGACGAGCTCGTGGTAGGTGACCGTCGGCCATACCTCGGCGACGCCCGGGATCGACGAGAGCCCGGCGGCTTCGGACTTCGGCAGGACGACCGCGAGCCCGTTCGCGACGAGCTCGTAGTGCCAGCGGATCGACGAGTCGGGGAGCGCCGTCTCGATGCGCGACGTGACGACCGCCTGCTGCGCCTCGATCTCCTTCAGGTAGCTCGCGTGCTCGGCGGAGAACAGCGCGCGGCCGAACCGGGCGAGCGGGGGCGACTTGAGCGTCACGACGACCTCGGTCATCGGAACGCGGCTGCCGCCGCCGAGGCCGTCGCCGGAAAGCACGACGGCGGCCAGTGCCGCCGCCACCAGTACGAGTACGAGCCGTCTCAGAGTGCGGATGAGAGGACTTGAACCTCCACGCCCTTACGGGCACACGGACCTGAACCGTGCGCGTCTACCAATTCCGCCACATCCGCGGGCGGGCGTCAGTGTAGCTGCGTCGTGCTCCGAACCCGTGCAAAGCCCGGGCTCTGCGCGGCTGCGCGGCTCCGTCGAGCCCACGCCGCGTGGCTACCATCAGACCGATGAGCACGCAACCACTGCGCGAGCTGCTCGAGCGCGCGTTCCCCGATGCGACCGAGCTCGACGTCCTCGACCGCACCGGCGGCGGCGATCACTTCCAGGTTGTCGTCACCGCGCCGTCTCTCGGCGGGCTTTCGCTTGTCGAGCAGCATCGTCGCGTGTACGAGGCGCTCGCGACGCCGCTCGCCGACGGCACCATCCACGAGCTTCGCATCAAGACGAAAGGTTCAGCATGAGCTACTCCGACAAGATCAAGAACGTCATCGACGGCTCCGACGTCGCGCTCTTCATGAAGGGCACACCGTCGTTTGTCATGTGCGGCAACTCCGGCCGGGCGCTCGAAGCGCTTCGGCGCGCGGGCGCGCCCGTGACCGCGGTCGACATCCTGCCCGACCCCGAGATCCGCCAGGATCTCTCGGCGATCTCCGGCTGGCCGACGATCCCGCAGGTCTTCGTCAAGGGCGAGCTCGTCGGCGGCGCCGACATCGTCGAAGAGCTCGAGCAGAGCGGCGAGCTCGAGGCGAAGCTCCGCGAGAAGCTCGGCGACGGCTACGCCGCCGCGCGCAGCGAAGAGACCGTCTCGCTGGCCTAACTCTTCCGGGGGACGCGTCCGCGCCTGGCCGGACGTACGGTCAGGCACGTCGTGAGTCAGGGGGGAACGCTCGCGCAGGGGGTGGTGCGCCCGGTCGGCGTGCCCCGTCGGGCTGCCGGCGTCCTGGCCTTTCTCGGCGAGAACGGCCTGATCGTCGCGTTCATCGCGGCGTGGACCGCGGTCCTGGCTGCGGTCCTGCCGAACCTGTTCGTCAGCGACACCTGGCTCGCGCTCGTCGACGGGCGCCTGATCGCGCACTCGGGCATCCCGCACCACGACACGCTCACCTACTGGACGCTCGGCAAGCACTGGGTCGACCAGCAGTGGCTCGCGCAGCTTGCGCTGTACGAGCTTGCGCGGCGAGGCGGCTTGGCTCTTGTCGCTGCGCTTGCGCTCCTATCGGTCACCGCGACGCTCGCGATCGCCGCGGGGGCCGCGCGGATCCTCGGCGCCTCGGCGCGGAGCACGGCGCTCGTCGCGCTGCTCGTCATCCCGGGTGCGCCCTGGCTCGCGCAGCTCCGGACCCAGACGTTCGCGCTGCCGCTCTACGTGATCGTGTTCGCGCTGCTCGCGCTCGACGCGCGGGCGCCCGGCCGCCGGGTGCTCTTCGTGCTGCCGGTGCTCGCGGTCTGGGCGAACCTCCACGGATCGGTCTCGCTCGCTGCCGGGATGACGGCGCTCTACGGCCTGACGCTGCTCGCAAAACGCGAGCTGCGCGGCCTCGCGCTCGTCGCGGCGCCGCTCACGTTGCTCGCGTCGCCGTACGGACTTGGCCTCGTCGGCTACTACCGCCTGATGCTGCTCCACCCGCCGTTCGCGAAGGTGGTGACGGAGTGGCAGCCGATGAAGGTCGAGGGCGCGACGGCGGTCTTCTTCGTCCTCGCGTTCGTGTTCGCCGTGCTGTGGGGCCGGCACCGGCGAGTCTTGACGAGCTTCGAGCAGTGGGCGCTGCCCATCCTGCTCGTGGCGGGGCTGATCGCGGTCCGGAACGCGCTGTGGCTCGAGCTCGGTCTCGCGATCGCCGGCCCGCGGCTCATCGATGCCGCGTGGCGGCCGGTCGAAGCGACCGCCGCCGTCCGGCGGGTCAACGTCGCGCTCTCGACGTTCGCCGTCCTCGCGGCCGCGGTCGTGGTCGGCGGTCACCTCGCTCGGCCGGCGTCGTGGTTCGAGGCGCAGGGCTCGCCGGCCGCGGCGGCCGCGGTCGCGCGCGCGGCAGGGGCGCACGGTGTCGTGCTCGCCGACGACGGACACGCGGACTGGCTGCTCTGGGAGCAGCCTCAGCTCGCCGGCCGCGTCGCGTACGACGTCCGGTTCGAGCTCTTCGACGCCGCCCAGATGCGCCGGCTCGTTCAGCTGCACGATGTCCGCGCCGGCGCGTGGCGGACGTGCGGCTCGACCATGGCGGTCGTCACGTACGGGACGGCGTCGCTCCGCCGGCTGCTCCTCTCCGAGCACGTCCTCGCAGCCGGCGCGCGGCAGATCGTCCGGTCGAAGGACTTCGGCGCCTTTGCCCAGCGCACGAAGGGAGCTCCGTGCTCGCTGTGAGCTACGGCTGGGCAATCGTCCGCCGCTCGGCGGCGATCTTCTTCTTCCTCGCGCTGCCCGCCTCGTTTGCGGTCGCGATGACGGTCCTGCTCGTGACCGGTCGCGCCGGTGCGATGGACTTTCACACGTTCTGGGCGAGCGGCAAGGCCGTCGTGCACGGCGCGTCGCCCTATCCGCGGCTGTCGACGCTGCCGCGGGTCGCGAACAAGGACACCTTCTCGCCGTTCGTCTACCCGGCGCCGGCGGCTGTCGCCATGGTCCCGTTCGGAGTGCTGCCGTTCAAGCTCGCGGCGGTCCTGTGGCTCGTCTTGCAGCTGCTCGCGGTCGTCGTCTCGCTCCGGCTGCTCGGCGTTCGCGACTGGCGGTGCCACGGCGCGGTGCTCGGGTCGATGGCGATGCTCAACGCGATCGGGGTCGGTGCAGTGGGGCCGCTGCTTCTGCTCGGTGTCGCGGCGGCGTGGCGGTATCGCGACCGCGCACTGCTCGCGGGCGCGATCGTCGGTGCGGTCGCAGTGGCGAAGCTCTTCCTCTGGCCGCTCGGGCTCTGGCTGCTCGTCACGCGCCGCTACCGCGCTGCGGCGACGGCGATCGGAGTCGCGTTGCTCTCGACCCTCCTCGCCTGGGCGCTGATCGGATTTGCCGGGCTCCGTGACTACCCGACGCTGCTGAGCAGGCTCACCGGGCTCGTCGGCCCGAACAGCTACTCGCTCTACGCGCTCGGACGCGCGCTCGGTCTCGGCGCAGCGGTCTCGCAGTACGTCCCGGCGCTCCTGGCGGTCGCGCTCGTGCTCGGCGCCCGCAAGCGCAGCGACGCGGCCGTGCTCACGGCCGCCGTCGCCGCTTGCCTGATCGCGACGCCGATCCTCTGGACGCACTACCTCGTGCTGCTCGCGGTGCCGCTCGCGCTTGCCTCGCGGCGGCTCACCGTGTGGTGGGTCGTGCCGATGGTGCTGCTGCTGTTCCCGGACGGATGGAGCTACGGCCGGATCGACCGGATCGTGATCGAGCTCGCGATTGTTGCGGCGGTGTTTCTCGGGCCGATCTACTCCGCGAGGATGGAGAGCACCTGGTCTGCGTGGGTGTCCGGCTTGACGTTGCGCAGGGCGCGTTTGAGCGTGCCGTCTTCTGCGATGACGAAGGTCGAGCGCTCGACTCCCATATAGGTGCGGCCCATGTACTTCTTCTCGCCCCAGACGCCGTAGTCGTCGGCGACTTCGTGGCCTTCGTCGGCGAGCAGTGTGAACGGCAGGCCGTACTTCTCCTTGAACTGCGCGTGTGAGGCCTCGCTGTCGGGCGAGACGCCGAGCACGACCGCTCCGGCACGCTCGAACTCGCCGTAGACGTCGCGGATGCCGCACGCCTGCGTCGTGCACCCGGGCGTGTCGTCCTTGGGATAGAAGTAGAGAACGACCTGCTTGCCGCGCAGGTCGGAGAGCTTGACGGTGTCGCCGCTGTCGCTCGCCAGCTCGAAATCCGGTGCGGGCTTGCCTTCCTCGACCATGGGCTCCTCCCGGTAGGTTTCGCTCTCCGATGCTAACGGTGCACCACGTCAACGCATTCCTCGTGATCGCCGTGTGCGTGCTCGCGTCCGCGGTCGCCTTCTGGGCGAGGCGCACGCGTCCCGGTGCGCTCGTCGCGCAGCTGCTCGCGCTCGCCCAGACGCTGATCGTCGGGCAGGTCGCGATCGGGCTGCTGCTCCTCTCGCGCCACTATCGCGCCAAGGACCACCTCCACTACGCCTACGGGACGATGTGCCTGCTCGCGGTGCTCTCGCCCTGGCTGTACGCGCCGTCCGAGCCGCGGGCGCGGCTGCTCTGGTTCGCAGTCGCGATGCTGGTCGCCGCCGCCCTGGGCGTTCGCGCATACATGACCGCATGAACCCGTTTTTGCGCAACCTTGCAATTCTCGCGGTGATCGCGCTCGCGGTCGTCGTGCTGAACCAGGAGACGGCGCTCGTGACCGTCACCGAGATCGCGCGGTTCGCCTTCGTCATCGTGATCGGCGTCGTCGCGTACTTCTTCTGGCGCGACTTCGGGCGCCGCGAGATCGAGACGTGGCCGACGCGAACCGCCGGGGTCTTCTACGCCGCGGTCGCGCTGCTCGTGCTCGACATCGGCTGGTACATGCTCGTCGGCGTCAGCGGCCGCGACGCGCTTGCGTTTTTCGTCGTCGCCGGGATCTGCGTCTACGTCGGGATCAAGACGTGGCGCGAGCAGAAGACCCTGCTCTGATCATCGGCGTAGGCTCGACGGAGCCGAGCGCAGGGGTCGGCTTGGCCGACCCCGAAGCGACCGACAACTCTGCGCCGTCCAGGCGGTCGAGCGTCTCGCGGAGCGTCATGTGCTGGCCGACGAAGATCGGCGTGTCGCGCTCGGTCCACTTCGACGCCTCGGAGTCGCGCAGGCGGAGCATCAGGTGCATGAAGTCGGACGGCTCGTCGCATTCGAACGCCGTCATGAACTCCTCGTCGTCGATGCCGAACGAGTACGTCGTGTGGTTCTTGATCCCGGGGAACTCCTCGCGGCCGATGCGGATGTGCTCGTCCATCGCCTCCTGGCGCTCGGCCTCGGTGAGCGCGTACCAGGGCCGCACCTTCACGAACGGGTAGACGACGAGGTAGCGGAGGCCGTGCGGCGTGATCTTCCGCGCCTTGCGGGCCTGCGTGTACTGCGACGCCCGGGTTGTCGCGAGATACGAGTACGGCGTCTCGAGCCAGGCGGCGAGCGGGGTCGCGTTCAGCGCCGCGCCGAGCTCGCCGAGGTCGTCGTAGCGCTCGGTGATCTTCCAGAGGAAGAAATCCGTCTCCGGCCGCACGCCGGTCGTCGAGTAGGCGCGCAGGTGCTCGAACCGCGCCGACCACTCGTCGACGACGTCCGCGAACGCGTCCTTGTGCGCGGTGCGCTCTTCGACCGGGAGCCGCCGCCACGCCGGGTCGACGCGGAAGAAGGTGTAGGCGACGTACTGGCCCTCCATCGGCACGAAGGTTAGCTACGACACTTCGGATGCTCGATCGCCTGGCGGACGGCCGGCAGACTCGACTTCGGCGAGCCGTCCGCGTAGTAGACGCCGCTCTGCAGACCGGCGAGGTTCTGCTCGTCGAGCACATGGAAGAGATAGAGCGCGCGGACGTCCTTCTGACACGACGCCAGGTCGATCGCCTCGACGTAGTACCGAGCCTGCGTGCTCTCGTCGACGGGCTGCACGACCTCGTGGCCGGTGTAGAGCGACTGCTTCGCCGCCGGAATCGACGTCTCGACGCCGTACTCGCCGTAGACGATCGGCAGCTCCTTCCCGAACGCTTGCTTGACGAGCGCGACCAGCTTGCCGTAGTCGGCGATGCCGATCGAGGTCGATCGCGGGTGCGTGAACGTCGGCGGGATCCTCGGCGACTCGCCGTAGACGTGGACGTCGAGCTCGTCCATCAGCGGCTTCGTTCGCCCGCTCGAGCGATAGGCGGCGCCGAGGTCCTCGATGAACCGGGTGGGCGAGTGCGTTTGCCGCGACGCGCTCGGATTGTCGCCGCCGCGTGGCGAGAGCGCACCGCCGGCGACGGTGACGCTCGAGCGTGCCTGCTTGATCGCGTCGTAGGTTGCGACGAGCAGCTGCTCGTAGGAGGCGGCGGCTGCATCGCCGCCGCCGGCGTCGAACTGCGGCAGCCAGAAGAGGTTGAGGTTCGGCTCGTTGCCGACGATCACCGTCTGCACCTGCGGGAGCGCCCGCACGAGCCCGGCGGCGTACGCGGCGAACGCCTGCCGGTCGGGCTCGCTCACCGGTGTGTTCGAGCTCAGCTGGTAGACGGCGAGCACGGGGGCGACGCCCGCGCGTCCGAGCGAGGCGATCGCGGGTCGCAGGGCTCCCGCCTCGCTCTGCGCCGACGCGCCCCGCTGCCAGACGGCGCTGAGGACGTCGGCCTGGAACCCGGCCGCCTTCGCCTTCGCGGCGGCGTCTGCGTTCCACTTCGGCGCGTCTTCGACCGCGCCGACGACGAACGACCGCCCGTGGCCGCCGCAGCCGGCGAGCACGAGGACGAGGACGAGCAGAGCGAGCCGCACGATCGCCGTTCTGCCCGGTCAGGACCCGTGAGTACCCTCCGAGCCGATGGCCGCCGACCGGATCGAGGCCCAGCTGAAGCGCGTCCCGGCGCGGCCGGGCGTCTACCTGTTCCGCGACGCGGCGAACGACGTGCTGTACGTCGGCAAGGCGAAGTCGCTCCGGCCGCGCGTCCGCTCGTACTTCCAGGCGGGGTCGAGCGACACGCGCTCGGGCATCCGGACGATGGCGAGCCGTGTCGAGACGATCGAGACGATCGTCACCTCGACGGAGGTGGAGGCGCTGCACCTCGAGCAGAACCTCGTCAAGCGGCATCGTCCGCCGTTCAACGTGCGCCTGCGGGACGACAAGTCGTTCCCGTACATCGCGGTCACGGTCGAGGACGACTATCCGCGCGTGATGTTCACGCGCGAGCGTCATCGCCGCGGCGTCTGGTACTTCGGCCCGTACGCGAACGCGAAGAGCGTGCGCGAGACGCTCGACGTGCTCAACCGTGTGTTTCGCTACCGGCCCTGCGAAGGCCCGCAGCCCGGGCGGCACAGCGGCATTCCGTGCCTCGACTACCACATCGAGCGCTGCCACGCTCCGTGCGTCGGCTACATCTCGAAGGAGGACTACCGCGAGCTGATCGACCAGGTGATCGAGTTCCTCTCCGGCGACGACAAGCCGATTCGCCGCCGCCTCGAGCAGGCGATGCGCGACGCGGCGGCGGAGGAGCGGTTCGAGGACGCCGCGCGGTATCGCAACCGGCTGCACGCGATCGAGCGGCTGTCGCAGCGGCAGGCGGTGGAGCGTCCGTCGACCGGCTCCGTCGACGTGATCGGCGTCGCCGTGTCGCCCGAGCGCGCGGCGGTTCAGCTCTTCCCGCTCCGCGAAGGCCGGATGGTCGACCGGCACTCGTTCCACCTCGAGAACGCGGCGGGCGAGGAGCTGGGAGAAGTCCTCGAGCAGTTCTGCCTCGAGTACTACGGCTCGGCGCCGTCGATCCCGCCGCAGATCCTCGTCCCGCGCGGCTCGGGCGACACCACCGCGCTCGAGCAGTTCCTCGCCGAGCGGCGCGGGGCGCATGTGGAGGTGCGAGCGCCGGAACGCGGCGAGAAGCGGCGGCTGCAGGAGCTCGCACAGCAGAACGCACAGCTCGCGCTCGAGTCGGAGACGTTCGTCGCCGAGACCAAGCGCGCGCGGCGGCTCGAGTCGCTCGAAGAGCTCCGCGAGGCGCTGAACCTCGAGTCGCTGCCGATACGCATCGAGTGCTTCGACATCTCGAACATCCAGGGCCAGGAGGTCGTCGGCTCGATGGTCGTGTTCGAGGACGCGGTTGCGAAGAAATCGCACTATCGCAAGTTCGCCGTGCGCAGCATCGACGGACAGGACGACTTCGGCTCGATGCGCGAGGTGATCACGCGGCGCTTCTCACGTCTCGGCGCCGACCCCGGCTCCGAAGAGTGGAACGAGTCGTTCGCCGCGACGCCGAACCTCGTGGTCATCGACGGCGGCAAGGGGCAGCTCTCGGCTGCGCTCACTGCGATGCAGGAGCTCGACCTCCCGCGCGTCGCGGTCATCTCGCTGGCGAAGCGGATCGAGGAAGTGTTCGTGCCAGGCCGGTCCGAGCCGATCCTGCTTCCGCGCGAGTCGCCGGCGCTGCAGCTCTTGCAGCGCATCCGCGACGAGGCGCACCGCTTCGCGATCACGTTCCACCGGCAGCGCCGCGACGCGGCTGCGCGCGTGTCGATGTTCGACCAGCTCGAGGGTGTCGGCCCGGTGCGCCGGCGGGCGCTGCTGCAGCACTTCGGCTCGGCCGAGCGGGTGGTCGAGGCGACGCAGGAAGAGCTCGAGGGCGTGCCCGGCGTGCCGGCGAAGACGGCGCGGCGCATCTACGCGCAGTTGCATCGCACCGGCCGCGCATGAGTACCCTTGCGCGCGTGCGCCGGCTCGCTCTCCTCCTGCTCGTGCTCGTCGTCGCCGCCGGGTGCGGCGGCTCGCACAAGGCGGCGCCGCCGGCGACCACGACGGTCAAGCGGCCCTTGCCGCCGGGCGACGTGCTCTACGAAGGCGCCGCGTGGGCGGTCGCCGTCGTCGGGACGAAGGCGACCGCGTACCACTGGGCGTCCGGCGCCTGGCACGCGGACGAGAGCCATCACGTGAAGATCGAGATCCTCGGCCCGAAGCCGAGCTCGACCGGCAACGCCCGCACGCCACAGGTCGCGGTCCAGCTCAGCGCCGACGCCGACCTCGCCGACTCCGCGCTCTGGCTCGACGGACGGGAGCTGTTGACGAAAGGCGGCGGCCTCACCCCGCGCAAGGGCACGATCTACGGCGCACCCGACGGGCCGCTCGGACGGGGCAGGCACGTGGTGGTCGCCTACGGCCGCACCGCCGCCCACGCGACCGCGGTCGCCTGGGTCTTCCGCGTGTGAATCGCGTGTGAAGAGCCGCCCGGCTCTTGAAGATCGGGGCTGTCACGTATTGGATGCGCACTGCAAGCCGGTCAGCCTCCCCGTCAACCCCCCACCGCACGAGGAGGAGCCGGCCAGACCCGCTGCGGCCTACGAGGACTGACCGTTGGGTCTGCGAGGCGGTCGTCGGAACGCGGCATCTCTCCCCGACGACCGCCTCGCTGCGCCTTCGTCTCTACGTTCCGGCCGAGTCGGGCTCGTCGTCCATGAACGGGTAGCGGTAGTCGCGCGGCGGCGTGAACGTCTCCTTGATCGAGCGCGGGCTGACCCAGCGGATCAGGTTCCACATCGACCCGGCCTTGTCGTTCGTGCCCGACGCGCGTGCGCCGCCGAACGGCTGCTGGCCGACGACCGCGCCGGTCGGCTTGTCGTTGACGTAGAAGTTGCCGGCTGCGTACCGCAGCTTGTCCTTCGCGTCGTCGATCGCTGCGCGGTCTTCCGAGAACACGGCGCCGGTGAGCCCGTAGGGCGCGGTGCGGTCGATCAGCGACAGCGTGTCGTCCCACTTGCTCTCGTCGTAGACGTACGTCGTCACCACGGGCCCGAACAGCTCTTCCCGCATCGTGCGGAACTCCGGGTTGCGCGTCTCGATCACCGTCGGCTCGACGAAGAAGCCCTGTGAGTCGTCGTAGCCGCCGCCGACGACGATCTCGGTGTCGGCCGTCGACTTCGCCTCCTCGATCGCCTCGCGCTGTGTGTTGAACGATGCGCCGTCGATCACCGCGCCCATGAAGTTGCGGAAGTCGGCCACGTCGCCGACCTTGATCGTCGCGACCTGCTCCTGCAGCCGCTCGCGCAGCGCAGGCCAGAGGTTCGACGGCGCATAGACCCGCGACGACGCCGAGCACTTCTGGCCCTGGTACTCGAACGAGCCGCGCACGATCGCCGTGGCAACGGCCTCGAGATCGGCGGACGGATGCGCGACGATGAAGTCCTTGCCGCCCGTCTCGCCGACGATGCGCGGGTAGTTCCGGTAGCGCTCCATGTTCGACGCGACCGACCGCCACATGCCGTTGAACACCGGTGTCGACCCGGTGAAGTGGATGCCGGCGAGATGCGGGCTCGAGAGCGCCGCGTCGCCGATCGTCGCCCCGGAGCCGTAGACGAGGTTGATCACGCCGTCCGGAAGGCCGGCTTCCTGCAGCAGGCGCATCAGGTAGTACGCGGAGAGCATCGCCGTGCCCGCCGGCTTCCAGACCACGACGTTGCCCATCAAGGCCGCCGACGTCGTCAGGTTCGCAGCGATCGCCGTGAAGTTGAACGGCGACACCGCAAAGACGAAGCCCTCGAGCGGCCGGTACTCCATCCGGTTCCAGATGCCGGGAGACGACTCGGGTTGCTCGCGGTACACGCGCGTCATGAACTCGACGTTGAAGCGGAAGAAGTCGATCGCCTCGCACGCCGCGTCGATCTCGGCCTGATGCGCCGTCTTCGACTGGCCGAGCATCGTCGCCGCGTTCAGCGTGTCGCGCCACGGCCCGGAGAGCAGCTCGGCCGCGCGCAGGAGCACGGCCGCGCGCTCCTCCCACGGCCAGCGCGACCAGTCGTTCCACGCCGTCGCCGCCGCGTCGATCGCCTGCTGGACGTGCTCGGCGGTTCCCTGGTGCACGTCGGCGAGGACGTGCTCCTTGTCGTGCGGCATCACGGCCTGCTTCAGGTCGCCGGTCGTGACGTCCTTGCCGCCGATGACGAGCGGGACCTCGATGCGCTCGTTGCGCATCTGCTCCAGCCGGCGCTGCAGGCGCAGGCGCTCGGGGCTGCCCGGCAGGTAGTCGTGGATCGGCTCGTTCCTCGGAAGCGGGGGGCGGAAGATCGCGTGGGTGCTCATGGCCCTAGATTACGGTCATGGACCCGGCGCACGCCTTGTGGATCGGCGGACCACAGGGAAGCGGCAAGAGCTCGATCGCCGAGGCGCTCGCCGAGCGGTTCGGGCTGCAGCTCTACCACGTCGACGCGCGCACCTGGGTGCACGAGGCGCGGATGCCGCCGACGGAGTTCGACTCGCTGACGATGGACGAGCGCTGGGTGCATGCGGAGCCCGAGCAGATGCTGAAGTGGTTCATCACCGGGTCGCGTCATCGCTTCCGGCTCGTGCTCGAGGATCTGCGCGAGCTGCCGGACGAGCCGGCGGTCGTCGTGGAAGGGCCGCAGCTCTTCCCGACGAACGTCTCCGCCGTCCTGAGTGCGCCCGACCAGGCGCTGTTCCTGCTGCCGGACGTGGAGGAGATGGCCGCGCGGCTGAGGGAGCGCGGGCCGATGAAGGCCGTCTCGGACGGCGCGCGCGCGAGAGAGAACGCGGTCGCCCGCGACCGGCTGATCGCGCAGACCTTCGCCCGCGAGGCGCGCGAGCTCCGGCTGCCGACGCTCGCCGTCGACCGGCCGCTCGACGAGATGATCGAGCTTGCGGCCGAGCACTTCGCGCCCGTCGTCGAGCGGCTTCCTCGGGGCGGCGACCTGGCTGCGGTGCGCGCGTTCGAGGCCGAGGTCCGCGCGACGCAGATCCGGCTCTACCACGAGTGGCTGGAAAGGCAAGAGGTCTGAGGTGAGGGTCGCGGTCTCGCGGGGATGCAGGAGACCAAGCAGCTCAGACGAGACGGGCGCCGCGCGTAGCGGTGCCTACGGGCAAGCCCGGCTCGGCTGAGATGCGCCGAGTCTCATGCACCAGCCGTGGGTGCGCGACCCTCGCCTCAGGCCTCAGCGCCGCAGGAGGTACGTCGCGGTGACGACGACCCAGATCATGAAGCCGAGCGACGACGCGAAGACGGTGTCGCCGGCGAACGTCCAGTTGGCGGCGCCCTCGGCGATCCCGACGCCGAGCACGCCGAGCCCGCCGACCATGCCGGCCTGAGCGAACCACTTCGAGATCTTCCGTGCGCGCCAGGCTGCGAGCGACGAGCCGATGATCACGGCCGCGGCGGCGGCCGATGACGGCGCTGCGAACCGCGGCGAGCCGGTCACGATCGCGGCGGCCTGCAGCGCGAGGAACGACGAGCCACCCATCGCGACGACGCTCGCGAAGAAGCCGTCGGGGTCGAAGCGCGCAACGCGGGCACGCAGGCTCGCGATGAACCACAGGAAGCCGAACGCGGCTCCCGTATAGAGCGCCGACGCGGCGCCCTGGTGGCCGAGCCCGAGCGCGAGCGCCGGCGCACCGAGCGCCACGTAGAGGTATCCGAGTGCCGGCAAGTGCGCCCGCGTCACGCGGCGAAGCTACACAATCGGAGCGGATGAAGCCGACGCTCGTGCAGTACGAGGCACCCGGCTGGGGCGTCGGGGAGCTCTGGCTCGACGACCGCGGGCGCGTCTTCCACAGCGAGCTCCCGCGTCAGACACGCGTCAGACACCTGTCAGACAACCTCGAGAGTTCACTTGAGGGTTTGGTCCGGCGGTTGGAGGCGTGGTTCGAGGGGACACCCGACGACTTCCGCGACGTGAAGCTCAAGCTCCCGAGCGGTTTCCACGGAACGTGCGCGCGCGAGCTGCGGAAGATTCCGCGCGGCCAGACCGTCACGTATGGCGAGCTCGCAGCACTTGCGGGACGACCGCGTGCAGCGCGTGCCGCGGGGACGTTCTGCGCGCGCTGCGAGCTCGCTCCCTTCCTGCCTGTCCACCGCGTCGTCAGCGCCGGCGGCATCGGCAGCTGGGGGAGCGAAGGCGTCGACTACAAGCGCCGGCTGCTCGAGCTCGAAGGCGTGGTGTTCTGAATGACGCTCTCCGAGGACCTCCGCGACGAGCTCGCGCAGATCGTCCCCGCGCGGCGCTGCTGCCGGCTCGCAGAGCTGTCGGCGCTCTTCCATGCCTCGGGCGCCTGGCATCTGCGGGACGGGGCGATCGCCGTGGAGCTCGACCTCGTCAGCTCGTCCGGCGCGCGACGGGCATTCGCGCTCTTGCGCGACCTCGGCGTCCGCTCCGAGATCCGCACCTACCGGCGCCGAGCGTTCGACCAGGCGACCCGATACCAGCTGCATGTCACCGTCGACGACGCCGCGCTCGGCCTTCTGCGCGAGGCCGGCGTGCTGTCGCCGTCGGGTGCTCCGCTCGAGGTGCCCCCGAAGCGGGTCGTCGGCCGGTCCTGCTGCCGCGGCGCCTACCTCCGCGGCGCGCTTCTCGGCGCCGGCTCGCTCTCCGGGCCGCGCAATCCCCACCTCGAGCTGCGCGCCGCGTCGGTCGACGGTGCCCGCTTCATCGCCGAGGTCGCCCGCCGCGAGCGGGTCCCGCTCGGAGTCGCGGAGCGACGCACGCATGCCGTCGCCTATGCCAAGGGCCACGACGCGATCGCGGACGTCCTCGCGCTCGCCGGCGCCGGGGACACCGCGCTCCAGCTCGAGGAGCATGCGGTGCTGGCGGCGCTTCGCGCCGACGCGAACCGGCTCGCCAACGCCGACGAGGCGAACCTCGAGCGCACGGCGCGCGCCGCGCACCGGCAGCTCGAGGCGATCCGTGCGCTCGGCGTCGATGCGCTTCCGGCCGAGCTCGTCGAGATCGCAGAGCTGCGCCTCAGGCACCCCTCTGCGTCGATCGCGGAGCTCGCCGCCAAGGCGCGCCCGCCCATGACGAAGTCCTCTGCTCACCGTCGTCTACGAGCGGTGATGAAGCTGGTTGAAACCTAGTGGGCCCTTGCTTGCAACTGCTCTAGCGAAACGCAGGTCACGTTCCCATACTCAATGGCCGGCGGAGCCGGGTCACGGCAGACGGTGGATACAGACCCCGTCCACCGTCGTCGCACGGATCCCGGTCAACCGGGGGGAGGGTCGTCCTCGGAGCCTCCCCCCGGGCCGCCGTTGATACCGTCCGCTTCCGTATGAGCCAAGCCAAGTTCGACGAGCTGCGGCAGCGGCTGGCGGAGATCTCGGATCTCGTCAAGACGGCTGCGCTCCTGGCGTGGGACCAGCAGGTGATGATGCCGCCGCGCGGCGCCTCGATCCGCGCGGAGCAGCTCGCCACCGTCGGTCGCCTCGCCCACGACAAGTTCACGTCGGCAGAGGTCGGATCGCTGATCGACTCGCTCCGGTCCTGGGGCGAGGAGCTGGAGTACGACTCGTTCGAGGCGAGCCTCATCCGGGTTGCGGCCCGCGACTGGGAGAAATCGAGCAAGGTTCCGGGCGAGCTCCGCGCGGAGATGTCGCGCTCGGCCGCGCTCGCGAACCCCGTCTGGGTCGAGGCGCGCAAGAACAACGACTTCGCGAGCTTCCTGCCCGTGCTCCGCAAGAACCTCGACCTCCGCAAGCAGTACATCGAGTGCTTCGACGTCCCGGACGAGCCGTACGACATCGTGCTCGACGACTACGAGCGCGGGATGAAGACCGCCGAGGTGCGCCGGATCTTCGACTACCTCAAGGAGCACCAGGCGCCGCTCGTGAAGGAACGCGGTGCGAGCGCCGACGAGAGCGCGCCCAAGTCCTTCGATCTCGACGCGCAGAAGACATTCGAGCTCGAAGTCGTGCGCGAGTTCGGGTACGCGGACGATGCCTGGCGGCTCGATCCGACCGTGCACCCCTTCGCGTCCGGCACCGGCATCACCGACATTCGGATTACCACGCGGTACTTTCCCGACCGGCTCGAGGGCCTGTTCGGAACGATGCACGAGTTCGGGCACGGGCTCTACGAGCACCAGATCGACCCGTCACTCGAGCGCTCGCCGCTCGCGCGCGGCGTCTCGCTCGGCATGCACGAGTCGCAGAGCAGGATGTGGGAGAACCTCGTCGGCCGCTCGCTGCCGTTCTGGCGCCGCTTCTTCCCGCGCCTCCAGCAGCTGCACCCGCAGGCGCTCGCGGGCTACGACGCCGAACGCTGGTACCGCGAGGTGAATGCCGTCACCCCGTCGCTCATCCGCGTCGAGGCCGACGAGGCGACCTACAACCTCCACATCATCCTGCGCTTCGAGCTCGAGCAGGCCATGCTCGGCGACGAGTTCCCGCTCGAGCAGCTGCCGGAGGAGTGGAACCGGCGGATGTGGGAGTACCTCGCGATCGAGGTGCCGGACGACACGCACGGCGTCCTGCAGGACGTCCACTGGTCGAGCGGCTCGATCGGCTACTTCCCGACCTATGCGCTCGGCAACCTGATCTCCGCCCAGATCTGGGAGAAAGCGACCGCCGACCTGCCGGATCTCGAGGCGGGCTTCGAGCAGGGCGAGTTCGCGCCGCTCCGCGACTGGCTCCGCGAGCACCTGCACCAGCACGGCCGGAAGTACACGCCGGCCGAAACGCTCGAGCGGGTCGTCGGCACCCAGCAGATCGACCCCGAGCCGTACGTGCGCTACCTGCGCCGGAAGCTCGAAGGCGTGTATGCGTAGGCCGCGGCCTCCGCGTCAGTAGCATCCTCGCCATGGCGAAGACACGCGTGGGAATCAACGGATTCGGCCGGATCGGCCGCAACTTCTTCCGGGCTGCACAGGAGCGGAAGGGTGACTTCGAGATCGTTGCGTTCAACGACCTCGGTGACGTGGACACGATGGCGCACCTGCTGCGCTACGACTCGACGCTCGGCCGGTTCGACGGCGAGGTCGAGGTGAAGGACGGCGCTCTCCACGTGAACGGCAAGGAGTTGAAGGGCCTCGCGGAGCGCGATCCGGCGAACCTGCCGTGGCGCGATCTCGAGATCGACGTCGTCGTCGAGTCGACGGGCTTCTTCACGAGCCGCGAAGGCGCACAGAAGCATCTCGACGCGGGCGCGAAGAAGGTGGTCATCTCGGCGCCGGCGACGGACCCCGACCTCACGCTCGTGCTCGGTGTGAACGACGACGCGTACGACGCCGAGCGGCACAACATCGTCTCGAACGCGTCGTGCACCACGAACTGCGTCGCCCCGATGGCGAAGGTGCTCGACGACACGTTCGGGATCGAGCGCGGCTTCATGACGACGATTCACGCGTACACGCAGGATCAGATGCTGCAGGACGGGCCGCACAAGGATCCGCGGCGCGCACGTGCAGCCGCGCTCAACCTCGTGCCGACATCGACCGGTGCCGCACGGGCGATCGGCCTCGTGCTGCCGCACCTGAAGGGCAAGGTCGACGGCATGTCGATGCGCGCGCCGGTGCCGACCGGTTCGGTCACCGACCTCGTCGTGACGCTCAAGGGCGAGGCGAGCGCCGATGCGATCAACCAGGCGTTCGAGGCGGCTGCGAAGGATGGTCCGCTCGCGCCGTACCTCGAGTACTCGACCGAGCCGCTCGTCTCGACGGACATCGTCCACTCGCCGGCGTCGTGCACGATCGACAGCGGGCTGACGATGGCGAACGGAAACTTCGCGAAGGTCTTCGGCTGGTACGACAACGAGTGGGGTTACTCGTGCCGCCTGGTCGATCTGATCTCGAAGCTTCTGTGACGCTGCCGCGTTCCGTCGAGCAGGCCGACGTCGAGGGGAAGGTCGTCCTCGTCCGGTCGGATCTCAACGTGCCACTCGAGAACGGCCGCGTCGCCGACGACACGCGCATCCGCGCGTCCGTGCCGACGTTGCGCCTGCTGCTCGACCGCGGAGCGAAAGAGGTCCGCGTCTGCTCGCACCTCGGCCGGCCGAAAACCGAGGAGGATCGCGAGCGCTACTCGATGGCGCCCGTGCGGAACGCGATCGCCGATGCGCTCGGCGACATGCGCGTGAACGTCCTCGAGAACACCCGGTTCAACCCGGGCGAGACGAAGAACGATCCGGAATACGCGCGCGAGCTTGCCGACGGCTGCGATCTCTACGTGAACGACGCGTTCGGGTCGGCGCATCGCGCGCACTCGTCGACCGTCGGGGTCACCGAGCTGCTGCCGGCATACGCCGGTCTGCTCCTGCTCGACGAGCTGCGCAACCTCGGTGCGCTGCTCGGCGAGGTCGAGCGGCCGTTCGTGATCGTCTCCGGCGGTGCCAAGGTGGAGGACAAGGTCGCGGTGCTCGAGAACCTCGGCGGGCGTGCCGACACGGTTTTGATCGGCGGCAAGATGGCCGAGGACGTGCGCGCAGAGAACCCGTTCTCGTTCGCTGCGGTGCTGCCTGTCGACGTCGTCGCCGCCTCCGAGTTCGCGGCGGACGCGGAGACGCAGGTGACGCCCTTCGACGCGCTGCCGGACGGCTGGCTCGGCCTCGACGTCGGGCCTGAGACGCGCGAGCTGTTCGCACGGCACATCGCCGGTGCGAAGACGGTCTTCTGGAACGGCCCGATGGGCGTCTTCGAGTGGCCGGCCTTCGCGGAAGGGACGAATGCGGTTGCGCGAGCCGTCGCGTCGTGCGACGGGTTCACCGTCGTCGGCGGCGGCGACTCGGTGCGGGCGGTGCACGAGGCGGGCGTCGCCGACCGCATCTCGTGGATCTCGACCGGCGGCGGCGCTTCGCTGGAGCTGCTCGAGGGAAAGGAGCTGCCTGGAGTGGCAGCCATTCCGTCATGAGCCTCATCGCGGGCAACTGGAAGATGTTCAAAGGGCCCGATGAGGCGGCGGCCTTCTGCCGGCAGCTTCGCGAGGCCGACCTTGCCGAGGGCGTCGACGTCGTCGTCTGCCCGCCGTACGTCTCGCTCGCGGAGAGCGTTCAGGCGCTCGCCGGCACCGAGATCGGCGTGTTCGCCCAGAACTGCCACTGGGAGAGCGAGGGCGCCTTCACCGGCGAGGTCTCGGCGGCGATGCTGCAGGAGCTCGGCGTGTACGGCACGCTCGTCGGTCACTCCGAGCGGCGACAGTACTTCGGGGAGACCGACGAGACGGTCGCCAAGCGGGTGGCCGCGGCGCTCGAGGCGGGGCTGCACGTCATCGCGTGTGTTGGCGAGACCGAGGTGCAGCGCGAAGCGGGGGAGACCGACGACGTGTTGCGCCGGCAGCTCGCCGCGCTCGCAGCCGACGACAACCTCGTGATCGCCTACGAGCCCGTGTGGGCGATCGGCACGGGCAAGACCGCAACCCCGGAGCTGGCGCAGCAGGCGCACGAGACGATCAAGGAGCTGATCGACGTGCCGGTGCTCTACGGCGGGTCGGTCAAGCCCGACAACGCCGCCGAGCTGCTGGCGCAGCCGGCGATCGACGGCGCGCTCGTCGGCGGGGCGTCGCTCGACGTCGAGTCGTTCGCAGCGATATGCCAGGCCGCTTCGACCTCGTAACGCTCGTCATCCTCGACGGCTTCGGCTGCGCGCCGCCCGGGCCGGGTAACGCGGTCGAGCTCGCCGAGACGCCGGTCTTCGACCGGCTCTGGCAGACGTTCCCGCACACGACGATCGAAGCCTCGGGGGAGGCGGCCGGCCTGCCACCCGGGCAGATGGGAAACAGCGAGGTCGGTCATCTCACGATCGGCGCTGGCCGTCGCCTTTACCAGGACCTCCAGCGTGTGAACCGCGCGATTCAGGACGGTTCGTTCTTCGAGAACCCGGCGCTCGTCTCGGCATTCGAGCGCGGCAAGCGCGTGCACCTGCTCGGGCTCGTGTCCCACGGCGGCGTGCACTCGCACATCGACCATCTGCAGGCGCTCCTTCAGTTCGCGCCCGAGAAGACCTGGGTGCACGCGTTCACCGACGGACGCGACGTGTCGCCGACCTCGGCGCTCGGCGACCTGGCCCTGCTGCCCCAGGACCGTCTGGCCACGATCGTCGGGCGCTACTACGCGATGGACAGGGATCAGCGCTGGGACAGGACTCAACGGGCCTACGACGCAGTGGTCCGACGTAGGGGTACCTCTACGCCGGATTGGCGCGCAGAAGTGGAAAAGAGCTACGCCCATAGTGTGACCGACGAGTTCATCGAGCCGATCGTCCTCGACGGGACGCCCGGACCCGAGCCGGGCGACACGGTGATCTTCTTCAACTTCCGCCCCGACCGCGGCCGGCAGCTGACCCGGATGCTGCTCGACGGCGGCTTCGACGTGACGACGATGACGCGCTACGCCTCCGACCTCGACACGCGCATCGCGTTCGCCGAGCAGGAGGTGCACGAGACGCTGGCCGAGGTGCTGTCCCGTGCGAACCGGACACAGCTGCACGTGGCCGAGACGGAGAAGTACGCGCACGTCACGTACTTCTTCAACGGTGGGCGCGAGGACGCCTGGCCCGGCGAGTCGCGCGTGCTCGTGCCGAGCCCACGCGACGTCCCGAGCTACGACCACAAGCCGCAGATGTCCGCCGACGAGGTGGCGGACCGCGTCGTCGACCAGGTCGGCGACGGCTATGTGTTCTGCGTCGTCAACTTCGCCAACCCGGACATGGTCGGCCATACCGGCTCGATCCCGGCGGTCGTCCAGGCGGTGGAGACCGCGGACCGCTGCCTCGGGCGCGTCGTCGAACGGGTGAGCGAGCTCGGCGGCGTCTGCCTCGTCACCGCCGACCACGGGAACGCGGAGAAGATGCTCGAAGCAGACGGGATCAGCCCGCACACCGCGCACACGACCAACCCGGTACCGCTCGTCGTCACGAGCACCGCCGAGGGGCCGCTCCGCGAAGGCGGCGAGATCGCCGATCTGGCCCCAACTGTGCTGGATTTGCTCGGAATTCCTCAGCCTGCTGCGATGACAGGTCAGACGCTTGTAAAACCCCGGTAGGGGGAGGGAAACCAGCCGGGAACGGGGCTATACTCCCGTCCCTTGTCACTCCCACAGCCCGATCTGGCCATAATGCGGAAGGCGCAGAAAGGGGACGAGCGTGCATTCGCGATCATCGTGCGGATGTACGAGACTCCGGTCTACAACTACGTCCTGAGGCTGACGAACGGCGACAAGGCACTCGCCGAGGACCTGACGCAAGAGGTGTTCCTCCGCGTCTTCCAGGGGCTCGCCCGGTTCTCGCTTCGGTGCAAGTTCACGACGTGGCTCTTCCAGGTGACGAAGAATCGCGTGCTCGACGAGTTGCGCGCGCGCGAGCGCCGGCCGATGTCGCCGGTCAACCTCGACGACGCGCCGCCGCTCGAGGTCGTCGACGCGCCGGTCGAGCGCGTCGAGGCGATCGACGCACTGTGGCGGTCGATCGAGGCGCTGCCCGTCGACTTGAAGATGGCGCTCCTGCTGCGCGACGTGGTCGGGCTCTCGTACAACGAGATCGCCGACTCGCTCGAGATCACGCTCGCGACGGTGAAGTGGCGGATCTTCAAGGCGCGGGAGGACGTGCAGATCGCGCTCGCGCGTCAAGGCATCACGTTCGGTGCGGAAGAGCCTGCGCCGACCGCCGACGTCATCTAGCGCGAGTTCTGCTGCAGCCAGGTTGCGAGGTTGCGCGCCTGCTGCGTCGCCGTCGTGCCGTGCTGCACCGGTGACACCGTCGCCGGCGCGTGGTGATGGGGCCACACCGCGACGACGATGGCGGCGACGATCGCGAGCAGGGCCGCCGCCGCGAGCACCGCGAGGCGACGGTCGAACCCGCGGCGAGGCCTGACCCCGGTCTTGATCCGCGTCGCGCCTGTCGGTGACAGCAGTGCCTCGACCTCCTCCGCCGTCGGACGGTCGCGCGGATCCGGCGCGCAGCAGCGCTCGACGAGGGCAGGCAGCGGCGGGTCGAGCAGCTCTCCGAGAACGACGCCGAACGAGTAGACGTCCGCCTCCGGGCCGACGGGATGGCCGGCGGCCTGCTCGGGTGCGAGGTAGCGCAGCGTGCCCAGGACGGTGCCGGCTTGGGTCACCATCGTCTCCTCGGCCGCGCGCGCGATACCGAAGTCGCCGATCTTCACCGCACCGGTTTCGCTGCGCAGCAAGTTCGCCGGCTTGAGATCGCGGTGAATCACACCCTGCGCGTGCGCATAGGCGAGCGCCCCGGCGACGTCGCGCGCCTCCTCGTGCGTGAGCTTGCTGCCGTGCAGCGTCCCGCCCGGCAGGAGCTCCATCACGATGCACGGCAGCCCGTCCAGCTCGGTGATGTCGTAGGTGCGGACGAGGTGCGGGTGGTGCAGCCGTCCGGCGATGCGCGCCTCGCGCAGGAACCGGTCGCGGAACTCGTCGTCGCCGGCGAGATGCTCCGCCAGCACCTTCAGGGCGACCGGGCGATCGAGCTGCTCCTGCCGCCCCGCGTACACGACCGCCATGCCGCCGCGGCCGAGCTCGTGGTCGATGCGGTAGCCCGTCACTTGTGCGGCCCCTTCGGCTTGGGTGGATGAGCCGGGTGCGGCGGATGCGGGTGGGGCGGGTGCGGCGGGTGCGGATGAGCCGGGTGCGGATGTGCGGGCGCCGGCCTCGCCTTCGACGCGGCCGGCGTCGTGGTCTCCTTCGCCACGCTGACGTTCGGCAAGCAGATCGGCGTCTGGCTCGAGAGCGCCTCGACGCCGCTCATCATCGGCTCCTGCAGCGCGGGCGGCACGCGGCGTTCGTTGATCAGCGCGTCCGCCTTTGCCTGGAGCTTCGGGATGTCGTGGCTCTGGGCGCACGCACCCTCCGCGGAGATGCGCTGTGCGAGCGCGATCAGCGGCGCCGCATCGCTGTGGGCGAGCGCAGGCCGATCCGGGCTGCCGCCGCCGCAGCCCGCTGCCGTGAGCACGAAAAGCGCGACTGCGAGCCTTCTCATCCGGCGAGAGCCTTCCCCGCGGCCGGGCAACGTCAACCCTGGCAACTACGGTCGTGGTGTGACCGCGATCCGACTCCGGCGCCCCGACCGCAGCTTCGACCTGCACCAGCACCTGACCGTGCTTCTCGTCTTCGCGGTCGCGACCGTCGTGCTGACGCGAGGGTTCCTGGCGGCGACCGGCTACCCGCAGGTGGGCGGCTCGAAGTTCCACATCGCTCACGTCCTCTGGGGCGGCCTCTTCATGCTCGGCTCGCTCGTCGCGGTGCTCGCGTTCCTCAACCCGGCCGTCAAGACGTTCGCGCCGATCGTCGGCGGCATCGGCTTCGGCCTCTTCATCGACGAGGTCGGCAAGTTCGTCACGAAGGACGTGAACTACTTCTACAAGCCGGCGATCGCGATCATCTACGTCGCGTTCCTCGTCTTCTTCGGCGTGATCCGCCTTCTGTCACGACGCGGGTTCAATGCCGAGGAAGCGCGCCTCATCGGGCTCGAGGCGCTGATGCGTGCGGCGACCGGCTCGCTCAGCGAGCAGCGGAAGGCGCAGACGCTCGTCCTGCTCGAGCGGACGCACGCCGACGACGATCTGGCAATCGGCATCCGCGACCTGTTGCTCCGCACGCATGCGCCGGCGGAGGGCAAGCCGCTCGGCGAGCGGCTGTCGGGGTCGCTCGAGCGGGTCTGGCGCACGCTGACCGTGCATCGGCTCTTCCGTTTCGGTGTGTTCGCCGTGCTCGTCGTCTCGGCGCTGATCGGCGCCGGTGAGACCGCCTGGCTGCTCCGTCACGGCTTCGGCGCGCTCACCTTCAGCCAGTCGATGTTCGCGCTCACGTACGTCGTCGCCAGCCTGATGCTCCTCGCCGGCGCGCTCCTCCTGCGCCGGTCGCTGCTCTCGGCGTTGCACTGGTACGACCACGCCGTCCTGCTCGAGATCTGCGTGGGGCAGGTCTTCCTCTACGGCTCCGAAGAGCTCGAGGCATCGCTCGACCTGATCGCCCTGCTCGTCGTCTTCGGCCTGCTGCGCTGGGCGATCCGCTACGAAGGGTCGTCAGATGCCATGCGCCAGACGGCCGGCCAGCGGCTCGGGTAGCCCCGCGTCGCGCATCTCCGCCTGCGTTGCGCCGATGTCGTAGTCGACGCGCCGGAACGTTGCGCGGTCGCCGTCGAGGAGGAGCCAGGCCGCGCGGAAGTCGCCGTCGCGCGGCTGCCCGACCGAGCCGGGGTTGAGCAGCCAGCGGCGGCCCGCCAGCTCGAGCTCGGTCGAGCCCGGCGCGAGGCCGCCGGCAATCGTCTCGCCGTCCCAGGCGAGCGCGAGCGCGACGTGGCTGTGGCCGACCAGCACGACGGGCTCCTCGGTCGCGAGCAGGCTTGCGAGGGCCGCCTGCTCGCTCAGCACGTACTCCCAGATCGGATCGCGTGCGCTCGCATGGAAGAGCTGCGCGCCCGGCCGGCGCGCGAGGGGCTCGAGCGACCCGAGCCAGGCGCGCTGGTCGTCGCCGAGCACGCCCGCCGTCCAGTGCGCGGCGGCCGCCGCGTCACCCGAGAACTCCTCGACGTCGAGCGCGCCGAGAACGGCGAGATCGTGATTGCCGCAGAGCGAGACGTCGACCCGCTCGCGGATCAGGTCGCAGCACTCATTCGGCCGCGGTCCATAGCCGACGACGTCGCCGAGGCACCACACCTCGTCGGCCGCGGCACTCTGGATGTCGGCGAGCACCGCCTCGAGTGCGTGAAGATTGCCGTGGATGTCCGAGACGACCGCGACCCGCAAGGCCGCCACGCTAGCGGCAGCGGCGCTCGTGTGGTGCGCCTGCGCCTGGCTTCTCTGGCGGACGACCGTGCCGTCGCTCCATCTCTCGGGTCTCGACGAGCGGCACTACTTCTCGGCGCGTTCGCTCGCGCGTGCCCGGAGCTACGCGCGCGGGCTCGACGCGCTCTGGATCGCCGGTACGGTGCTGCGCCTCGGCGCGCTCGCGCTGCTCGCGTGGCGGCCGCCGCGCCGCGGTGCGATCCTGGTCGGGCTCGCGCTGCTCGTCACGCTGTTCCTGGCGTCGCTGCCGGTCGGGATCGCCGCGCTCTGGTGGCAGCACCACTGGGGGCTCGGCCCGTTCGATGTCGGCTCCTGGCTCGTCGGGCAGTGGTCGACGCTGCTGGCGGAAGGGCTCGCCGGGCTCGCCGCGGTCGTGCTCGTGGTTGCGCTCGCCCGTCGCGTCGCCCGCTGGTGGCTCGTCGCCGCACCGGTGGTCGTCGCCGTCGTTGCGCTCTTCACGTTCGTCTCAGGCTGGCTCGACGCGATCGGGACACAGCCGCTGCGCGACCCGCACTTGGCCGCGGAGGTCACGCGGCTCGAGCGGATCGAGCACGTGCCGGGCACGCCGGTGACCGTGCAGGACGTCTCCTCGCAGACGAGCCAGGTCGACGCGTTCACCACCGGCTTTGGCCCCTCCGCCCACGTCGTCGTGTGGAACACGCTGCTCGACGGCCGGTTCACGCGGCGGGAGGTCGCCGTCGTGCTGGGGCACGAGCTCGGCCACGTCCGCAGCCGCCACGTCCTGAAGGCGATCGGCTGGTCGGCGCTCGCCGCGTTCCCGGCGCTCTGGCTGCTCGCCTTCCTGACGCGTCGGCGCAGCCTCGCCGAGCCGGCGAACGTGCCGTTCGCCGCCCTCGTGCTCTCGCTGCTGCTCGTGCTCGCACTGCCGCTCGTCAACCTCGTCTCACGCCGGTACGAGGCACAGGCCGACTGGCGGGGCATCGGCGCGACGCGCGATCCCGCCGCCGCGGTCGGGCTCTTCCAGGGCTTCGAGCGGACGAGCCTCGAAGACCCGGACCCGGGACTGCTCGACTACCTCTGGCTCGAGGACCACCCGACGCTCATGCAGCGCATCGCGATGGCGCGCGCCTGGGAGCTCAGGGACGGTCGTCCGTCTCGGGGAGGTCCTGGATCCCCTTGACGGTCGTGTACTTCGAGTAGGCGTCCTGCATCGCCGCGAGCAGCTCCTTCATGAACTGCTGCGACATGTTCACGCGCGTGACGACGACACCGGGGACGTCGCCCTCCTCGACCTCGTGGTCGATCCGGGCGAACGTGATCGTGAACTCGTAGTCCGAGAAGGTGATGTTCGCGAAGTTGGCGTAGACGCCGGCCAGGAGCGCCGGATCCATGTGGATGTTCAGCTGCCGTTCCGGCTGGTCGTCCATCGCGCTTGACGATACTAGAGCCGTGACCACGACCGACCGTCTCGCCGCGCGCCTCACCGACATCCTCGGAATCGAGGTCGAGCTCGAGCGCCCGAAGGACCCGTCGCATGGCGACTTCGCCACGAACATCGCCATGCGAACCGCGAAGGCGGCCGGGCGCCCGCCGCGCGAGCTCGCCGAGGAGTACGCGGCGAAGGTCGTCTCGCTCGACGAGGTCGCGGGCGCCGAAGTCGCCGGTCCGGGGTTCATCAACCTCAGGCTCGCCGATCCGTTCTTCCTCGCAGCGCTCGCCGAGATGGACGAGAGCTACGGCGGCGGCTGGGCCGATCCGAGAGAGCGCATCCAGGTCGAGATGGTGTCGGCAAACCCGACCGGGCCGATCGTCGTCTCCGCGGCGCGCAACGGCGCGCTCGGCGACTCGGTCGCGCGGCTCCTCGAGTTCGGCGGGCACGAGGTACAGCGCGAGTACTACTACAACGATGCCGGCGCGCAGATGGACCGCTTCCGCGCGTCCGTCGACGCGCTTCGCCGCGGCGAGCCCGTTCCGGAGGACGGCTACCGAGGCGAGTACGTCGCCGAGCTCGCAGCCGAGCCGGGCGACCCCGTGCCGCGAATGCTCTCGTCGATCGAGCGGACAATGGAGCGCTTCCGCATCCACTTCGACGCGTGGATGCTGCAGAGCGAGCTGGAGAAGCGGCTGCCCGAGCTGTACCCGCGCGTCGACCGCTACGAGCAGGACGGCGCGGTTTGGGCACGCGCATCGGAGTACGGCGACGAGCAGGACTGGGTGATCGTGCGCTCCGCCGAGAAGGGCGGTACGCCGACCTACCGCGCGGCGGACATCGCGTACCTCGTCGACAAGCTCGAGCGCGGCTTCGACCGCGCGATCTACGTCCTCGGGGCCGACCACCACGCGACTGCGCGCTGGTACGCGGCGATCGCGCGCATGCTCGGGTACGACCCAAATCGCGTCGAGGTGCTGCTGTACCAGTTCGTCCATCTCGTTCGAGGCGGCGAGGCGGCGAAGGCATCGAAGCGCGCGGGGAACGTCGTCTTCCTCGACGACGTGATGGACGAGATCGGCGTCGATGCCGCCCGCTGGTACCTCGTGAACCGCGGGCCCGACCAGGCGATCGAGATCGACCTCGACCTTGCGGCCGAGAAGTCGCAGAAGAACCCGGTCTACTACGTGCAGTACGCGCACGCGCGCATTGCGGGAATCCTGCGCAACGCGGAAGCCGCCGTCGGCGGCGATCCGCCCGGCCCGCTCGCGCCGGAGGAGAAAGAGCTGATCAAGCGGCTCACGGACTTTCCGGTGACCGTGCGCGAAGCGGCGGAGCGCCGCGGCCCGCAGCTGCTGCCGGCGTACGCGATCAGGCTCGCCGACGACTTCCACCGCTTCTACCACGAGTGCCGCGTGATCGGCGATCCCGCCGAGTCGTTCCGCCTCGGCCTCTGCCGCGCGACGCAGATCGTGATCGCGCGCTGCCTGGATCTCGTCGGGGTCGACGCCCCGGAGCGGATGTGAGGTGCGAAACCCCCGAACTTAGTTCGTCGAAGACGAACTAAGTTCGAGAGTTTCCCGTGTAGATGCGCCGGACGATCTCCTCGATGTCCGGTTCGGCGATCTGGAGATCGAGCACGCGTGCGGATTGCACGACACGCGTCGTCAGCTCGGAGGCGCTCCCGCGGAACCGCAGCCACTGGCGCGGCCCGTCGATGCGCTCGACGCGCGCGCCCTCGAGCTCGAGCGGCGGCCCCGGCTCCTCGAGATCGACGATCAGGGTGCGCTCCGCGCCGTAGCGCTCCTTCAGCTCGGGGATCCCGCCGTCCCAGATCAGCGAGCCGTGATCGATCACGAGCAGCCGGTTGCAGAGACGTTCGATGTCGCCGAGATCGTGTGTCGTCAGCATCACGGTGACGCCGTCCTCGCGGTTGATCTCGACAAGGAAGTCCCGGACGCGCTGCTTCGCGACGACGTCGAGCCCGATCGTCGGCTCGTCGAGGAACAGCAGCTCGGGGCCGTGCAGCATCGCCGCGGTCAGCTCGCCGCGAATGCGCTGCCCGAGCGAGAGCTGCCGCACCGGCGTGTCGAGGAACGGATCGAGGTCGAGCACCCCGCGGAAGCGGTCGAGGCTCGCGCGGTGGCGGTCGAGCGGGACCTTGTAGATGTGGCGCAGCAGCTCGAACGAGTCGCGCAGCGGCAGGTCCCACCAGAGCTGCACCCGCTGACCGAACATCGCGCCGATCTGCCGTGCGAGCTCGACGCGGCGCCGCGACGGATCGAGGCCGAGCACCGACACGCGTCCGCTCGACGGCACGAGGATGCCCGTGAGCATCTTGATCGTGGTCGACTTGCCGGCGCCGTTCGGCCCGAGGTAGCCGATCAGCTCACCGCGGTCGACGCGGAACGAGATGTCCTTCACCGCCTCGACGACGTGGCGCTCCCGGCGGAAGCGCCCGCGGCGGACCACGAAGCTCTTCGTGAGCTGCTCGACCTCGATCATCCGCCCGCGCTCCGGTAGTGACGCACGGCGAACCGCCAGACGAGACCGGCCACGATTGCAGCTGCGAGAGCGACGGCGGGGGAGACGAAGTCGAGCACGCGTGGCAGGCCGAGCGGATCCGGCTTGCCGAGCACGAACAGCGCGGGAAAGTAGCAGACGAACGCGAGCGGGATGACGAAGCCGAGCAGGCGCCGCAACCAGGTCGCGTAGATGTCGAACGGGTACTGCGCCATCGTCGTGCCGCCGTAGGTGAACGCGTTCGTGAACTCGCCGCCGTCGGTCGTCCAGAAGGCGATGCACGCGCCGCAGACCCAGATCGACGAGAAGATGACGACTGCGCTCGGCAGCGATGCGAGCAGAACGATCACCCGCCAGACCGTCCAGTGGATCGTCAGCGACCACAGGGCGTAGACGAGGACGACCACTCCCTGCAGCACGCGCGCAAGGCGGCGCGACGCGAAGTCCGCGGCGACGACCTGGAACAGCGTGCCGCGCGGTCGCACGAGGACGATGTCGAAGTTGCCGTCGCGAATCAGCTGCGGGAACTGGTCGAGGTGCCCGATGAAGAGGTCGGTGAGCGCGAACGTGATCGCCGAGAGCGCGTACAGGAACGCGACCTCGTGCACGTTCCACGCGTTCAGGTGCGAGACGTTGTGGAAGATCGTCAGGATGATCAGGAAGTCGACGAACGAGATCCAGAACGAGCCGAACGCGTCGAGCGCGAACGAGCGGCGGTACTGCAGCTGAGAGCGGACTTGCGCGCCGACCAGGCGCCGCCACACGAGGATCGGCTCAACCACCCTGGATCACCAGCTTCCGCGTCGCACGTCCGAGCAGGATCCGTCCGAGCCCGAGCAGCGCGATCGCCCAGAACGCCTGCAGCACGAGAAAGCCGAGCAGTGCGAGCCCGGTGCGCTTGCCGAGCCAGACGTCCACCGGCGTCTGGATGATCGACGCGAACGGCAGCGCGTAACACACGACGCGCAGCGTGTGCGGGAAGTAGCGCAGGGGGATCGCCATCCCCGAGAAGAAGATGACGACCGACGTCGAGAAGGTCACGACGCCGCGGAAGTCGAGCAGCCAGAAGGCGACCGAGTTGTAGATGAAGCGGAAGCCGAAGCTGACGACGACCGCAAGCACGAGGCTGACCACGAACGCGATCGCGTCGAGCACGGTCGGGTAGTGCAGCTGGAACACGAGCGCGCCGAACACGAACGGCGGCAGGCCGCGGAAGAAGAAGTGGTACGGAGCGCGGCCGAGGTCGTAGGCGAGCCAGTAGCGCTGAGGGTCGAGCGGCCGGAGCAGGTCGGTCGCGACCGAGCCGTCGCGGATGCGCCAGGCGAGCTCCCACCAGCTGAAGACGTAGACGGTCATGATCATCGACTGCGCGAGCCAGACGTACGTCACCGAGTCGGCTTTGTCGAATCCGCCGACCGAGGTGCGGTGGGCGTAGACCGCGAGCAGCACGTAGGCGTAGAGGAACCCGAAAACGGTGTTCGTGAAGACGCCGGCGGCCGTCGCCCAGGGGTAGGCGGCGTAGCGGCCCCAGCCGCGCTTCGCGATCTCCCAGTCGAGGCGCACCCTCGGACTCTAGGATCCCGACCTGATGACCTCCTCCGCGCGCCCCGACCGGAACCTCGCGCTCGAGCTCGTTCGTGTGACCGAGGCGGCGGCGATGGGAGCGGGGCGGTGGATCGGACGCGGCGACAAGAACGCCGCCGACCAGGCGGCGGTCGATGCGATGCGCGCGATGCTCGACACCGTCTCGATGTGCGGCGTCGTCGTGATCGGCGAAGGTGAGAAGGACGAGGCGCCGATGCTCTACAACGGCGAGGAGGTGGGCGACCAGAGCGGGCCGAACGTCGACGTCGCCGTCGACCCGCTCGAAGGCACGCGCCTGTGCGCGCTCGGTCAGCCGAACTCGATCTCCGTGATCGCCGTCGCCGAGCGTGACTCGATGTTCTTCCCGGGCGCGGCCGTCTACATGGAGAAGATCGCCGTCGGCGCCGACGCGATCCACGCGATCGACATCAACGCGACACCAACCGAGAACGTGCAGGCGGTCGCCAAGGCGAAGGGCCGGCGGCCCACCGACATCCGCGTCGTCGTGCTCGAACGGGAGCGGCACGACGACCTGATCGGCGAGCTGCGGCAGGCGGGGGCCCGCGTGAACCTGATCCGGGACGGCGACGTTGCGCCGGCGATTGCCGCCGCGCGGCCGGGCACGGGCGTCGACATCCTCTACGGGGTGGGCGGCACGCCCGAGGGCGTGATCTCGGCATCGGCGCTTAAGTGCGTCGGCGGCGGGCTGCAGGGGAAGCTCTGGCCGCGGGACGACGACGAGCGCCAGAAGCTCGTGGACGCGGGGTACGACGTCGACCGCGTCCTGACCACGGACGACCTCGTGAAGAGTGACAACGTCTTCGTTGCGGCGACCGGGGTGACGACCGGTGCTCTGCTCCGCGGCATCCGGTACGTCAACGACGGTGCAGTGACGGACTCGCTCGTCATGCGCTCGCGCTCCGGGACCGTGCGCCGGATCGAGGCGCGCCACAAGCTGAGCAAGCTGATGGAGTTCACCGGCCGCGAGTACTGACCGGGCCGACCTACACTGGGGTCAGGCACAGAGACCACTTTGAGACGGAAGGATCGAGGAAATGGCTGTCGCGGAGAGACACGACATCGCGCGGATCGAGGAGCTGCTCGGGGACGAGGCCGAGTCGCTGCTCGGCCACACCTGCGAGACGATCGACAAGGACCTGCTGCACCTGCCGGGGCCAGACTTCCTCGACCAGGTCGTCGCGCGCACGGACCGGTCGAACCAGGTCCTGCGCAGCCTGCAATCGATGTTCGAGCACGGACGCCTCGGCGGGACCGGCTACCTGAGCATCCTGCCGGTCGACCAGGGCATCGAGCACAGCGCGGGCGCGAGCTTCGCGCCGAACCCGGCGTACTTCGACCCGGAGAAGATCGTCGAGCTCGCCTACGAGGGCGGCTGCAACGCGGTCGCGTCGACGATCGGCGTGCTCGGGGCGGTCTCGCGCCGCTGGGCACACAGGATCCCGTTCATCGTCAAGCTGAACCACAACGAGCTGCTGACCTACCCGAACGAGTTCGACCAGACGATGTTCGGCAGCGCGCGCACCGCGTGGGAGATGGGCGCCGCCGGCGTCGGCGCGACCATCTACTTCGGCAGCGAGCAGAGCCGGCGCCAGCTCGTCGAGGTCAGCGCCGCGTTCGAGGAGGCGCACAGCCTCGGCATGTTCACGGTGCTGTGGTGCTACCTCCGCAACCCGGCCTTCAAGACGGGAGGGGTCGACTACCACACCGCCGCCGACCTGACCGGGCAGGCGAATCACATCGGCGTGACGATCGAGGCGGACATCATCAAGCAGAAGCTGCCCGAGGTGAACAACGGCTACGGCGCGATCAAGACCGAGGCCGGCGACTACGGCGCGACGAACGCCAAGGTCTACTCGGAGCTGACGACCGATCACCCGATCGACCTCACCCGCTACCAGGTGGCCAACTGCTACATGGGCCGCGCGCCGCTCATCAACAGCGGCGGAGCGTCGTCCGGGGCGACCGACCTCGCCGAGGCCGTGCGCACCGCGGTCATTAACAAGCGCGCCGGCGGCGTCGGCCTGATCAGCGGCCGCAAGGCGTTTCAGCGGCCGACCGAGGAAGGGATCGAGCTGCTGAACGCGATCCAGGACGTCTACCTCTCGGACGAGGTCACGATCGCCTAGCTCGTTGAATCCGGCGGGCAAGGGTGGCGTTTGCGGCTTACGCCACCCTCGCCGCCGCCGGGTTCTCGTTCCCCCTACAGCTGACGACGCCGCCTGCGGCGGAATCTTGCTCCTACGGAAGGGGGATATCGGAGCGGCTGCGCGCCGTCTGGCGCTCGTCCTCGCTCAGCTCGGACTCCCGCACGGGCGTCACGATCGACCAGTGCTTGCCGACGGGGCAGCGCTGGTAGCGCCACCAGAGGAGCCGCAGCGAGGTGAACGACACGCCCGGCAGCCAGAAGGTCGTGAACAGGTGGCCCTGGCGGCAGCGGACGATCAGCTTGCCGCCCATCGGGTAGCCGCGGAGCTTCATCCCGATCGGCTCCGCGAGCGCCACGGCGATGCCCAGGTTGCGAAGGCGGCGGAGGTTCTTGCGGCGGGGCATGCGTGCAGTCTGCCAGCAAGGCTGGCTAGGATTCCCGTCCGCGCGGGAGTAGCTCAGTTGGTAGAGCATCAGCTTCCCAAGCTGAGGGTCGCGAGTTCGAGCCTCGTCTCCCGCTTGTGACGGCGCCGCTCGATCCGGATGCACAGCTCCGGGCGCTCGAAGGCCGCGAGTGGCGTTCCGCAGCCGAGGCGCTCGCGGCGGTCGCGGAGGCCACGGCGTCGATCAACGCGCACGTCGCCGGCGTCGCGCAGGATCGCGCCGTTCCGGACCGCCTGGAGCACTGGATCGAACGGCTGTCGGCTATCGCCGCCGACGTCGCGCGGACGTTCGACGCGTTCACGTACTCCGTCGGGGTCAGCATCCCCGGCGGCGTGTCGGTCTCGATCAGCTGGCAGGCGAACTAGAAGCGCGCGCGCAGCCGCTCGGCCGTGCGCAGCAGGTGCTCGGGCAGCACCTTCACGTCGCCGAGCACCGGCATGAAGCTCGTGTCGCCGTTCCAGCGTGGGACGACGTGCAGGTGCACGTGATCCTCGATGCCGGCGCCGGCGACGCGGCCGATGTTCCAGCCGAGGTTGAAGCCGTGCGGGCCGTACTCGGCGCGGAGCGCGTCGATCGAGCGTGCGGCGAGCGCGTGCACCTCGGCGGCCTCGTCCGCGGAAAGCGCACCGAAGTCGCCCGTGTGCGTGTGCGGCGCGACGAGCACGTGCCCTGACGAGTACGGGAACTTGTTCATGACGACGAGCGCTCGCTCGCCTCGATGGACGAGGAGCTCTTCCTCGGGCTCGCAGAAGATGCAGCGGTCGAGCTCGTCGGCGTGCTGGACGTACTCGAGTCGCCACGGCGCCCAGAGCGGCTCCGGCATCAAGCCTCTAGAGCCAGCGCTTGTAGCGGAAGAAGGCCACCATGCCGCCGACCGCGGCGAGCATCAGCCCGCAGATCGCCCAGAACCCGGCGCTCGTTCCCTCGCCCGGAAAGATCACGTTCATGCCGAAGATGCCCGTGATCACGAACAGCGGGAGCATGATGAACGAGATGATCGTGAGGATCTGGAGCACCTCGTTCTGCCGGTGCGTCACGATCGACTCGTTCGTCGTCTCGAGCGCCTCGATCACTTCCTTGTAGTTGTCGAGCATGTCCCAGATGCGCTCGGCGCCGTCGATGATGTCCTCGAAGTAGAGCTCGAGGTCCTCCGGCAGGAAGCGCTCGATCTGGCGCTCGAGCAGACGGAGCGTCGTGCGTTCCGGCTTCACGATCTTGCGGTAGCTGATGATCTCCTGCTTGACGTTCGAGATGTCGCGCACGACCTCTTCGGAACGGCCTTCGAAGATGTCGTCCTCGAGCGCGTCGAGCTTGTAGCCGATCTTGTCGAGGATCGGGAAGCAGTAGTCGAAGAGGTCGTCGAGCAGCTCGTAGAGCAGGCGGCCGGAGCCGCGCGAGAACAGCTGCTCGCGGAACGCCTCGTCGTCTTCGCAGCGCTCGAACAGCCGCGTCACCGGCAGCAGCTGCACGGTCGGGAGCGTCACCAGGTAGTCGGGGCCGACGAAGAAGTCGAGCTCGCCGGCGTTCAGCCGCTGGATCGTGCGGTCGTAGACCGGGAAGTGGAGGACGCCGAAGAGGTACCCCTCGTCCGCGTAGTCGTCGACCTTGGGCCGCTGGCGCTTGGACATGACGTCCTCGACGTCGAGCGGATGCCAGCCGAAGCGGTCGGCGAGCTCCTGCGCGCGCTCGAGCGACGGGTTGTCGAGATGGATCCAGGTGAGGCCGGCGGTGCTGAGCTCAGAGGGCGGAGCGGCCGGAGCCGCCACGACTACGCCCGAGTCGCGGGTGCGCGTGCGACGGATGCGAGGCAGGCTCGGCATCGGTACTGAGCGGATCCTCGAGGACGGGAAGCACCGGCATGTTCGCCATTCTACCCGCCTTTCCCGCTTCGAGCGCCTGCGGAATCCGGAGGTGGCGAGCCGGCACGAGCCGCTCGAGCGCGAGCGCGCCGATTGCGGCGATGAGGCAGACGCCTGCCGCCGCCGGCCAGAGTGCGAATGGCGCTCCCGCGAGCAGGAACCCGCCCGCGGCGGGACCGACGGTGCCGGCGAGCCCCCACGAGAGCGAGTGCACGGCGAAGTAGCGACCGCGTAGATGTCCCGGCGCGATGTCGGCGACGAGCGCCTGGTGCGCCGGCCCGTGGAAGCACTCGCCGATGCCGAACAGGCCGACGCCGACGGCGACGATGATGAACGCGGCCGTCGCGTTGAACCAGTAGACGCCTCCGTCGACGAGCAACCAGGCGACGACCCACAGCGACGGCATCAGCGCAAGCGCACGCATGCGGCGTCTCCCTTCGAGTGCTTTGGAGATCGGGAGCTGCAGAACGACGATCAGGCCGGTGTTGACCGCGAACACGACACCGACCTCGCCGAGGCTCACGTGCCCGTGCTTGTGCGCGAACGCAGGGACGAGGTTGAACAGCGAATACCCGGCGGCGACGAAGAGGAAGTTGAGCATCCACAGCCCGACGAACAGCCGGTCGCGCAGGACGGCGCGATAGGTGGACGGCTCGTCCGAATGCTCCTCGGCCGCGACGCCGGGATCGGGGACGAAGAGGAGTGCCGCGAGGTACGCGAGGAAGGTCGCCGAGTCGACAAGGAACAGGATCGTGAACGAGCGTACGTCGTTGCTGTGCGCGATCAGGCCGCCGGCGAGCCCGCCGAGCCCGATGCCCAGGTTCATCGTCACGCGCTGCTGCGCGTACGCGGCGTGGCGCCGCTCCGCCGGCGTCAGGCGCGCGATCAGCGTCGACTGGCTCGGCCAGAACCCGGCGCTCCCGGCGCCTTCGAGCCCGATCAGCAGGAACGCCTGCCACGGATGGTGCACGAGCGGGTAGAGACCGAAGCCGATCGCCTGCATGACCAGGCCGGTCCCGAGGACCGGTCGCGGGCCGATGCGGTCGACGAGCGGGCCTGCGGCCAGACCGGCGACGAGCTGCATCGCCGCAGACGTCGAGACCACGAGGCCGGCGAGGCCGTAGCCGAAGTGCCGGACCTCGTGCAGGTAGATGACGAGGAACGGCAGCACGACGCCGTTGCCGAAGGAGTTCCACAGGCCGCCCAGCTGCAGCAGCCACACCTCGCGCGGCAGCTGCGGGTCGTAGCGGCGAAGCGGCGCGATCACGAGGCGGGCACCGGCGTGCGGCGGACGTTCTCCGGCAGCAGCCGTTCGTAGAGGAGCGCGGCAAGCCCGACGCCGAACGCGATCGCGGCGGCGACGATCCAGAGCGCGTGCGGCTCGAACGCGAGCGCGAACCCGCCGACCGCCCGCCCGGCGGCACCCCCGAGCTGGAAGCCGAAGCCGTTCAATGCCAGGTACCGGCCGAGGAGCGCCGGCTGCGAGAGGTCGGCGATCAGCGCGTTCTGCACGGTGCCGTGGAAGCACTCGCCGATCCCGAACACGGCGAGCGCCAGGGCGAAGACGAGGGTCGCGTTGCCGCCGCTGAGCCACCAGCCGCCCGCGAACACGATCAGCCAGGCGACCGCCCAGATCGTTCCCTCGACCGTGTACGCCGCCATGCGGCGCCGGCCCTCGAGCCACTTCGCCACGGGAAGCTGCGCGACGACGATGACGAGCGTGTTCGCGAGGAAGCAGAGGCCGATGCCGCGCTCGCTCACGCCGGCGTCGTTCTTGGCGAACGCCGGGAAGATGTCGCCGAGCAGCGAGAACCCGAGTGCGACGAGCGACGCGTTCAGGACGATGTAGGCGATGAACGTCTTGTGCCGAAGCACGTGCAGGTAGCCGCCGCGAACGGCGTGCTCGACCGCGCGCTCACGTCTCGGTGTGGGGACGAACGCGAGCGCGATCATGTACGCGCCGAACGTCAGCGCATCGATCACGAACAGCAGCTCGTACGTGCGCGGGTGTGCAGTGCTCGCGATGAATCCGCCCACGACACCGCCGACGCCGATGCCGAGGTTGTTCAGGACGCGCTGCATGGCGTAGGCGTTGTGCCGCGAGTCGCGCTCCGTCAGCGCTGCGACCATCGAGGCGTGCGCCGGCCAGAACGATCCGCTGCCGAGCCCGGCGAGCACCCCGGCGCCGAACGCAGGCCCGGCGTGGTGCACGAGCGCGAAGGCGCCGTAGCCGACCGCCGAGAGCACGAGCGAGCCGACGAGGACGGCGCGCGCGCCGACCGCGTCGATGAGCGTTCCGGAGAGCGGGCCGCCGACCAGGCCCCCGACCGAGGTCACGGCGAGCACGAGGCCCGCCGTCCCGAGCGAGATCCCGCGCACGTCGTGCAGGTAGATGAGCAGGAACGGAAAGACGACGCCGTTTCCGAGCGCGTTCGCGAAGCTCCCGGACAGGAGCGTCCAGGTCGAGCGCGAGAGGTTCGGGTTCAGCCCACGGAGATACGCGGCCACCTCCCGAGGCTATCGTCGGGGACGTGGAAGCCCCGTGGTGGACGATGCGGCCGGCGCAGAGCCTCAAGCCCGCGAGCTACGTCTGCCCGTTCTGCGACGGGATGCTCCACGCGACGAGCGAGCACGCGTTGATCGCGCCGCAAGGTGACGTCTCGAAGCGGCGGCACGCGCACATGGAGTGCGTCGTCGCAGCACGCAAGGCGGGGAACCTGCCGACGGAGGACGAGTGGCGCCGCTCGCGTTCGTCGCGTCGGCGTGCTTGACTGCAGGCATCAGAGGGGTCGTTCGCATCGCGGTTCTGGGTGTGGTCTTTGCGCTGGGCGCCGGCGCGGCGCTCGCCGCCGGGCGCGACTCGGCCCCGCCGATCTCCACGACGACGCAGCTCGACCCGGCCGGTGACGCGAGCAGCGGCGGCCTCGACATCTCGTCGGTGTCCGCGACCGTCTCGGCCGACGGCACCCTGTCGCTCTCGCTCACCGTGCTCCCCGGTAGCACGGCCGGCGACGACGCCTCGCTGCAGTTCGGCCTCAGCACGCCCGCAGGCGCCAACGCGATGATCATCGCGTACCACAACGAGACCGATCTGATGGTGGCAAACAGCTCGGGCTCCGGATGGCAGACGGTCCGCGAGGTGCCTGGCAGCCTGTCCGACGGGACGTTCTCCGCGTCGATCACGCTCCGCGATCTCCAGGACGCGTGGCACACGGAGGTGACGCCGACGCTCTACTTGCAAGCGTCGTCGTACATCTATCCGAACAACCAGCCGCAGCTCACGGACATCGTTCCCGACAGCGGCTGGATCGTCGTGCCGACGGAGGCGCAGACGCCGACGACGTCGACCGACGCGCTGCCGACGACGACCACGCCACCTCCGCCGACGACCACGCTGCCGCTTCCGCCGATCTCGAGCGGCCCCGGAGTGCTCCCGTACCTCGAGCAGACGGTCGTGCGAATGTCACACGCGCGCGTCGAATGGAAGCGTCTGATCGTCGAAGCGGTCCCGCCGCGCGCGACCGTCACGATCGCGTGCACCAAGGGCTGCTCGCTGTCCGAGCGGCCGAAGGTGCTGCGCGGCGCGGCTGCGAGCAAGCTGTTCGTCGGCCGGCCCTTCGCACGCGGCGTATCGTTCGTCACGCGCGTGCGGCAGCGAAGCGGCAGCGGCTGGTGGTTCAGGTCGACCGTCGTGGCAACGACCGGTCTGACCACGAGCGCGCACGGGTGCATCGCGAAGAGCGGCGCGCTCGGGAAGTGCTGAGCCCGGCTCCGGCCGTCAGCACTCGCCGTGGTAGCCCGGCACGCAGCCGGAGCCCTTCGTCGTCAGCAGCCAGACGAGACAGCCGACGAAGACGGCGGCCGCGATCGTCAGCCAGAAGACGAACCAGGCCTTGCTCATCGTCATGCGCCCGGCAGGAATCGAACCTGCGACCTTTCGCTCCGGAGGCGAACGCTCTATCCCCTGAGCTACGGGCGCTAGGGAGTGCGTAGTCTAGCCCCGGTGGAACTCGCGGCTTCCAGAGCGACGATCACGCTCGCAGAGACGTTCACGATCTCGCGCGGATCGGAGGACGAGGCAGAGGTCGTACAGGTCGAGGTGCGTCACGGGGACGTCTCCGGCTTCGGCGAGGCGGCGCCGATCGAGCGCTACGAGGAGTCCGCGGACTCGGCGCTCGCCTGGCTCGAGCAGGTCGAGCTCGGAGACGACCCGTTCGCGCTCGACGACATCGCCGAAAGCCTGCCGCCGGGCGAGCACGCCGCCCGGGCGGCCGTCGACGCAGCGCTCTACGACCTGCAGGGGAAGCTGACGGGGCAGCCCGTCTACAAGCTCCTCGGTCTGCGACGTGCCGGCCCGCCGACGTCCTGGACGATCTGGCTCGGCGACCCCGACGACATGGCGCGCCGCACCGAGCGGGTCGAGGACCGCGGATTCAAACGGCTGAAGCTGAAGCTCGGCGGACGCGACGGGCTCGACGTCGAACGCGTCCGCGCCGTGCGCAGCGTCACCGATCTGCCGCTGCAGTGCGACGTTAACGAAGCGTGGACGCTCGACGAGGCGCTCGAGTACCTACCGCAGCTCGATCTGCAGTACTGCGAGCAGCCGCTCGCCGCCGGCGATCCGGACGGCCCCGAGCTGAAGCGGCGCTCGCCCCTCCCGATCTACGTCGACGAGGACTGCCACACGCTCGCCGACGTCGCGGCGTGCGCAGAGCGCGCACACGGGATCAACATCAAGCTCGCGAAGTCGGGGGGCATGCGCGAGGCGGTGCGCATGGTGCACGCCGCCCGCGCGCTCGGGCTCGGCGTGATGCTCGGCTGCATGGTCGAGTCGGGGCTCGGGATCGCCGCGGGCGCGCACGTCGCCGCCCTCATGGATCACGTCGACCTCGACGGCAACCTCCTGCTCGCTGAGGACCCGTGGCCCGGCGTTGCGTTCACGGACGGTGTGCAGCTGCCGTCGACGGCCCCCGGGCTGGGCGTTGCGCGAGCGTAGGCTGCTGATCCTCGCCGAGGGGCGGTCGGACGACGCGCACTTCGGGAAGACGGGCCGCGGCGTCATCCGCTACCGGCCCGAGGTGGTCGTTGCGGTGCTCGACTCGCAGAGCGCGGCGAACGAGTACGAGGGGTATCCGCTCGTCCGCACCGTCACCGAAGCGCTCGCGTACGAGCCGACCGCTGCGCTCGTTGGCGTCGCAACGCAGGGCGGCCGTTTCCCACCGGCCTGGCGCGAGCTGCTGCAGGACTGCATTCGCGCGGGGCTCGATATCGAGAACGGGCTCCACGAGTTCCTCTCGACCGACGGCGAGATGGCGGCGCTCGCGCGCGAGCACGGGGTCGAGCTTCGCGACCTGCGCCGTCCGCCTGCGGGACTCAACGTCCCGACCGGCGGCAACCTCACGCACGGCGCGGCGTCCGTCCTCATGGTCGGCTCCGACTGCGCGATCGGGAAGATGACGGTCGCACTCGAGCTCGACCGCGAGGCGCGCGCCCGCGGGATCCGCAGCGAGTTCATCCCGACCGGGCAGACCGGGATCGCGATCGCGGGCTGGGGCATCTCGGTCGACGCCGTCGTCGCCGATTTCATCGCCGGCGCGTCGGAGCAGCTCGTGCTCGAGGGCGTCCGGCGCGGGGGCGAGCTGCTGCTCGTCGAGGGGCAGGGCTCGCTGCTCCACCCGGCGTACTCGGGCGTCACGATGGGGCTCATCCACGGCTCGGCACCGCACGCCTACGTCCTCTGCCACAAGGCGGGCGAGCGCTACGTCGACGAGGACGAGCGCTTCCCGATCCCGCCGCTCTCCGAGCTCGCCGACCTCCACGAGCGGATGAGCCTGCTCGCCCGGCCGGCGAAGGTGCTCGCGGTCGCCCTCAACACGAGTGACCTCTCCGACCCGGAGGCACGGGAGGCCGTCGCGGCGGCCGAGGCGGAGACCGGGCTGCCGGCGAGCGATCCCGTGCGATTCGGCGCAGGCCCGATCGTGGACGCGCTCGCTCCGCTCCTTTCGGGGTAGTCCGCGCCGGTCCGGCCAATAGGACGAGCGGCCCTGGCTTCCGTCTGACGGCGTCGTCAGTCTTAACGACGGACGAGACGACTCTCGAAGTAAGGGGCACCCTCTTGAAACCACTGCTTGCGGCACTTGCCGTGCTCGCGGCGCTTGTTGCTGCGGCCGGCGCGAATGCGGACCCGTTGCGCTACGGCGTGGCGGACGACTATCCGGTCTTCCACACCTGCGGGGACGTGTGGTGGCAATCCGCGAAGGACATCGGCTACCAGGATCTGCGCATGACCGTGCAGTGGAACGGGACCGACACCATCCCGAACCAGGGGAACCTGCAGGCGGCGATCGACTGCGCGCTCCTGAACAACATGCGGCCGATCCTCGCGATCTATCCCGCCAAGCCCACCCTGATCGGAAGCAACGATGCTGCGCAGCAGTCGTTCGCGCGCTTCGTCGGTCTCGTCGGCCAGGCGTTCCCGCACGTGACGAACTTCATCGTCGGCAACGAGCCGAACGTCAACCGGTTCTGGCAGCCGCAGTACACCGCCGGGCAGGACGCAGCCGGCAAGGACTACGAGCACACGCTCGCCTACTCCTACGACGCGCTGAAGGCGGTGCGCCCCGACTCGATCGTGTGGGGCCCGGCGATCAGCTCGCGCGGCAACGACAACGCGAACGCGTCGTCGAACCCGAGCCACTCGCCCGTCTGGTTCATCTACGACATGGCGAAGGCCTACAAGGCGTCGGGTCGCACGAAGCCGATCTTCGACGAGTTCGACATGCATCCGTATCCGCCGGTCCAGGACACGGATCCGTTCTCGAAGCCGTTCCAGTGGCCGCAGGCCGGAGCGGCGAACCTCGACCGGATCAAGCAGGCGCTGTGGGACGGTTTCAACGGGACCGGCCAGCCGATCCCGGCCGAGCAGGCGGGAGGCCGGACCGCGCAGAGCGTTCGCGCCACGCGCTTCGGGAACCAGGGGCTGCCGATCAACCTCGACGAGGTCGGCGAGCAGACGATCGTGCTCGGCACGCCGCACCAGGGCGCGTATACCGATCCGCCCGAGAACGTCATCCCGATCGACGAGCCGACGCAGGCGCAGCACTACACCGATCTGGCAGAGATCGCCGCCTGCGATCCGGACGTGAAGGCGCTCCTGTACTTCCCGCTGATCGACAACACGGACATCAACAAGGGCTTCCAGTCGGGCCAGCTCTACGCCGACTTCGCGCACAAGCAGTCGTACGGGGCGATGAAGCAGAAGATCGCCTCGGCACAGGGCCAGTGCCAGGGCGGCGTCTCGGGTGTGCCGACGACATGGGTGCACACGACCCAGGTGATCGGCGCGCAGGGCATCTTCGGCGGCCCGGGCACGGCTGTCGGTTCGGAGCCGACCGACCATCCGGCGAACATCGGCGTGCTGTGGACGTCGTTCACCGTGAACGAGGATGCGAGCTATACCGCGAACGTCGTCAACGCGGCGGGCCAGAACGTGGGGCCGACGCTGACCGGCATCGCCAACGCCTACTACAAGCCGGGTCTGAAGTTCCCGTTCAAGTTCCCGCAAGGGACGTACACGTTCGTGATCACGCTCACGGCGCTCACGAACCCGAGCCGCACGACCACCCTGACCTCGAGCTCGTTCGACGTCGGGGCGGGTAGCTCGGCGTCGACCTCGGGCGGCGGTTCGAGCGGTGGCACCAGCGGCGGCGGCACCGTGACCGGCCCGCTGACGACGCTCGTCAGCAGTCAGAGCAACGCGGTCGTGCAGACGCTCAACCAGACGACCGGCCTGCTTTCGGCTTACGTCTTGCGGCTCTTCAGGGCCTTCGGGACGGCGAGGCAGAACCTCACCGGCCACCTGACGCTCCTCGCGCAGCGGACGATCACGGCTGCGCTGCCGCACGCCGGTGGGTCGAAGTTCGTCGCGAGGGCCGGGCAGTTCATCCCGGCGCCGAGCGTGAAGAAGGTCCAGCCCGGCGTCTACCGCCTGCAGGTCACGATGCAGGCGGCGAAGGGCGGCCGCACCGTGACTGTCACGTCGCCGTCCTTCACGGTCAGTGCCGGCGGCCAGATCGCGACCGCGAAGCCGAAGGCGACGCCCAAGCCGAAGAAGAAGCCCAAGAACAAGAAGTAGTGGTGCGAATCGCAGTCGTTTCCGACACGCACATGCCTCGAGGAGCGCGCGCGCTCCCCGAGGCATGTCGGGAGCGGCTGCAGACGGCCGACCTGATCCTCCATGCGGGCGACGTCGTCGCCGCCTACTTCCTCGACGAGCTCCGCGCCCTCGGCCCGCCGCTCCAGGCGGTCTACGGGAACATGGACGAGCCGGCGCTGCGCGCATCGCTGCCGAAGGAGCAGGTGATCGAGGTGGGGCAGGTGCGGATCGGGATGGTGCACATCCCGGGGCCGATCGCCGGCCGGGAGCAGCGGCTCGTCGCGCGGCTCCCCGGCTGCGCCGCGATCGTCTACGGGCACACGCACGTGCCGCAGGTGGAGCAGCACGACGGGGTGTGGATCCTCAACCCGGGCTCGCCGACCGAGCGGCGCAAGTCGCCGTTCAGGTCCATGCTCGAGCTGGACGTTTCCGGACGGAAACTGGCTCCACGCCTCGTGCAGCTCGGCACTTGACAGACCGAACATGTGTTCGCTAGTATGGCGAACACATGTTCGCGAGAGTCCTCATCATGGTCGTCGCCGCGCTGCTCGGCTGGAGCGTCTACGCGCGCTCCTCGCAGGCGCACGGGGCACGGCAGGTGGTCACGGTGAAGCCCTACGAGACGCTCTGGTCGATTGCAGCCGCCCACTATGCGGGCGACACGCGCGACGCGGTCTGGCGGATCCAGCGGGCCAACCACCTGCAGGGCGCCGGCATCACCGTCGGCGAGCGCCTCGTCTTGCCGTAGCGGCTCGCGGCGCCGCTGCGAGACTACGCGGCGGCATGGACCTCGACGTCGTCTTCCTCGGCACCTCGGCGAGCACGCCCACGGCCTCGCGTGCGCCGGCGTCGCTGCTCGTCCGGCGCGGCGGCGAGCGCCTGCTCTTCGACTGCGCCGAGGGGACGCAGCGGCAGCTGATGCGCTCGACGCTCGGCCTGCCCGACCTCGAGGAGATCTTCCTCACGCACTACCACGCCGACCACACGCTCGGGCTGCCGGGGATGCTGAAGACGTTCTCGCTCCGCCAGCGCGAGACCCCGCTCACCGTCTACGGGCCGCCGGGGCTGCGGGAGCTGTTCGGCGACCTGCGCCGCATCGTCGGCCGCCTCGGCTACCCGGTCGAGCTCGTCGAGCTGCGTCCGGGCGAGACGCTCGATCGCGACGAGTACCGGATCCTCGTGATGCCGGTGCACCACGGCGTGAGCGCGGTCGGCTACGTCATCGCCGAGGAGGACCGTCCAGGCCGCTTCGACGTCGCCGCGGCCGATGCGCTCGGCATTCCGTCAGGCCCGCTGCGCGGGGCGCTGCAGCGCGGCGAATCGGTCACGCTCGACGACGGCACGGTCGTGACACCGGCCGACGTGCTCGGGGATGCACGCCGGGGCCGGCGAATCGTGCTCACCGGCGATACCGCGCCGACCGAGTCGGTGCAGGTGCTCGCGGAGGGCGCCGACGTGCTCGTGCACGAGGCGACCTTCGGCGAGGAGGAGCGGGGCCGCGCCGAGGACACGCTCCACTCGACGGCGCGGCAAGCAGCCGAGGTGGCGGCAGCCGCGCAGGTCCGGCTGCTCGTGCTGACGCACCTGTCGACCCGCTACTTCGGGCGCGAGCTCCGCGACGAGGCGCGCGAGACCTTTCCTGCGACCGTCATCGTTCGCGACTTCGACGTGATCGAGGTGCCGTACGCAGAGCGCGGCGAGCCGCATCTGATCGATCGTGGTGCGCGGCCGAAGCGCGAAACGCCTGCAGTGCCAGGCGCTTGACGGTCGCATCGGCCGTGGGCCGACGCGCGATCTATGAGAGCTGCCAGGTTCCGTTGCGTAGGACCGGCACCTCGGTGCCGTCCTTCCGCACACCGGTGACCGAGACGTCGTCGCCGCCGATCATGAAGTCGACGTGGATTGAGCTGCGGTTGATGCGGTCGACGTCGTCGTCGCCGACCGCCGTGGCGTAGGCGTTGCCGAGGGCGATGTGGCTCGCAGCGTTCTCGTCGAGCAGCGTGTTGAAGAACACCGTGCCGGTCTTGCCGATGCGGCCTTCGCGGTCGACGAGCGCGACCTCGCCGAGCCGCGACGCGCCCTCGTCCTTCTCGACGCGGGTCCGCAGTGCCTCGGCACCCTCGTCGGCGTCGATCTGAACGGCGCGGCCGTTCTCGAAGCGGACGCGCAGGCCGCGCACCACCGTCCCGCCGAGATCGAGCGGCTTCGTCGCCGCGACGACTCCGTCGACGCGCCCGGGGTCCGGAGTCGTGAACACCTCCTCGGTCGGGAGGTTCGGGATGTGGTTGATCCCGTCGACGGTGAGTGCGCCCGGCGCCTTGCCGGCGAAGTGCGAGGTCGGGAGCAGGCCGATCGTGAGCTCCGTGCCCGGTCCGTCGAACCGCAGTGCGTCGAAGTGCTCTGCATCCAGCTTCGAGCCTGCCGCATGAAGCTGCGCGACGCGCGTGCGCCACGCCGTCGCAGCGTCCTCCTCGTCGAGCCGCAGGACGTAGACGAGCTCGTCCCAGAGCGTGGCAAGCGCGGCCTCCGGCTCGAGGTCGGGATGCGCGATGCGCGCCCAGGCGTCGGTTGCCCATGGGATCACGCACCAGTTCGTCGTCTTCGCGTTGATGACGTCGTACGACTCCTTCAGCGCCGGCAGCTGGTCGCGGCCGCTACGCCCCGGGTCGACGCCGTCCATCAGCCCCGGCGGTGTGTTCGGGGAGACGGAGATGCGGGACCCGTGGGCGGCGCTGAGGGAGAGCAGCCGCTTCGGATACCACGGGGGCACGCTCTCGAGCGTGTCCTCGGCGGCGAGCTCCGCCCGGATCCGCTTCGACTGGGCGTCGAAGTACCACGGGTCGAAGAACACCGCGCCGTGCGCGTAGCACTCGGCACCGACGGCGCGCACGAGGCGGGCGGCCTCCGGCGGGGCGATCATCAGCACCTGCTGCCCGGGCTGGATGTTCGCGCCCACCTCGACGATCAGCTGGGCGTAGCGGGCAAGTGTCCGGTCGTCCACGACTGCGGGAGACTACTCCGTCCGGCCGGATCGACTAGCATGCGCCGAGCCCGAACCCCTTTAACCCGGTCCAGCGAGGCCGGAAAGGAGTCGCATGTCGCACCCTGCCGTCACACCGGCGCACCGAATCCTGCTGGACGAAGAACAGGTCCGCAGGACGCTTTCCCGGATCGCGCACGAGATCATCGAGCGGAACGACGACCTCGACTCGGTCGCGCTCGTCGGCATCCACACGCGCGGCGTGCCCATCGCGCAGCGCCTGCGCCGACTCGTCGAAGAGCGGTCGGGCGTCGAGCTCGCCCTCGGCCAGCTCGACATCACCTTCCATCGCGACGACGTGCACGTCCGCGGGGGCGCCGCGCCGCGCCGGCCGCAGCCGATCGTGCGCGACACGAAGCTCGACTTCGAGCTCGAAGGCCGCACGGTCATCCTCGTCGACGACGTTCTGTACACGGGGCGCACGATCCGCGCTGCGATCGACGCGCTGATCGAGTATGGGCGTCCCGATCGCGTGCAGCTTGCTGTCCTCGCCGATCGCGGCCACCGCGAGCTCCCGATTCGCCCCGACTACGTGGGCAAGAACCTGCCGACCTCACACGGCGACCGCATCCAGGTCGAGCTCGTCGAGGTGGACGAGGTCGACCGCGTCGTCCTGATCAGCGAGGAGGCCGAGAATGGCGACTGATCTCCGCGTGGTCGGCGGCGACCTCGTCCCGCCGAGCGCCGAGCGGCGGCATCTCCTGTCCGTCTCCGATCTCGGGCGCAACGACGTCGAGCGGCTGCTCGCGACCGCGCGCTCCTTCGCGCAGTCGCAGGAGCGCGAGAACAAGAAGCTGCCCACGCTCCGTGGTCGGTTGGTGATCAACGTGTTCTACGAGTCCTCGACGCGCACGTCATCGTCGTTCGAGCTCGCCGCGAAGCGGCTCTCCGCTGACACGATGACGCTGAAGTCGTCCGGTTCGTCCGTCGACAAGGGCGAATCCCTGAAGGACACGGCGCTCACCCTCTCCGCGTACGACCCGGACGTGATCGTGCTGCGCCACCCCGAAGCCGGCGCCGGCGAGCTCGTCGCCCGGCACACCGAGGCGCGCGTCGTGAACGCGGGCGACGGAAAGCACCAGCATCCGACACAGGCGCTGCTCGACCTCTACACGATGCGGGAGGCCTTCGGCAGGCTCGAAGGCCTGCAGGTCGCGATCGTCGGCGACGTGCTGCACTCGCGTGTCGCGCGCTCGCTCGTGCAGGCGCTGAAGCTCGTCGGTGCGGACGCGATCTTCGTCGGGCCGCCGACGCTCCTGCCGGACGGGATCGCGCCGACCTCGCACGACATCGACGCGATCGCCGACGCCGACGTCGTCTACGTGCTGCGGATGCAGCGCGAGCGGATGCTCGCCGGCGCGAACTTCGTCCCGTCTCTACGCGAGTACGCCGAGCGGTGGGCGATCACGCCCGCACGCGTCCGGGAGGGCCAGCGCGTCATGCATCCCGGGCCGATGAACCGCGGCGTCGAGATCGACGCACGCGTCGCCGACTCCGCCGCGTCGCTCGTCGTCGACCAGGTGCGCTCGGGCCTCGTCGTCCGCATGGCGGTGCTCTACGACCTGCTGACCGCGGGCCCGGTCGCCGTCGAGACCGCAGTGGGGGTGGCGTGATGCTCGCCGGTCCGGTCGGCCGCGACGACGTCGTCATCCGCGGTGCGCGCGTGCTCGATCCGGTCGAAGGCGTCGACGCGACACTCGACGTGCGCATCGACGGCGGTGTGATCGCCCAGCTCGGCGAGCAACTCGATACCAACGAGCACCGCGTCGTCGAGGCTGCCGGTCTGACACTCGTGCCGGCGTTCATCGACCCGCACGTGCATCTGCGCACGCCGGGCCGCGAGGACGAGGAGACGATCTCGACCGGCACCGAGGCTGCCGCCGCGGGCGGCTACTGCGCGATCCTCGCGATGCCGAACACGGAGCCGGTCGTCGACGACCCGAGTCACGTGCGCTCCCTGCGCGCGCGGGCGCTCGACGAGGCAAACGTCCCGGTCGGTTTCCTGGCCGCGATCACCAAAGGACAGAACGGTGAGGAGCTCACCGAGATGGGAGCGCTCGCCGACGCCGGCGCGGCGGGGTTCACCGACGACGGGCGGCCCGTCGCCGCCGCGGGCGTGATGCGCCGCGCGCTCCAGTACAACGCCGTGACGGGCCGCACCATCGCCGTCCATTGCGAGGAGCCGACGCTCACGCGGGGCGGTCAGGCGCACGCGGGGATCGTCGCGACCGAGCTCGGGCTCGGCGGCTGGCCGTCGCTCGGCGAGAGCCTGATGGTCGCCCGGGACGTCGAGCTCGCCGGCGACACGGGGCAGCCGGTGCACCTCATGCACCTCTCGGCACGCGAGTCGGTCGACCACCTCCGCCGTGCACAGGCGCAGGGCGTTCGTGCGACCGGCGAGGCGACGCCGCATCACCTCTGCCTCACCGACGAGGCGATCCGCTCCCTCGACGCCAACGTGAAGATGAACCCGCCGCTGCGAACCGAAGAAGACCGCGCGGTGCTGATCGACGCGTTGCGCGACGGCACGATCGCCGCCGTCGCGACCGACCACGCTCCGCATTCGCCGGAGGAGAAAGAGGTCCCGTTCGAAGCGGCGCCGTTCGGTGTCGTCGGGCTCGAGACGGCGTTCGCGTCCCTCTACACGTTCCTGGTCGAGCCGGGCGTCCTCGGCCTCGAGACGCTGCTCGAGCGCATGTCCGCCGGCCCCGCGGCGATCTACGGTCTCGAGCGCCCGCGGATCGCGGTCGGGGCGCAGGCGAACCTGACGCTGCTCGATCTCGCGGGCAGCTGGCGCGTCAAGGCGGAGTCGCTGCGCTCGCGCTCGCAGAACTCGTGGCTGCTCGGCCAGCGGCTGCAGTCGCGCGTCGCGCTGACGATCGCAGCCGGCAGGGTGGCCTTCGAATGAACCGGCGTAGGCTCGACGGAGCCGGCATCAGCGAATACGGCGGCTTTGCCGCCGTCGGAGCGAAAGCCGGGAAGCTGATCCTCGAGGACGGCACGGTGTTCGCGGGCGAATCCGTCGGCGCAGAGGGCTTCGCGTTCGGCGAAGCCGTCTTCACGACGTCGATGACCGGTTACCAGGAAGTCGCAACCGATCCGAGCTTCGAAGGGCAGATCGTCTGCTTCACCGCGCCGATGGTCGGCAACTACGGCGTCGAGGAGCAGCGGTCGGAGTCGCGGCGCGCGCATGCGACCGCCGTCGTGATGCGCGAGGCGCGCGGGCCCGAGTGGACCGACTGGCTGCACGAGCACGGCCTGGTCGCGATCACGGGCATCGACACCCGGTCGCTCGTGCTGCATCTGCGCGCGGAGGGTGCGATGCGCGCCGCTGCCGTCGCGGGCGACACCGACGTCGAGGAGGTGCTCGACGCCGTTCGTGCCCAGCCCCTGATGGCGGGCGCGAACCTCGCCGCGGGCGTCTCGACGCGCGAGCCGTACACGTTCAGCGACGAGGGCGAAGTCCGCGTCGCGGTCGTCGACTACGGCTGCAAGCGGTCGATCCTGCGCCGGCTTGCCGCCGGCGGCGCCGCGGTGGACGTCTTCCCGCACGACGTCGACGCCGACACGGTCGCCGGCTACGACGGAGTGCTGCTCTCGCCGGGGCCCGGCGATCCCGCGCCGCTGACGGACGAGACGAGGATGCTGCAGGAGCTGCTCGGGCGCACGCCGGTCCTCGGCGTCTGCCTCGGGCACCAGCTGCTCGCGATGGCAACCGGCAAGGAGACGTTCAAGCTGCCGTTCGGCCACCGCGGCGCCAACCACCCGGTGGTCGACCATCGCACCCGGCGCGTGCTCGTCACGTCGCAGAACCACGGCTTCGCGGTCGCTCCCGGCGACGAGTCCGGTGTCACGTACAGCTCGCTCTACGACGGCACCGTCGAAGGGCTCGACTACCCCGAGCTGCGCGCACGCTCGGCGCAGTTCCATCCCGAGGCCTCGCCGGGACCGCACGACGCGGCGACGATCATCGGCGGCTTCGTCGAAGAGCTGAAGGCGGCCTGATGCCGAGGCGCACCGACATCGAGAGCATCTGCCTGATCGGCTCCGGCCCGATCGTGATCGGGCAGGCGGCCGAGTTCGACTATGCGGGCTGCCAGGCGCTCAAGGTGCTGCGCGAGGACGGCTTCCGCACGATCGTCGTCAACTCGAACCCGGCGACGATCATGACCGACCCGGGCTTCGCCGACCGCACCTACCTCGAGCCGCTCGACCTCGAAGGCGTCGTCAGCGTGCTCGAGCGCGAGCGTCCCGACGCGCTGCTACCGACGATGGGCGGCGGCACCGCGCTCAACCTCGCGCGCGAGCTCAGCACGTCCGGCGCGCTGCGCGAGCTCGGCATCGACCTGATCGGCGCGAACATCGACGCGATCAACCGCGCCGAGGACCGCGAGCTGTTCAAGCACACCGTCGAGTCCGTCGGGCTGAAGGTTCCGACCTCCCGCATCGTCACGTCGCCGGACGAGCTCGACGGCGTCGCCCTGCCGGCAGTCGTGCGGCCGGCGTTCACGCTCGGCGGCCACGGCGGCGGCTTCGCCGATACGCACGAGCAACTCGTGCGCCAGGTCGAGCGCGGGCTCTCGGAGTCCCCGATCGGCCAGGTGCTGGTCGAGGAGTCGGTACGCGGCTGGGACGAGTTCGAGCTGGAGGTCGTGCGCGACAAGGCCGACAACGTCGTCATCGTCTGCTCGATCGAGAACCTCGATCCGATGGGTGTGCACACCGGCGACTCGGTCACCGTCGCTCCGCAGATGACGCTCTCCGATGAGGCGTACCAGGAGCTCCGCGATGCGGCGATCTCCGTCATCCGCGCGGTCGGCGTCGACACCGGCGGCTCGAACATCCAGTTCGCGCGCGATCGCGTGAGCGGCGACATCCGCGTGATCGAGATGAACCCGCGCGTCTCCCGCTCCTCCGCGCTCGCATCGAAGGCGACCGGCTACCCGATCGCCAAGGTCGCGGCGAAGCTCGCGGTCGGCTACACGCTCGACGAGATCCCCAACGACCTGACCGGCACGACGCCCGCGAGCTTCGAGCCGACGCTCGACTACGTGGTCGTCAAGATTCCGCGCTTCGCCTTCGAGAAGTTCCCGGGCGCCGACACGACGCTCGGCACCCAGATGAAGGCCGTCGGCGAGACAATGGGCATCGGCCGAACGTTCCTCGAGGCGTTCGTCAAGGCGACGCGCGGGCTCGAAGGCCCGTTCGACTGGCAGCCCGAAAACATGCACCCGTGGTTCCAGCGCGAGCTCGCGCATCGCGACGCCGAGCAGGCGCGCCAGCAGACCGAGCGGCCGGTCTACCGCCGCATCGACTCCTGCGCCGGCGAGGTCGAGGCGGCGTCCAACTACTACTACGCGACCTGGGGCGAGCACGACGAGGCGCCTCCCCGTGGCGAGCGCAAGCGCGTCGTCATCCTCGGCTCGGGCCCGAACCGCATCGGGCAGGGGATCGAGTTCGACTACTGCTGCGTGCACGC
>Ga0070741_10001946_pt1 | contig 58252 bp, 51 predicted proteins | sample Coa_R1_4_FD_66440 | JGI IMG/M metagenome (GOLD analysis project Ga0070741, IMG submission 66440) | Surface soil microbial communities from Centralia Pennsylvania, which are recovering from an underground coalmine fire - Coalmine... | ecosystem: Environmental > Terrestrial > Soil > Unclassified ... | reverse complement strand
CCGCAAGCGCCATCCGCCGCCGCGCCGACGAACTATTTTGGCATCAGCACCAACGGCGAAGTGATTACGGATGACCAGGTGCGCGCGCTCGCCATTCTTGGCGGCGCGCAGATGGTGCGGACGAGTGTGGCATGGAACCAAGTCGAACCGTCCAAGGACAAATACAATTGGAACTGGTCCGACCATGCCATGCGCACGTTGACGGAGAATCACTTTGAACCGCTGGTGCTGATTCTGGACAACCCCGCGTGGGCGGCGACGACCCGATGCGGTCCGGTCACTGATTTGTTGGCGTTCGACCAATTCTTGCGCCAGTTGGCGGCGCGTTATCCCAACGTCAAGTATTGGGCGCTGTACAACGAGCCGGATAATTCGCACGGCGCGGATACGTCCACTGGCGGCTGTTTCGGCGGCGATGACCTCAACGGCAACGGCAAACCGGACTATGTGGATTACGCGCAGCAGCTGCAAATCGCGTGGCGCGCGCTGCATTCCGCGAATCCCGACGCGCAGCTCGTCACCGGCGCGGTGGCGTTTGACAATTTTGATCCAGCGACCGCGCCGCAAGGTTATCCCGGCGGCGGTCAAGGCGGCATTTTCAACTCGCATTTTCTCGACCAACTTTTTGGCTACATGCAAGCGAATCCGCCGCCGCCCGGCGAAAAATATTTCGACCTGCTGAGTTTCAACTTTTACAATGTCTATGCGCCGTATTGGGAAGGGCGCTCGGAAGGCAAAGGCGTTAGCGCCAAAGCGAATGTGCTCAATCAACTCTTGAAACAGTATGGTCTGCAAGCGCCGCTATTGGTCAGCGAAACGGGTGTGGATACGATTCGCTTTGGCAATCAAGGACAGAGTGCCTTTCTCACGCAAACGTTCGTGCGCGGTTTGAGCAGCGGGATTACGCACATGATTTGGTGGACGTTCCAAGATTTCGCCGATTCCGCCCCCCCCCCTTCCAATACGTGGAAGTACGGTTTGATTGACCAAAACGCGACGCCCAAACCTGCGTACGCGGCGTTTCAAGCCGCTGTCAAAATGCTCGACGGCGCGCAATTTTTGCAGCCGTTGTCCGTGCAAGGCGGCGAAGGGTACGTCTTTCAAAAAGGCGGCGCGGGCGTCGCAGTCGTGTGGGCGTCGTCCGAGACGCCGGTGACGATTACTTTTGCCGGCAGCGCGCTCCAAGTCACAGACATGTACGGCGCGACGCGCGTGGTAGCGGACGGTTCGGCGGACGACCACGATGCTGCCGCAGGACAGATTGCGCTCACCATCGGTCAAGACCCGCTTTACGTTCAGGCGGTAAAATAAGTAGCGAGGAGCGGATGCGTTTTCGGTTTCTAAAAGTTTTGACGGTAGGTCTTGTTCTGATTGCATTGGGACGCGGCGCACACGCGCTGCCCGCGTCCGCCGACGGACCGATTTCCGCCGAGTATTTTTCGATGGACGACGGCGGCGTTGTCGCCAATAACCCGAACGTGTTGGCGATGGCGCGTGCCACTGGCGCACCCGTCTTGCGCCTCGCGTTGTATTGGAAAAGTCTCGAACCCGCGAATACGACGCCAGGAAATTACAATTGGGCATACACCGACGCGTATTTTCAAAACGCGCTGAACGGCGGCATGACGCCGCTCGTATTCATCACCGAAAATCCGTCGTGGGCGGCGAACACGCCGTGCGGTCCGGTGGATACGACGAATCCCGACATGCTCAACGCGTTTGCGGAATTTATGGGCGCGGTGGCGGCGCGTTATCCGCAAATCAAAATTTGGATTTTGTACAACGAAGCCGACAACAGCAAATTGTCTATGCAGACCGGCGGCTGTTTTGGCGACGATGTGACGGGCGATGTGAACCACAACGGCGTTCCCGATTACGCCGAGTACGCCATCATGGCAGGCGCGGCGCGCGACGCGGTGCATCAAGCCAATCCCGACGCGTTGCTCTCGCTTGCCGTCGCGTTTGACGATTTTGACAGCGTGACGTGCCCGCCCGGTTATCCCGGCAATTGTCCGCCGCTTTCGCATTTCAACTATCACTTTTTGCCGGACCTGTTTGGTTACATGAGCGCGCATCCGCGCGATAATGGTCAGCCCTATGCGGATTTGCTCACGTTCACGTATTACGACATTTACGGACCGTATTGGGAAGCACAGCCGAGCGGCAAGGGGATGCGCGGCATTCAAGCCAAAGCCGCCGCGATTCGTCAGCGCATGAGCGACGCGGGCGTGATGCTGCCCTTGTTTGTCAGCGAGACCGGCAACGATTCGCGCCTCAATGGCGAAGAGGGGCAGAGCCGCTGCGTGGCGATTACGATGGTGCGCGGTATGGCGATAAATTTGCGGACGGTCGTATGGTGGACGTTCATGGACAATCCGGAGCGTGGTTGGTATTACGGCTTGGTGGATACCGACACCAATCCAAAACCTGCGTATCGCGCGTATCAAAATCTTTTTGATGAACTCAACGGCTGGACGTACAAAAAGAAACGCGCCCATGCCTCGCTGGTCGAGGGCTATCTGTTCACCCGCGACGGCAAAAAGAAATGGGCGCTCTGGTCGGCGGTCACGCAATCGGATTATATCTCGCCGTGCGCGTACGAACGCAAAACGCAGCGCGCGAATTTCAAGGCAAACCGTTTGCGCGTGGTGGATTTGTACGGCAACGCCAAAATCATCCGCGACAATCGGCGCGGCGATTTGAACTCCCAGCTAGGGCGCATCACCATTCGCGTGACCGGCGCGCCGATCTATGTAACCTTGAATCCGTGATGGATACCGTACGCCCCGACCTGACCATTTCGATTGTCAACACGAACAATCGCGCGCTGCTCGAAACGTGTTTGCGTTCCATTGCAGATACGACGCGTGCGTGCGCGCTGGAAATTTTTGTTGTGGACAATGCGTCCGACGACGGCAGCGCGGAGATGGTGCGGCGTGAATTTCCAAATGTGCGCTTGCTGGAAAATCCCACGCGCATCGGTTTTGCGGCGAGTCACAATCGCGCGCTGGAACGCGGAAATGGGCGGTATCTGATGATTCTCAATGAAGATACCAAAATTTTGCCCGGCTGTTTCGAGACGTTGATTGCGTTTATGGACGCGCATCCCGACGCGGGCGCGTGCGGACCGCGTTTGTGGAACGGCGACGGTTCGTTACAGCGTACGGCGAATCGTTTTCCGACGCTGCTGTACGGCGTGTTTCAAGCCCTCTCCATCAATCGCCTTTGGGACAGCAATCCGGTGTGGCGCAACCACATTTACGCGGAATGGGATCGCACGACCACGCGCGCGGTGGACGCGGTTTCCGGCGCGGCGCTGGTGGTGCGAAGCGACGCGGTGAATCAAGTCGGGCTACTCGACGCGAATTTTTTTCTCTACAGCGAAGAGGTAGATTGGTGTTTGCGGATTCATCAACGCGGCTGGAAAATTTTCTATGTCGCGGACGCGCAGGCGGTGCATTACGGCGGCGCCAGCACGGCAACGCGCGCGGCGGAAAAATTTCATCGCATTCACTGGAACAGTTTTTTGTACTATTATCGCAAACATTTTGGCGCACCCGCGTATTGGCTGGTGCGCGGCTTGTTTGAAACGCGTATGTTGGCGCATCAATTATTGGCTGCCTTCAAATTCAACCCTTCTGCCTCTGGGCAAAACAGCGTCTAACGTGTTCCGTTCGTTTTGGCGCGCCACTGGACTCATTGCCTCTGCCAACGCCGCCGCGCTCGGGCTCCAATTCCTCACCACGATTTTGGTCGCGCGCGAATTTGGCGCGACGGCGGCGATGGATGCGTACACGCTCGCCGTTTCGATTCCCGAATCCTTGCAATATCTCTTGATGTTGGCGACGTTGAGCATTGTCTTTACGCCGCTGTTTATTGACGCGCGCACACAGCACGGCGAAAGCGAAGCGTGGAGCATGGCGCTGTCGTTGTCCGCGCTGGTCGCGGGCGCGATGATGCTGCTGATTCCGCTGCTCGCGTGGTTGATGCCGTCGCTGATTTATTTCCTCGCGCCGGGCTTTGCCCCGGACACGCGCGCGCTGGCGACCGAATTGAGCATTTTGATTCTGCCCGGACTGATTTATTATGCGACGGCGGGTTTGTTGCTCGGCATCTGCTATGCGTATCACGATTTCACGACGGCGGCGCTCAACACGCTGCTGTTGGCGTTTTTGAATCTCGGCGCGTTTTTTCTCTTTGTTCAATTTTTGCAGTGGGGCGTGCGCGGCATGATGCTGGGGCGTTTGCTCGCGTTGACGGCGATGGCAATCTTGCTCGTGACGCGCGTGCGGCAGCACAAGAAAAATGTCGCGGTCTCCTTGCGTTTGTTTCATCCGCGCGTCTGGACAATGTTGACGTATCTGCCGCCGTACATGTTTGGCGCGGTGAGCGGACAGGTGGAACTGGTGGTGAATCGCAGTCTGATTTCGACACTCGGCGCGGGCAGCGTGGCGGCGTGGGGCTATGGACAGCGGCTCGCCGATATTCCGATGGCGGTGTTGGGCGCGGCATTCGGCACGACCTATCTGCCCGCGTTCGCCGCGCGCGTCGCGTCCAAAAATTTCGCGGCGGCAAATGCGGAATGGAACCGCGCAGTGCTGCGTATCGCGTTCGTGCTGGCGCCGATTGCGGCGTTGTTGCTGGCGCTTGGCGCGCCGTTGATTGCCGCGCTGTTTCAACGCGGCGCGTTCGACGCGGTCGCCACGCAAAACAGCGCGCTCGTGTTGGCGGGACTCGCGTTGGGTCTGCCGCTGCGCGGCGTCGGCGGACTCGTCGTGCGCGGGATGCCGGCGTTCAAAACGCGGCGCTTGCCGCTCGCGCTTTCCGCGCTGTCCACGGGCGTCAGCATTGCGTTTGCATTTCTCTTGTTGAACGTGTGGGGCTTGTTCGGCGTAGCGCTCGCCGCGTCGCTGGGCGATATACTCTTTGTGCTCGTCGGCATGTTTTATTTTTGGCGCAAAATGGAAACGTCCGCGCGCGCGACGATTGTTGCGCTTGCCAAAATTTTTCTCGCGGCAGGGGGGGGGGGCGCCGCCGCGTGGGTGTGCGCGAACCTGCTGCAAGCGTTTCCGTTTTTCGTCCAAGTTTTGGTCGGCGGCAGCGCGGGGATGGGCGTTTTTATCGCGGGCGCGTTGGCGTTCCAGATTTCCGAATTGCGCGCGGCACAATATTTTTTACAGCAAAAATTGGGACGGGCATAATTCTTTGCGCACCATTCTTTATCTTTCGTATCTCGGCGGACTCGGCGGCGGCGAAACGCTTTTGTTGTCGCAATTGCGCGCGATGGAACGCGACGCGTGGATGCCGCGCGTGATTTGCGGCACGCCCGGCGCGTTCGTAGACGAACTGCGCGCCTCGAATATTGACGCGCAGGTGATGCCGTACACGCTGCCGTATTTTCAAAACGGTTGGCTTCCGCGCGCGACGCTCGCGTTTGTGCCGCAATTGTATCGTTATGTCCGACAGCAGCGCGTGGATTTGATTCACGTCAAAGACCCGCATTCGGCGTACTATGCGGCGCCGGTCGCGCGGCTGCTGCATCTGCCGTTGGTGTGGACGTGCACGGGTTGGTGGCACGCCGAACGCGGCTGGAAAAGCATTTTCTATGAACATTTCATCACGCGCATTTTAACGCAGACGCAATTCATTCGCGCGAAATTGATTGAAACGAACCCGCGTTTGCGCGCAAAAACTATTTGCATCCCGACCGGTGTGGATGTCAACGAATTTGCGCCGCTGCCGCGTGACGATAGCGTACGCGACGAGCTGCGCATTCCGCGCGCGGCGCCGCTCGTGATTTTGCTGGCGCGCTTTCAGCCGGTCAAGGGGCACGAATTTTTTCTCGACGCCGCGCTCGAAATCTTGGCACGCGTGCCCGAAACATTTTTTCTCATCGTCGGCGACAATGCGTTTGCGACAGACGAAGCGGAAAACTACAAGCGCGAAATTTTGACGCGCCTCGCGAACGACGAACGACTGCGCGCGCGCGTGGTGTGCGCGGGCTTTCGCCGTGACATCCCACGTCTCTTGAACGCGAGCGATGTGTTGGTTTGTCCGTCGCTATTTGAAACGTACGGCATGGCGAATCTCGAAGCGATGGCGTGTGGCGTGCCGGTGGTGAGCACGAATGTGGGCGGTCCGACCGAAACGGTTGTGGACGGCGAGACCGGTTTTTGGGTGCCGCCGCGCGATGCCCATGCCATCGCCGCGCGCGTGTGCGAATTATTGACGAATCGCGAACTGCGCGCGCAGATGGGCGCGCGGGGACGACAGCGTGTGGTGGAACACTTTGCGTTGACGACGAGCGTCGCGCGCACGGAACAGGTGTATCGTGAGCTGTTGGAAAGCCAAACCTAGTCCACACAAATCTCCCCTCTCCCAAAGGGAGAGGGGTTGGGGGTGAGGGGTTGTTTTCGGATCAGTCAACATGAACTCCGTTCACCACCAAGGACGAAAATCTCTCCTCGCCCTTTGGGAGAGGGGTTGGGGGTGAGGGGTTGTTTTCGGATCAGTCAACATGAACTCCGTTCACCACCAAGGACGAAAATCTCTCCTCGCCCTTTGGGAGAGGGGTTGGGGGTGAGGGCTTGTTTTCAAATTACAAAACTATGCAGGTGAGCATTTTCGGTTTGGGATATGTCGGCTGCGTCACCGCCGCGTGTTTGGCGGAATTGGGGCATACCGTTGTCGGCGTGGATGCGCAAGCGTCGAAGGTGGACGCGCTGAATCAAGGACGCGCGCCGCTGATTGAACCCGGGCTCGACGAGTTGATTGCGACGCACGTGCGCGCGGGACATTTGCGCGCGACGACGAACGCGCCAGAGGCGATTCACGCGTCGGACATCGCGCTCATCTGTGTCGGCACGCCGAGTTTGGCGAACGGCGCCGCGAATTTGGAATTTGTGGAACGCGTGCTCGCCGAAATCGGCGACGCGCTGCGCGAACACACGGCGCCATTTACCGTCGTGTTACGCAGCACGTGTCCGCCCGGCACGGCAGAACCATTGCGGGCGCGGCTGTGTGCGCGCGTGGGACGCGCGGTGCCGTTCGCGGTGAATCCGGAATTTTTGCGCGAAGGCAGCGCGGTGAGCGATTTTTTTGCGCCGCCGTACGTCTTGGTGGGCGCGGACGACGAGGCGACCGCGAATGTTTTGCGCGCGTTGTACGAAAAAATTCGCGCCGAAAAAAGGGTCACGTCCCTTCGCACCGCCGAAGCCGTGAAATATGCGAGCAACGCGTTTCACGCGGTCAAAGTTGTGTTTGCGAACGAGTTGGGGCGCTGGTGCGCGAGTCAGGAGGTGGACAGCCGCGCGGTGATGGAACTGGTTTGCGCGGACCGCGTGTTGAATCTTTCCGAGAAATATCTGACGCCGGGCTTGGCGTTCGGCGGCTCGTGTTTGGCAAAAGACCTGCGCGCGCTGTTGTACCAAGCGCGTCACAGCGATGTGGAATTGCCGCTGTTGAACAGTGTGCTGCCGAGCAATCAACTGCACATTCAACGCGCGCTAGATTTGATTTTGGCGGCGGGCAAAACGCGCGTGGGCATGTTGGGCTTGGCGTTCAAGGCGCAGACCGACGACGTGCGCGAAAGTCCATTGGTGCTGCTTGCCGAACAATTGTTGGGCAAAGGCTTCACGCTGACAATTTATGACCCGCAGCTGTCGCTGACGCGCGTGATGGGCGCGAACCGCGCGTATTTGGAACAGCATTTGCCGCACATTGCCTCGCTGTTGGCGCCGACGCCGCAAGAGGTTTTGGAGAATGAGGTCATCGTGGTCGGACAGCGCGCGGAACAATTTGCCGCACTCGACTTGCGCGGACGCATTGTGATTGATTTGGCTGGCGTGGTGACCGACGCCAACGCGTCCGACGTGCGGCGCTTGGTGTAAAGAATGCGCATTCTCCTTGTCGCACAGGAAACGCCCGCGCCGCCGAGTCTGCCCGGCTCGCCGCGCGTGTATCATCTTTTGCAAAGTCTGCGGGCACGCGGACATTCCGTCGCGCTGGTGTGCGGCGCGCACGACGCCGCGCGGTGGGCGGAATTTTTGCGGCAAGGGGGGGGGAACGCGCGCGCGTTGTATCCGGTGCGCGCCGCGCCGCAGCTGCGCTTTGCTGGACGCGTACGCAATTTGGTTTCGCCATTGCCCGCGTTTCACATGCGCTATCGCGCGCCCGCGTATTTCCAAATCATGCGCGCAGAGGTCGCGCGGGCGCTCGCGGAATTTCTTCCCGATGTGCTGCACGTGGACCAATTGGCGATGGCGCAGTACATTCCCGATGCATGGCGCGGCGCGTGGGTGCTCGACCCGCACGACGCGATTTCGCTCACCGAAACGCGCAAACTCACGCTCGACTCGTCGCGCACGCCGCGCCGCATGTTGGCGCGCGCGTTGATGCGTTATCAAATCCTCAAAATCAAAAACTATGAACGCGCGAACGCGCAGCGCGCCGACGCGTATGTGGTAAATGCCGAACCCGACCGCGCGTATCTGGAAACGTTTCTCCCGCGCGCGAAATTGCGCGCGATTCCCAATGCGGTGGATACGGGACATTTTCATCCCGCGCGCGAGATGGAACCCAAGCCGCAGCTCGTGTTCACGGGCTCGTTTTCGTACGCGTTTAACGTCGACGCGATGTTGTATTTTCACGCGCACATCTTGCCGCGCGTGCGCGCGCAATTTCCTGCGCTGCGTCTGGTGATTGTGGGCGCGCACCCGCCGCCTGCAGTGCAGCGTCTTGCCGCGCGCGATGCGCTGACCACCGTGACCGGTTTGGTGGACGATGTGCGCCCGTTTGTGTGGGAGTCCGCCGTGTTTATCAGCCCGCTGCGCGGCGGAACGGGCATGAAAAACAAATTGTTGAACGCGATGGCGATGGCAAAAGCGATTGTGGCAACGCCGGCGAGCGCGGAGGGTTTGGGCGCGCGCGACGGCGAGCACCTCTTGGTGGCGCAAGACGACGCGGCGTTTGCGGAACACATCGCGCGCGTGTTGAATGACCGCGCGCTCGCGCAGCGTTTGGGCGACGCGGGGCGCGCGTTCGTGGAACAATGCTACAGCGTCACAAAGTTTGGCGCGCAGTTCGAGCAATTGTATGGGGACGTACTGCGCGCGCGACGCGCGGACGAATAGAAAAAAATTTTTTATGCGCGTGCTTTTGGTCGAACACAAAACGGTGTGGGGGGGGGGGCAGGTCGCGCTGTGGAACGTGCTTGGCGAATGGCAGCGCACCCGCGCGCCGCTGGAACCCGTTTTGGTGTGTCCACCGGATGCCGAGCTCGCGCCGCGCGTCCGCGCGTTAGGAATCGAGACGGTGACGTTCGGTTTGGGCGCGATTGAAAAAACGCGGAGCGTCGCGTGGAATTTCGCGCAGCGCGTCGAACCCACAACGCGCTTGCTGCGCGTGATGCAGGATGTACGCGCCGAGGTTGTGTTGGCGAACTGCGCGTATTCGTTTCTTGCCGGCGTTTTCGCGGCGAAACTTTCGCGCACGCCGATTGTTTGGCTCGAGCAGACGACCACGTTGCCGAGCGGCAATCTCTTGCGCCGCATGATGAGTTGGGCGGACCGCATTGTGGCGGTGAGTGAGGCGATTCGTACACAGTTTGTCGCGCTTGCGCCAAACGCGCAGCAAAAAATGACGGTGATTTATAACGGTGTGGACACGGAACGTTTTGCGCTGCGTCGCGCGGCGCAAGAGACGCGCCGCGCGTTGGGTTTGGCGCAAGACGCGCGCGTCGTCGGCACAGTGAGCCGTTTGTCGCCGGAAAAGGGAATCGAATTTTTCATCGCGGCGGCGAATGCGCTTGCGCGCGACGCGATAGACGTACGCTTTTTGATTGTGGGCGACGGACCCGAACGCGCGCGTTTGGAGAAAATCGCGAAGGGCGCCGTGATTTTTCTGGGACAACGCGACGAGATTCCCGAACTGCTCCATGCGATGGACGTGTTTGTGCTGCCGTCGCTGGCGGAAGGATTCGGCATGGCGGCAGCGGAAGCGATGGCGTGCGGACTGCCTGTCATCGCGTCGGATGTGGGCGGTCTGCGCGAAATTGTTGCGCCGAACGAAACCGGAATCCTCGTGCCGCCGCGCGAGGCGAATGCTTTGGCGAACGCGATTCTGGAATTGCTGCACGATGAAAACAAGCGCCGCGCGTTTGGCGAACGCGGGCGCGCACGCGTCGAACAAAATTTTACGCTGGCACATCAAGCACAGCAGCTGCAAATCGTCTTGGAAGGCGCGAGGAAAAAATGATGTGGCGCGGGCGTTTCGCTGCGCGCGTGGGACTGGGGTTGCTCGCGCTCGTGGGCATCGGGTTCGCGCTGCGCGTGTGGGGCATCGAGCGATATGGTTTGTGGATTGACGAAATTACGACCGCACAGTGTTTGGAACTGCCGCTGCGGCGCGTGTTGGATTGCTATTGGGTGCAAGTCGGTTCACCGATGGTTTTCGTCGCCACGAATTTGGTCTATACGCTGTTCGGACGGATGCCGCTGCCCGCGCCCGAATGGATGGTGCGTTTGCCGGAAGTGCTGGCGGGAACGCTGACGATCCCGGCGGCGTGGCTGGCGGCGCGCGAATGGTTGGGCGCGCGCGGCGCGTGGCTCAACGCGGTGTTGTGGACCTTCGCGCCGACGGCGGTGGCATACAGCCAAGAAGCGCGTATGTACGCGTGGCTGATGTTGTTTTCCAATCTTTTACGCTGGCTCCCGAACACACGTATGTCCTGCGTTTTGAATGTCGGCGCGCGCTGACGCGCGGTACACAGCGCACGTATGTCCGCTTTGACGGCGCGGATGGCAAGCCGATTGTGTTTCCGCAAGAGGGTGGTTATGTTTGCCCGCGCGGCAGTGGTTGGCGCGCGGCGGCGTTTGCGTTTCGCGTGCCCTCTCGCGCGCAAGTCGCGCCGACCGCGCAAATCATTCTACGCAACGCGGGCATCGGCGATGCGTTGTGGCGCAATTTGACGTTGAACGAAAGCCTTATCCAATGACGCAGAATGTATTTGGCTATTTTACGGTAAAGCCAAAATAATTGCTCCACTTGCCGCAGTGGGTCGCGTCACACGCGCGCACGCGCCAGACGTACATTTTGCCGCGCGTGAGTTTTGGCGTTTTGTATTCCGAGTTGGTCACCGTCGCTTTGGTTTGCCAGGTGCCAAATGCTTCGCGCAGCTGCACGCGATAGGAGGTCGCGTTTTTAACATTACGCCAATCGAGCACCGGACGAAGAACGATGACGGTTGAGTGATTCGGCGGTGTCAGCAGCACGGGCACTTGGAGCGGTATCGGCGTTGGTGTCGGGATTGGCGTGGGCACGATGCACGGCGCGGTGCCGCGCAAGATGACGCTGTGTTTGGACGGCGGCGGCAGAAAACTGCTGAACGAACCGACCGCCCAAACTTCGCTGGCGGACACGACGCTGACGCCGTTGAGGTACGTATTGCGCGCGGTGGCGGGCGTGACGATTTCGTTCCACTGCGCGCCGTCAAAGTGCTGACTGATGCCAAGCGAACCGTGCGCGTACGCATCGCCCACCGCGTAAATGTCGTCGGACGCCGCGCCGTCTATGGCATGAAATACGCCAACGTACGGCGATGCTCCCGGCGCAAAGGTCTGCCACTGCGCGCCGTTCCAATGCAAGAAACCGTTTGTGCCCGCGCCCGTGAACCAGACATCGTTTGCGCCGAACGCGGCAATGTCTTCGACCTCAACAGCCTTTTGCATTTCCCACGTTGTGCCGTCCCAATGATAAATTGCCGCGCCCGCTGCCCAAATATCCTTCGGCGCAATAATTTCAATCGCGTTCAAAGCTTCGGGGTTTTGCGGCGGGATTCCAATCGGCGCTTGCGTCCACGCGCTGCCGTTCCAATGCAAGACCAGGTTCTTGAGACCCGTATTGTCAACAAGGCTGCCCACCGCCCAAACATCGTTGGCGCTCGACGCGGCAATGTCGGCAAGCCAATGGTTTGTCGTCGGCAGCGGGTCAGGCACAGTGTGCCACACACTGCCGTCCCAATGCAAAAGAATCGCGCGCGATTCGGTCTGCGAAATCCGATTGCGTCCCACTGCCCAAACATCATCAGAGGCGATACCGTGTACGGCGAGCAGCGCGCTTGTGCCCGTCGCCGCGTTGGGACTGGAGACGACGCTCCAAGTTGTACCGTTCCAATGTTCGGTTAGGGTGGAAGTGGAATCGAACGAGCCGACTGCCCAAACATCATTGGCGGCGAGAGCGTGCACATCGCGCAATTCATTTTCGCTTCCCGCCGCGGGCGCCGAGACCGGCTGCCATGTCAATTGACAAGAGGCATCGGCAGCGGCGCGCGTGAGTGGGGGGGGGGTGAAAAGAACGGACAGCAGCAAGGCAAAGACCAGCACAAAACATGCCACAATCAGAATGTGGCGCAAACGCGTACTCATATTGACTCCCATCTTGATTACTCCATGCTCGCTCTCCCCAAACATCAAGTGTACGCGCGAGTTCGCGGCAGGTCAATACAATATGCGTTATACGCCATATCCGAATAAGGTTCGACGCGCGTGTGTTTTGGCAAAGTGCGCGCTGCTTCGCGTATAATGTCGGCGTATGCGTATTGCCGTCAATCTTTTGCCGTTTCGCGCGCAGCTCGCGGGCGCGGGGCGCTACGCCCAAAACATTTTGCGCGAATTGGTGCGGCTCGATTCGCAAAACGAATATTTATTTTTCCTAACACCCAACGCCGCGCCGCACTTTGCTTTTTCGTACAAAAATATTTCGCGCGTGTTGGTTGCGCTGCCGCAATCGAGTGCGGCGCGCATTGCGTACGAACAAGGCGTTTTGCCGGTGCAGTTGGCGCGATACGACGCAAATGTGTTGTTCACGCCGTCGGTCGCGGTGCCGCTGGCGTGGCGCGGCAAACAGGTCACGGTGATTTATGATATGATTGCCGAGCACGCGGACGTGACCAAATATCCGCGCGCGCGCAAGGCGTACGTGCGGTGGATGTCGCGTTACGCGGCGCGTCATGCCGACGCGGTCATCACCATTTCCGAAAACTCGCGCCGGGAAATTGCCGAGTATGCGCGTGTGCCGCGCGAAAAAATTCACCTCGCCTATCCCGCTGTGGATGCCGCCTTGGCGCGCGTGACCGATGCATCGGAATTGGAACGCGTGCGCGACGCGTATCATTTGCCTGAACGATTCGTGTTGTATCTCGGCACGTTGGAACCCGGAAAAAATTTGCCGCATTTGGTGCGCGCGTTTGCCCAAATGAAACGGACATATCCCGACCTGCCGCAGCATTTGGTCTTGGCGGGCGCGCATGGGTGGGGCGTGCGCGAGATTGAAGACGAAATCCAGCGCAGTGACGCGAGCGGATTTCATTGGATTGGGTTTGTTGCGGAAGAGGACGTGCCCGCGCTGTATTCCCTCGCCGATGTGTTTGTGTATCCATCGCTGTATGAAGGCTTTGGCATGCCGCCGCTCGAAGCGATGGCGTGCGGCACGCCCGTGATTGTGTCGAATATTTCCGCGCTGCCCGAAGTGTTGGGCGCGTTGTGGCAAGGGCAGCGCGCGGGGATGGCGGTGGACGCGCGTGACGAAAACGCGTGGGCGGCGGCAATGGCGCGCGTGTTGACCGACGACGCGTGGGCGGCGCGCTTGCGCGCGGCAGGACCGCAACGCGCGCGCCAATTTTCATGGCAAGCCAGCGCGCAGGTTGTGTTAGCGGCGTTGAATGGTGAAACGTCACAACGTGAGAACGTTGAACATGGAATTTGATCTTTCGATTGTTTTGCTTGTTTGGCATGACCGCGCGTTTTTGCCCGCGTGTCTCGAGTCGCTGGCGCGCGCGCGGGGCAACTTGACGCTGGAAATTGTTTTGGTCGAAAATGGCATCACGCTGGACGATTCGGAATACGCGCTGCCGGAATTTGCCGCGTCGCATACGCCGATTCGCCGAATTCACAACCCGCAAAATCGCGGCGTGGCGCCGGCGCGCAATCAGGGACTCGAAGCCGCGCGGGGGCGTTATTTGATGCTGCTCGACGTGGATACGCTGGTTACCCAAGACGCTTTGGTGAATTTGGTGCGTTACATGGACGCCAATCCGCAGGTGGGACTTGTCGGACCGCGTTTGCAGGACGCGCAAGGCAATCTGCAATGGACATGCCGCAAGCTGCCAACGGTGTGGGGCAAAATCTTGCGTCGTATTCCGACGCGCTGGGCGCAAAACGTGCTCGCCGATGAAATGCTCGCGTCGTACGACCATCGCACCCCGCGCGAGGTGGACTATGTGATTGGCGCGTGTCAAATCATTCGCCGCGCGGCATATGAAACGGTCGGCGCGCTCGACGCGCAATTTTTTTACGGACCCGAAGACGTGGATTATTGCATCCGCATATGGCGGCATCATTGGCGCGTCGCGTATGTGCCGCACGCCGTCGTCACGCACGCCGAGCAGCGCCTCACGAAACAGCGCGCGTTTTCCAAATTGTCCCTGATTCATGCGTGGGGACTGGCGCGCTTTTTTTGGAAACACAAATATTTGTTTACGCGCCCGCGCCTTGCGTACACGCCGACCGTTTTGGACGCCGATGCGATTTCGCCGCGCGGCATGTGACGCGTTGTGTGCCAATGCAATCCCAAGACCGTTTGACCGAATCTCTTAAAACAATGCCCGCCGCGCGCGCGCCGCGTCGTTCTTTGCAGCGTTCGCAAATTCGCTGGCTGTTGATTCTCGGCGATTTGGTGTGGGTGAATCTCGCCGCGCTCGCCGCGTTGGGGCTGGGCTTGCAGCGTTCTGCGTGGTGGTTAGCCGTCGCGGCGTGGGACACGTTTTTGTTGTGGTTTATTTTCCTTTCGGCGATTTGGTTTGTGATGGCGCAAGTGGTTGATTTGTACGATTTGCGCGTCGCGGGCTTGCCCAAACACGCGGTCGGCGCAACGCTCGGCGCGGTGTTGGGCACCTTTGCGGTGTATCTCGTGATTTATTTCATCGCCGCGCCGCAATCCCTGCCGCGTCACTTGATTGTGTTTTTTGCCGTTCCTGCCGCGTTCTTGTTGTCCGCGTGGCGCGGCGCGTTTGCGCTCGCGCTTGGTTCGGGTCCGCTCGCGCGGCGCGTCGCGGTGGTAGGGGGGGGGGACAGCGCGGCGGTGCTGCTGCAAGCCATTCGCGAACACGCGCCGAATTATTATCGCGTCATCGCACAATGCGATCCGCGCATGCAAACGGCGGAGGCGGTGAATGCCATTCCGCCCACGGCATTGGACGAAGCCATCGTCAGCGCGTCTGCCGATTTGGATGATGAATGGCTTGCCGCGTTGGTCGCGTGGCGTGAGCAAGGCGTTCAGGTCGTCAACATGGCGGCGGTGTACGAAGCATTGACGGGACGCGTGCCGGTCGAACACGTCGGCAAAACGTGGAGCGTACTGCTGCCGTTGGAGCAAGACGCGACGCGCGGCTTGAACGGCGTTGTGAAACGCGCGTTCGATTTTATTCTTGGCGCAGTCGCGTTATCGCTGCTCGCGCCGTTTCTGCCGTGGATTGCGTTGGCGATTCGGCTTGATTCGCGCGGCGCGATTTTATTGCGTCAGACGCGCGTTGGACAAAACGGGCGCGTCTTTGCATTGTACAAATTTCGCACGATGATTGCGGACGCGGAAGCTTCGGGCATCGCGCAGTGGGCGGAAGCGGATGACCCGCGCGTGACGCGCGTCGGCAAATTTTTGCGCCGCTTCAAGTTGGACGAAGTGCCGCAGTTTTGGAATGTGCTGCGCGGCGAAATGTCGCTGGTCGGTCCGCGCCCGGAGCGTCCAGAGATCGTGGAATATTTGCAGCGCGAAATTCCCTTTTATCGTTTGCGCCACGTGGTGCGTCCGGGTTTGACGGGTTGGGCAGCGATTCGTTTTGGCTACGGGCGTTCGGTGAACGATGCGCTGGTCAAATTGCAGTATGATTTGTATTACATCAAACATCAATCGCTGTATCTCGACGCGCTCATCGTGTTCAAAACGCTGGGCGCGGTGATTGCGCCGCCGTACCGGGAATGATTTTTTTGAATGTCTGGGTGCGCGTGACGCAGCGCGTCACGGACTTGCAGTTGGACCAAACCGTCAATGCGCCGTGGTACGTCCCGGCGCTTTTCGCGTGGAGCGGATTCGTCGTCACGTGGCTGCGCGTCGAGCTCGCGCTGCCGGGGTTGATCTTGGCGGCGGCGCTCGACCGCTATCGTTTTGAAATCGCGGGCGCGGGTTTGCGTATCGAGCATTTTGTTTTTGTCGGCGTCGCGCTGGCGTGGCTGGCGCGGGTGCGACCGACGCGGCAGCAATTTTATTTTGCGCGCGCAGACTTGCTGCTGCTCGCGTATCTGGGTGTGGCGCTCGTCGCGTCGCTGCTGTATGCGCCGATGGTGCGCGAGAGTTTGAAATTTTTGGGGCTGATGGCGTACGGCGTCGTTTCGTATTGGGTCGTGCGCGCGCTCGCCGCCCACGCGGAAAATTTTGCGCGCGGGATGGGGGCGTTGATTTTGGTCGGAGTCGGCGCGTCGGCGTTTGGCATTGCGGCGTGGCTGGCGTTCCCGTTCGGCATCAATCTCGGCGTGCAAACGTACTCGCTGGGAACATTCGCCACATTTTCGGCGTATGGCACGTTGTTCGATTCCAACACGCTGGGAATGTTTGCAATGGCGGCGGCGTTGGCGCAAGTGACGCTGCTGCTCGACGCGCAATTTGCGCGTTGGCGCGTCGCGTTGGGCGCGGGCATTTTGGTCGCGCTGATTGCGGTGGCGTTGAGTTTGACGCGTACGGCGTGGATTGGTCTATGGATCGGACTCGTTTTGATTTTTCTCTTCAGTCCGCGGCGGCGTTGGGTCTTGCTGATTGGCAGCGCGGCGCTGGTTTTGCTCGGCGGCGCGCTGGTGGCGAGCAGCGTGCTGGCAGGGGGGGGGGGCGCGTGGGCGAATTTCAGCCTCGCGCGTTTGCTGACCGGTACGTCTCTTTTGTTTCGCCTTGACGCGTACGCGCGCGCATGGAACGATTTTCTCGCCCATCCGCTGCTCGGCAACGGCGTGAATGTGTTCGCGCAAAAATACACGTCGCCCGCCGGCGCGCGCGATTGGATTAGCAATCTGGTGTTGATGGCGCTGCACGATACAGGCATTGTGGGAACGCTGCTTTTGGGCGCATGGCTGATGGGGCTGGGCGCGGCGGTGTGGCACGCGCTGCGCGTCGGACGCGGAATGCCGCGCACATTTTTGTTGGCATTGTCTATCGCGTATGTCGCGCTGCTGTTTTGCTATCAGGCGACGAGTGTGTTTTGGCTGGGTTGGAATTGGGTCTATTTGGGTTTGCTGGCGGGAGGAACGCTCGTGGTTACGCAGTGGGCAGAGCAAAATGCAAGTTGAAAAATGGCACGCGTTCGCGGTGTGGCTGGTCGGTGCGCTGATTGCGATTGCGTGGATTGGCGACATGCCGTATCTGGGTTTGGCGATTGCGCTGTTGGGCGGAGTTGTGTTTGGCGTTGTGAATTGGTATGCGACGCGAAACCGGCTGTCAAAAGAAAGTCAACAAGACCAACCTGAGGTTTGACGTGAAACGTTTTCTCAAGTAAAGTGGACTGTGCATACAGTACGTTGGGATGCGCCACATTTGGATACGGCGCCAGTGCGCGAAGCAAGCGCGCAGAGGGTGTTCCGTGCGGCAGCGAGAAGGCTGCGGAGGAAATCAAGTGGATAAAAAATTGTACGTCGGTAATCTTTCGTATCAAGTCACGGAACAAGACCTGCGCGATCTGTTCGGTCAGGCGGGTGAGTTGCAAGACGTGATGCTGATAGTGGACCGTGATACGCATCGCTCCAAGGGCTTTGGATTCGTGGAATTTGTCACCGAAGCCGATGCCCAAAAGGCGATTGAAATGTTTCACGACCAAGAAATGCAGGGACGCCGTCTGACGGTCAACCTTGCTCGTCCGCGCGAAGAACGCAGCGGCAGCGGCGGCGGCGGCGGCTATCGCGGTGGCGGTGGCGGCGGCTACGGCGGCGGTGGTCGCGGTGGGCGCGGCGGTGGGCGCGGCGGTGGGCGCGGCGGTGGTCGCGATCGGCGCGGCGGCGGACGTTATTGATTCCGACAAACGAAAAAATCTACGGTCAAACGACCGTAGATTTTTTTATTGCGAAACCATTTTTTAGATTGCCATCCGATTTTGCGCGATGCGAAAACGTCCGCTGACGAACGACGCGTCGGTGAGCGTGGCGTTGCCCGCAGGATTCATCCCGCTGACGTGATAATCGCTGAACGCGGCGGCGTACGTGAGCGGCATCGGACCTATCATGTTGATGGAAAGATTCGCGCCCGCGTCGGCAAAGGCATCTTGCGCGCGCCGAATGAATTCAGGATTGGTCGAATACGCGTAGGAATTGATCGCGCCAAATTGTTTGGCGTCGCTCGCGGCTTGCGCCAACGCCTGTTCCGCGTCGTCGGCGGCGATGAAATGGATGACGGGACCGAACCATTCGCGCGCGTAAAGATCATGATCGGAAATGTCCAAACCGAGAATCAGCGGTGTGCGCGTGCGCGCGTTGGGATATTCGGGATGCGCGTAGGGTTTCGATTCGCGCAAGAGTTTGGCGCGCGACGGCGCCAGTTCCTCTGCGCGTTCGACGAGTTGGAGAATTTTGTCGCTTTGAATCGCGCCGAGAATGCCCGCCGCCCGCGCGGGGTCGGACAACATGCCATTGATGGTTTCGACCAAAACGTTCGCGGTCTCGTCAAAACTCAGGCGCGTGTCGGCATGGCGAAAACCGCGGCGCGGGATGTACACATTTTGCGGACTTGTGCACATTTGTTTCGAGAACAAACACAACGCGCTGCCGAGTGTTTGCGCCAAGCCTTTCAAATCGTCGGTGGATTCGAGGACGACCGAATTCACGCCCGCTGTTTCGGTATAGACCAGTTTGCCGCGCGCGTTTTGTTCAATCCACGCGCCAAATTGCGCGCTGCCCGTGAAATCTACAATCGCCGTATCGGGACGCGCAATCAAATCTTGAGCGATCGGCTCTGCCACCGTGTCCGCGGCAAGCGTGATGAGATTCGGGTCCAAGCCCGCGTCGCGCAGCGCGGCGCGCGCGATTTCGACCGCAATTGCCATCGGCAAAATCGTCGCGGGATGTGGCTTTACGACGACGGCATTGCCGGTTGCCAAATTCGCCATGATGGCGGGGTACGCGTTCCATGTGGGAAACGTCGCGCACGCGATGACCACCGCGATGCCGCGCGGCATGAGGCGAAATTGTTTCTGCAATGTGATTGGCGTCGCGCCAAACGCGCGTTTCCACGTCGCGTTTTCGACGACGTGGGACATTTCGCGCCACGCGTACGCAATCGCTTCGAGTCCACGTTCTTGCGCGTTCGGTCCGCCGCCCGCGAATGCCATCGGAAAACTTTGCCCGGTGGTGTGCATGACGGCGTTGGCGCTTTCAAAACTGTTCTTGTTCCAGCGGTCAACGATTTCCATGCACACGCCCACGCGCCCACGCGCGCCCGCCTCACGCCACGCGGGCAGCGCCTCATGCATTGCTTCGTACAACACATCCAAATCCGCTTTGGGATACGTGATGCCGAGCGGTTCCTGTGTGAATGGCGAAACTTCAAAACCCGTTTGTCCGACGGTTCCCGGTTGTTCCAACTCGAACGGTTTGTTCAAACGCGCGTGAAAGGCGGCGAGTCCCTTATCCACCGCGTCGCCGTGAATTTTGCGCGAAGGCGAATCGGGGAATGGGCTCCACGCCGCGCGCGATTGAATCGTGTCAACCGCTTGCTCCAAACGCTCGCGGTGTTTTTCAAAATAGTCGGTCATCGTCAGAATTGTATCACAAGTTAGGGCGCGTTTTCATAATGCAGTGTGTTCAAGATTTCGGCGCGGACGCGATAGATTGCCACGTCGCTTGTGTTGTCCAGATATTTTTCTTCCAGGACGTTGGTCTCAAGCAGCGGGGCGAGCGCGCGGACAAAGCGCCGCACCGCGCTAGTACGCAAATGTTCGTTCACGTCGTTGGCGCGTATGCCGGCGTGGGTGACGATGTAATCAATATGCTGCCGCTGCAAATACGCGACCAACTGCGGCGCATTTTCCGCGCGAAAGGGAATGTCAATGAGCGTACGGTCAAGATACAAATGGTCAGTCGTCGCGCGCGTGCTCAAAACAATCGCGCCGGGCGGAATATACTGCCGCAGCAGCGCCGCGCGCGCGGTTTGGTCGCTCGGCAGCAGCATCACGCTTTGAAAACGCAGGTCGAGCCACATCCAAATCACGCTGATGCCCAAGACGGCGACCGTGACCGCGCCCCACGCCCACTGCCGCGCGTGTGCGCGCGGGTTCACGCGCGCCGCCGCAAACTCCACCAGCGCGCCGAGTCCCAAAAGGCTGGCAAGAAAAAGATGGAGTTGAATCGGATAAAACAAACGCGGTCCGCTGAATCTCCACAGCAAGATCACGGTGAGGTAGGGCGGCGCCATAATTTGCAGCGCCGTAATGCCAGAGAGACGCAGCCATTTCACCGCGCCCATCAAGACCAGCGCAATCAGCACGATGCCGGGAACATAGCGCAAAAACGAAACGTGATAGCGATGGGTCCAATCAATCACCGCCGTTTCCAACGCAAACGGAAGTTTTTCGGCGAAATCCAAGTGGACGAGCATGACGCGCGTCATCGTCGCCAGCGGCGATTCGGACGGTGGGGCGGAATTCGCGGGCGCGGAATTTGCTTGATTGGTCAATGGCGCCGGCAGTTGGTACGAGTTGAGTGTGGTGTTCCATTGCTGCAAATATTCTTGCGGCAGCAAATCGGTCACGGTGACCGTCGTGGTGTTCACGACGACGAGCAACGCGCTTGCCATCGCCAAGACCGCGACGCCAAATTGCGCAAACGCCGCGCGGCGCAATTTCCAAAGCAGATACGCGAGCCAAAAGGGTACCATCGCCCAACCGATGGTGCGCGTATACACAACGCCGAGCAGCAGCAGTCCAAACACAATGCCCCACCTGCGCGGCGGTTTTTCGACCACGCGTTCAATCCACCAAATCAGTAACAGACAAAAGAACAAAAAGGGCGCTTCGGACATGACCGTGCGCGCGTGCAAAATCGTGAGCGGCGAAAGCGCGGTCAGCGCCACCGTTACCAGTCCCCACCAAAACGACAAGCCCTTGCCAATCAAGCGCCAGCCCCAAAACAACACACTCATCGCCAAAAGCGTGGCGACAAGCGGAATCACGCGCAGCGCGTCGAGCGATGTCGGAAACAGCGCGCGAATGGGCGCGAGCAGTAACGGCAGCACAAAGGGAAACTGTGTCGGCTCATCCTCATTGGGTTTGAGCAGCATTCCATAGGGCACATGCTGCAAGAGCGAATCGGCATTGGTGATGTACGAGGCATCATCGCCGTACGTGCCGACTTGATAACCGCCCCAATCGTACAAAGAAAACGCCAACAATGCGACCATAATGAGCGCCCACAGACCGATTTGGAGGCGCGTGGGTTTGGTTTGCGAACGCACAGCCATCGTGTCCATAATGGCAAGCATCATAATCGAATCAATGCCTCTGAACAAAATCAAAAGGCTAAAATCCAAATGTTCCATTCGTTCACCCAAAATTGTGACGCACACCCCGCGCGCGTTTCCGAATTGACAAACCCATTCTGCGTGGATAGAATATGCGTGTTCTATTCCCCTGATCCAGTATTTCTGCGCCGGGTGCGCGCCTTTTGCAACATCGCCGTTGCATTTCGATTTGTCGTCAAGCGAGACAGATTCGGAGGTGTACGGGCATGTTGCAATTTTTGTTTTTACTGTCATTCCAACCCATGCGCCGCGCGATGCCATGCTGCACCTTTGGCGCGCGCGGCGTCTGATTCCTGAGGTCGAGAGCCATGTTGTGCGGCTCTCTTTTTTTTTTGACGCGTATGCCGCATTCGAATCTTTACACTTTGATTGTCGCGCCGCGCGCGGCAGAAAACGCGCCCACACGCGCGCTGCTTGCCGACGCGCACGCGTTGGGCATTCACTCGCTCGCGCAGCTCGAACGGCACGAATTGTATTTTTTGCAAGGCGCACTAAGCGCAAACGATTTGCAGCGGCTCGCGCGCGAACTGCTCACAGACCCGGTGACGCAAGTGGCGCATTGGCGCACGCATGGCGAATCGTACGCTGACGCGCAGGTGATTCAAGTCGCGCTGCGCCCCGGCGTGACCGACCCCGTCGCGTACGAAATTGTCCGCGCCGCGCACGCGTTGGGCATCACGAATCTGGAACAAGCGGCGACGGGACAACAATACATCGTGCGCGGACAAAACGGCTGCGCGTTGAGCGAACAAGATTTGCGCCAACTCGCGCGGCGTTTGCTCGCGAACGACGTAATTCAACATTACGCGCTCGGCGAAATTGCACCGACGTTCCCACAAGATGCGCACGCATCAGGTATTGTCGAAACGATTCCACTTACGGAATTGTCCGACGACGAATTGCTGCACCTCTCCGCCGAGCGGCGCGCCGCGCTCGATTTGAATGAAATGCGCGCGGCGCAAAATTATTTTCGTGCCATCGGGCGCGAACCCACCGATGTGGAATTTGAAATGATTGCGCAGACGTGGAGCGAACACTGCGTGCATAAAACGTTCAAGGCAAAAATTGAAATTCCGAATTCGGAATTCGGAATTCGGACTAGTCTCCAGTCTCCGGTCTCTATAATAGATGGGATTCTAAAAACTTTTCTTTGTTCCGCGACGGAAAAAATCAATGCGCCGTTTGTGCGTTCCGCGTTTGTGGACAATGCCGGCATTATTGAGTTCGACGACGAGTTTGAGATTTCGTTCAAAGTGGAAACGCATAATCATCCGTCCGCGATTGAACCGTTCGGCGGCGCGAACACGGGCGTCGGCGGCGTGATTCGCGATATTTTGGGTGTAAGCGCGAAACCGATTGCGGCGACGGATGTGTTATGTTTTGGTCCGCAAGATGTGGACGCGGAAAAATTGCCCGAAGGCGTTTTGCATCCGCGCGTGATTCGTTCGGGCGTCGTCGCGGGCGTTCAGGATTACGGCAACAAAATCGGCATTCCGACCGTCAGCGGCGCGATTTATTACGACGAAGGGTACACCGCGAATCCGTTGGTGTTTTGCGGCTGTGTCGGCATTGCGCCGCGTGGGGACGTTACACCGCAACGTCTCTACAAGCCGCAACCGGGTGACCGGGTGATTGTTTTGGGCGGACGCACGGGACGCGATGGCTTGCGCGGCGCGACCTTCTCTTCAATGACGATGGACGCGCAAACGGGCGAGGTCGCGGGCGCGTCGGTGCAAATTGGCGACCCGATTACGGAAAAGGGTTTGATTGAAGTGATTACGCGCGCGCGCGAGGCGAATTTGTATCACGCGATTACGGATTGCGGCGCGGGCGGTTTATCGTCGGCGGTGGGCGAAATGGCGCGCGACACGGGCGCGGAAGTGGAATTGAAAAACGTGCGCCTGAAATATCCGGGTCTCGCGCCGTGGGAAATTTGGTTGTCCGAAGCGCAAGAACGTATGGTGCTTGCCGTGCCCGCAGAAAATGTCGCGGCATTACAAAATCTATGCGACACGTACGCGGTCGAACTCAGCGACATTGGCGCGTTCCACGCGAGCGGACAGCTTGTTGTGAAATACGATGGACGCGTGGTATTGGATTTGGCGAACGAGTTTTTGCGCGAGGGGATTCCGCAGAGAGAGTTGAAAGCCGTCATCCGTGATTGGTCAGCGCTCGAAAATGCGAATCGCCAGCGATTCGAAAAATCGAAAATCGAAAATGCCAACACCGTGTTATTGGATTTTCTGGCTCAGCCCAACATCGCGTCGAAAGCGGATGTGATTCGCGTTTATGACCACGAAGTGCAAGGCGGCACGGTGGTGAAACCGTTGACGGGCGCGAGGAATGATGCGCCATCGGACGCGGTCGTGTTGAAACCGCTGGGCACGAACGGTACACGCGGTATTGTGTTGTCATGCGGACTGAATCCCGAGTATGGCAAACATGACGCATATCGCATGGCATTGAGCGTGATTGACGAAGCGATGCGGAACGCCGTCGCGGTAGGCGCGGACCCGACGCGCATCGCACTGCTCGACAATTTCTGTTGGGGTGACCCGAAACGTCCTGAAACATTGGGCGCCTTGGTGGAAGCCGCGCGCGGTTGTCACGATGGCGCGTTGTTGTTCCGCGCACCGTTTATTTCCGGCAAAGATTCTTTGAACAATGAATATCTCGGCGCGGATGGACAGCGTCACGCGATTCCGCCGACGCTTTTGATTTCGGCGCTTGGGATTATTGACGATGTGAATCAAGCGGTGACGATGGATTTGAAACACGCGGGCGATGTCATGTATCGCGTTGGCGTGTTTCAACGCGATGGTGAATTCGTGCCGCCGCTGTCACCCGACGCGCCGCGCGTGTATCGCGCGTTGCATCAAGCGATGCGCGTGGGACTCGTGCGCGCATGTCACGATTTCAGCGAAGGCGGGCTTGCTGTGAGCGCGGCGGAAATGTGCATTGGCGGGCGATTGGGCATGACCCTCGAAATCAAAAATGAGGAACTGTTGTTTGACGAAACCAACGGCTGCCTGTTGGTCGAAGTCGCGCCGAATGATTGGGAAGCGTTTGAAAACTATTTCCGCGACATCGCGCACGCGTGCGAACGCATCGGACGCGTGACGGAAAAGCCAAGACTGGAAATCCTTTGTCAAGGAACAAGCATGATTGATTTGGATGTGACCGAGCTCGCTGACGCGTTCAATCCTCAAGGCGAATCGCCAGCGATTTGAGAAATCGAAAATGAAACCTCGCGCGCTAATTCTCCACGCCACCGGCACGAACCGCGACCACGAAGCCGCGCGCGCGTTGGAAGGTGCGGGCGCACAGCCCGAAATCGTTCCCTTGACCACGCTGCGCGCGCGTGAAAAAAATTGGAACGGGTATCAAATGCTCGTGCTGCCCGGCGGATTCGCGTACGCCGACGCGTTGGGCGCGGGAAAATTGCTCGCGCTCGATTTGAATTTGTATTTTTCGGACGCGGTGAACGAATTTGTCGCGCGCGGCAAACCCGTCATCGGGATTTGTAATGGTTTTCAAGCGCTGGTCAAAGCAGGAATTCTACCGAATTCGAAATCCGAAATTCGAAATTCGAAATGCGAGGCGACGTTGACTTTTAACGCGTCGGGACATTTCGAGTGCCGCTGGGTGACGCTGAAAGCCGAGTCGCAAAAATGTATTTGGACGCGCAATTTGAATGAATTGATTGATTGTCCCGTCGCGCACGGCGAAGGAAATTTTCAATTGGCGGATGACACGCAACTTGATGCGCTGCGCGCGAACGACCAAATCGCGCTGCGGTATGTTTTGGACAATGGGGGGAGGGCGAACGGCGCGTATCCTTTCAATCCGAACGGTTCGTTGGACGACATCGCGGGCGTGTGCAATCCGCAGGGCAACGTGTTAGGTTTGATGCCGCATCCCGAGGACCATATTTTTGTGTATCAGCATCCGCGTCACACGCGCGGCGAACACGGACGATTGGGATTGGTGTTGTTTCAAAATGGCGCCCAATACGCGGCGCAAATGTAGGGAACGAACGCCGTTTCGTTCCCCGTGCGGGAGTGGAACGCTACGGCGAGCGTTCCGTACAAACCAGATGATTTCCACAGAACAGATTCGCGCGGTGTTACAGAATGCGCTGAACGAAACGAATTTACCGCTGCCCAACAAACGCGCGGGCAAAGTGCGCGACGCGTACGCCTTGGATGACGAACGCGTCTTGTTCGTCACGACCGACCGTTTGTCCGCGTTCGACCGCATTCTCGCGTGCGTGCCGTACAAAGGGCAGGTGTTGAATCAACTCGCCGCGTGGTGGTTTGAACAGACGCGCGACAGGATTCCCAATCACGCGCTCGCGCTGCCTGACCCGAACGCGTTGGTCGCGCGCGCCGCGCAGCCATTTCGCGTCGAGGTCATTGTGCGCGGTTACATCACGGGTGTGACGACGACCGCGCTGTGGTATCGCTATGCGTTGGGCGAGCGTGAAATCTATGGTTATCGTTTTCCCGATGGCTTGAAAAAGAATCAACAACTGCCCGAACCGATTGTGACGCCGACGACGAAAGGGGACGCGGGCGCGCACGATGAGCGATTGACGCCAAATGAAGTGGTGACGAAAAATTATCTCGACGCGCAAGCTTGGGAACAGGTTCATGCCGCCGCGCTCGCGTTATTCCGACGCGGTCAAGACATCGCACAACGCGCGGGCTTGATTTTGGTGGACACCAAATATGAATTTGGACGCGCGCGCGACGGGTCGGTGCTGTTGATTGACGAAATCCACACGCCCGACTCGTCGCGTTTTTGGAAAGCGGATTCGTATACAACGCGTTTTGAAAACGGCGCCGAACCGGAAAATTTCGACAAAGAATTTGTGCGTCTCGCGTACGCCGCGCAAAATTATCGCGGCGACGGCGAACCGCCGCGAATGCCGGATGACTTGTGGATTCAAGCGAGCAAACGCTACATTGCAATTTATGAAATGCTCACGGGAAAGAATTTTGAACCGGGCGCGTACCCGGTCGAGCCGCGTTTGCGCGAAAATCTAAAACGCGCGGGGGTCATCGGTCAACGGATAGGAAACGGCTAAACGGATGAGCGAATCAGTCTCCAGTCTCCAATCTCCAATCGTCGGTGTCATCATGGGTTCGCGTTCCGATTGGGAGACGATGCAGCACGCGGCGCAAACACTCGACGCGTTGAAAATTCCGTACGAAACGCGCGTGGTGTCCGCGCATCGCACGCCCGATTTGCTTTTCGAATACGCGTCGTCGGCGGAACCACGCGGCTTGCGCGTCATCATTGCGGGCGCGGGCGGCGCGGCGCATTTACCGGGTATGGTTGCATCGAAAACGATATTGCCCGTGTTGGGCGTGCCGGTTGAATCGAAAGCCTTGCACGGTTTGGATTCATTGCTTTCGATTGCGCAAATGCCAGCGGGCGTTCCCGTCGCCACGTTTGCGATTGGACGCGCCGGCGCCGTGAACGCGGCGTTGTTCGCGGCGGAATTGTTGGGAATCAAATTTGCGGAAGTTCGAGTGGCGCTGCGCGCGTATCGCGACGCGCAGACGCAAAGTGTGTTGGAAAATCCGAACCCGAGAGTGTAGCGCCTGGAGCGTAGCGATTTGAGAATTGGCATCATCGGCGGCGGACAATTGGGGCGAATGCTCGCGCTGGCGGCATATCCGCTGGGCGCGCGGGTTGCGTTTCTCGACCCCGCGCCGGATGCGCCGATGTCGCCTTTGGCGAAACAATTTTGCGCGGCGTATGACGACGAACGCGCGTTGGAGCAGCTTGCGCGCGAATCCGATGTGGTGACGTACGAATTTGAAAATGTGCCGGTCACGTCCGCGCTGTATGTGGAACAATTTGCGCGCGTGTTTCCTCCGCCCGCCGCGTTGTTTGTGTCCCAAGACCGTTGGGAAGAAAAATCTTTTTTTAACGGACTCGGAATCCCCACGCCGAATTTTGCGCGCGTGGATACGCGGAGTGAATTTTTCGAGGCGCTTGAAAATATCGGTTTGCCGGCGGTGTTGAAAACGCGGCGCTTGGGTTATGACGGCAAAGGACAATTTGTGATTCAAACGCGCGCGGACGCGGCGAGCGCGTGGCAGGCATTGGAAGGTGTGCCGCTGATTTTGGAAGCGTTCGCGGATTTTGCGCGCGAGCTTTCGATTCTGGCGGTGCGCGGGCAGGACGGCGCGTGCGCGTTTTATCCGTTGGTTGAAAATTTTCATCGCGACGGAATCTTAAGGTTGTCGCTTGCGCCTGCGCTGAACGCAGAAATTTTACAAGCGCAAGCGGAAGACTACGCGCGCCGCGTTCTGGAGGCGCTCCATTACGTCGGCGTGTTAGCCATCGAGCTGTTTCAAACAGACGATGGGCTGTTGGCGAACGAAATGGCGCCGCGCGTGCACAATTCCGGACATTGGACAATGGAAGGCGCGGCGACAAGTCAATTTGAAAATCACCTGCGCGCGATTTTGAATCTGCCGCTCGGTTCGACGCAAACGCGCGGATACTGCGCGATGGTAAATTTCATCGGCGCGCTGCCCAATGTGGAGGCGCTGCTGCAAATCCCCGACGCGCATGCGCATTTGTACGACAAAGCGCCGCGCATCGGGCGAAAATTGGGGCATGTGACGATTGTGGCAGGTGATGAAAAAACGCGAAAGGAGAGATTAGAAATGGGAGACTTGGCAAGGCTCGTCTCCCCTCTCTAATCTCCAGTTATGCCAATGAACGAACACGACAAACCGTTGGAAGAGTGCGGCGTGATTGGTGTGTTTGCGCCCAACGAAGATGTGGCGCGCATGACGTTTTTTGGTTTGTACGCGCTGCAGCATCGCGGGCAAGAGGCGGCGGGCATTGCGGTTTCGGATGGGAACACGATGCGTTTGCATAAAGAGGTCGGCATGGTCGCGCAAGTGTTTCATGCCGAGAATCTCGCGCAGCTGCAGGGACATTACGCGATTGGTCACACGCGCTATTCCACCACCGGTTCGTCGAATCGCCGCAACGCGCAGCCGTTCATGGTCGAAACGTTTCACGGTCCGCTTGCCGTCGCGCACAACGGCAATCTGGTGAACGCGCTCGATTTGCGCCAAGCGATTTTACAGCGCGGCGTCGGATTGTCGTCGTCGTCAGACAGCGAAGTGATGACGATGATGCTCGCGGGCGCAGAAGGCGACACGTGGGAAGAGCGCATTCAAAACACGATGCCGCAGTGGCACGGCGCGTACTCGCTCGTCATGCTCACGCGCAACCAAGTTTTCGCGGTGCGCGACCCGTGGGGTTTTCGCCCGTTGAGCGTTGGACGTTTGCCGAGCGGCGGGCATGTGGCGGCGTCGGAAACGGGCGCGTTGAAAACATTGGGCTGTGATGACATTCGTGAAGTGAAACCTGGCGAAATTGTCACGCTGAGCAATACGGTACTGCGTTTTCGACAGGGCTTGCCGCCGCAGCAAAATCTGGCGCGCTGCATTTTTGAACACATTTATTTTTCGCGTCCCGATTCGTTTTGGGATGGACAGCGCGTTCACAATGTGCGGCAGCGTTTGGGCGAAGAACTCGCGCGCGAAGCGCCGATTGAAGCGGATGTCGTCGTGCCTGTTCCCGATTCGTCCATGCCCGCGGCGATTGGCTATGCGCGCGCGTCGAACATTCCGTACAACGAGGGTTTTACCAAAAATCGCTACATTGCGCGCACGTTCATTCAACCGACGGACTCGCTGCGTAAACAAGGCATTGCGTTGAAATTCAACGCGCTCGAAGAAAATTTGCGCGGACTGCGCGTCATCATGATTGACGACAGCATCGTGCGCGGCAATACGTCGGGACCGCTGGTCAAACTTTTGCGCAACGCGGGCGCGCGCGAAGTGCATGTTTGCATCACCTGCCCGCCCATCGCGCATCCGTGTTACATGGGCGTGGATATGGGGACGTACGAGGAAATGATCGCGCACAAACACACGGTCGAAGAAATTCGCGATTACATCGGCGCCGACTCGCTGCACTTTTTGTCGGTCGAAGGCATGATGCGCGCGCTGGGACGCCGCGAAGGATATTGCAACGCGTGTTTTACGGGCGTGTATCCATTGGAGATTGATAGAGCGCATGTCAAGACGGGGTTTGAAAAGGCATTGGCGGGGTAAAAAGTGGCGGTGACGAAGGGCGAGAGGCGAGAAACGAGAGGCGAATGAATATCCTTGTCATCGGTTCGGGCGCGCGGGAACATGCCATCACATGGAAATTAAGCCAGTCCGCACGCGTGAAAAATATTTTTGTCGCCCCGGGCAACGCGGGAACGGCGCGCCTTGCGAGAAATGTCGCGTTGTCATTAGACAATCACGCGGGCATTGCGCAATTCGCGCGCGCGGAAAAAATTGATTTGGTCGTGATTGGTCCGGAAGCGCCGCTTGCGTCGGGACTTGCTGATGCGTTGGAATCTGCAAACCTTCGCGTGTTCGGTCCCACAAAACGCGCCGCCGAAATCGAAGCGTCGAAAAGTTTTGCCAAAGCGTTCATGCAGCGGCACAATATTCCTACAGCGCGTTTTGAAACGTTCACGCAAATTGATGACGCGCGGCGTCATGTGGACAGCGTCGCGTATCCGATTGTGATTAAAGCCTCAGGGCTCGCGGCGGGCAAGGGCGTGATTTTGCCGGAAACGCGCCAAGAGGCGCATGACGCGCTGCGTCAAATCCTGGTGACGCGCGAATTTGGCGCGGCGGGCGATGAGGTGGTGATTGAAGAACGCCTGCGCGGTCCCGAAGTTTCGGCGTTGGCGTTCAGCGATGGCGTGACGGTCAAAGCGCTGCCGCCTGCCCAAGACCACAAACGTTTGCTCGACGACGATCGCGGACCGAACACCGGCGGTATGGGCGCGTACGCACCGGTTGCGCTGCCCAACAATGTTTTAGACGAAATCACGCGCGCCATTTTGCAACCGACGATTGATGGGATGCGCGCGGAAGGTCGTCCGTTCGTCGGCGTGTTGTATGCGGGCGTGATGTTGACGGACGAAGGAGCGCGCGTATTGGAATTCAATTGTCGTTTCGGCGACCCCGAAGCGGAGGTGGTATTGCCGCTGTTGGACTCGGATTTGCTCGATGTGTTGGACGCGTGTGTGGACGGGAAATTGCAGCAGTGCAATGTGAAATGGAAACGCGGCGCGGCAGCGTGTGTGGTTCTCGCGTCCGGCGGTTATCCCGGAAAATACGCGACGGGGATTCCGATTCACGGGCTCGACGCCGCGCACAATCCGAACGCGGTAATTTTTCACGCGGGCACAAAATGGCAGGACAACATAGTAGTGACTGCAGGCGGGCGCGTGTTGACCGTAACCGCCGTGGGCGAAACTTTGCGCGACGCGCTGGACACGGCGTACGCGGCGATAGAGCCGATTCATTTTGAGGGTATGCAATTTCGACATGACATTGCGCGCCAAGCCATTTTGGAACCGCGGATCGGCGCGAAGCTACGCGAAGGAAATCAATGAGTTCAATCTACGCGGCTAGCGGTGTGAACATTGACGCGGGCAATCGCGCGGTGGATTTGATGCGCGAGGCGGTGCGTGCGACGTACAATGAAAATGTATTGGCGGGCATCGGCGCGTTCGGTGGTTTGTTCGACGCGACTGCTTTGAAAAATTTGCGCGCGCCCGTTCTCGTTGCGTCCACCGACGGCGTCGGCACCAAAGTTAAAATCGCCGTGCAGGCACAGCGTTTTGAAAACATCGGACGCGATTTGGTCAATCACTGCATCAACGACATTTTGGCGCAAGGTGCGCGTCCGTTGTTTTTTCTCGATTACATCGCGAGTTCGAAAGTGATTCCCGAACAAGTTGCCGCCATTGTGGCAAGCATGGCGAACGCGAGTCGTGAGGCAAATATTGCGCTGCTCGGCGGCGAAACGGCGGAAATGCCCGGCGTGTATTTGGAAAATGAATTGGACGTCGCGGGGACGATAATCGGCGTTGTGGAACGCGAACGTATTTTGCCGCGCGCGAACCTTCAAGCGGGCGATGTGTTGATTGGGTTGAAATCAAACGGACTGCACACGAACGGCTATGCGTTGGCGCGGAAAATTTTCGCGAATGTGCCGCTCGATACGGTATTCCCTGAATTGGGCATTTCGTTAGCCAACGCGCTGCTTGCGCCGCATCGTTCGTATTTACCGCTGTTGGAAAAATTTCTCGCGCCGCCGTCGCCGCTCAAGGCATTGGCGCATATTACGGGCGGCGGCATCATCGAAAACTTGCCGCGCGTCTTGCCCGAACATCTCGCCGCGCAGATTCATCGCGGCGCGTGGCAAATTCCGCCGCTGTTCCAATTGATTCAGCAGCGCGGCAGTATCGCAATGTCCGAAATGTTTCGCGTGTTCAACATGGGCATTGGCATGATTGCGGTTGTCGCGCGTGACGATGTGAACGCGTTTCAAAACAATCTTGGCGAGGAGTCTTTTATCATCGGAGAATTGATTCAAGAAACACGCGCCGTGTACTGGATTGACCCAATCGAAAATCGAAAATCGAAAATCGAAAATCCTCTATGAAACGTCTGGTTGTCTTGATTTCTGGCAATGGTTCCAATCTGCAAGCGATTCTCGACGCGTGCGCGCGCGGCGAGTTGAACGCGCAGGTGGTCGCGGTGATTTCCAACAAAGCGGACGCCTTCGGACTGGAACGCGCGCGGCGCGCCAATGTTCCGGCGATTGCGAAACCGAAACCGCAAGAACAGGACCGCCGCGCGTATGATGCCGAACTCGCGCAATGGGTCGCCTCGTATCAACCCGATTACGTTGTGCTGGCGGGCTGGATGCGTATTTTGTCGTCCACATTTTTGGATTGCTTTCCCAACCGCGTCATCAATCTGCATCCGGCATTGCCCGATACGTTTCCCGGCACGCACGCGATTGAACGCGCGTTTGCGGCGTATCAGCGCGGCGAGATTCCGTACACCGGCGTCATGGTGCATCGCGTGCCCGACGAAGGGGTAGATAACGGACCTATCCTCGCGCAAGAAATTGTTCCGATTTTTCCCGACGACACAATCGAAACGCTCGAAGCGAGAATTCATCCGGTCGAACACCGTTTATTGGTCAACACATTGAAAGGATTGGAGACTGGAGACTGACCACAATGCCCAAAGCCATTCTTTCCGTTCACGACAAAACCAATCTCATTCCCTTTGCGCGCGGGCTGCGCGAATTGGGCTGGACGTTGATTGCGTCCGGCGGCACGGCGCGCGCACTGCGCGACAATGCGCTGCCCGTCACCGAAGTCGCAGAATATACGAAATCGCCCGAAATTTTGGGCGGGCGCGTCAAGACGCTGCATCCCGCGATTCACGGCGGACTCCTCGCGCGCAGTACCGAAGGCGACCATAAGGAATTGCAGCAATTGCATTGGGATTATATTGATTTGGTCGCGGTGAATTTGTATCCGTTCGAGGAAACCATCGCGAGACCGAACGTGACACTCGACGACGCGATTGAAAACATTGACATTGGCGGTGTGACGCTCATTCGCGCGGCGGCGAAAAATTTTCAACGCGTGACGTTGGTGTGTGACCCGAACGATTATGACGCGGTGTTGGACGAACTGCGCGCGGGGGGGGTGAAAGACGCGACGCGGAGAAATTTGGCAGTCAAAGGTTTCGCGCTCACCGCGCGCTATGACGCGGCGATTCACACGTATCTCGCGGGACAGGGCGACCACAAGAGTTTACCCTTGCAAATAACAGCGTACCCCGTACAAGCGCTCCGCTACGGCGAAAATCCGCACCAACGCGCGATGCTGTATTCATTCACACCGGACGGCGGCGCATTGGGCGGGCGCGTATTGCAAGGCAAAGAACTGTCGTACAACAATTTGCTCGACCTCGACGCGGCGTGGCGCGCGGTCGTGAGCTATGCGGAACCGAGCATCGTCATTGTCAAACACCTCTCGCCCTGCGGTATCGCGTCGGCGTTCGACCTCACCCCTAACCCCTCTCCTAAAAAGAGAGGGGAACTTGTGGATGCGTTTCGGCACGCGTTGGCGTCCGACCCGATTTCGGCGTTCGGCGGCGTCATGGCAGCGAATCGCGCGTTCGATGCGGAAACCGCGCACGCGTTGGGCGAATTGTTTGTGGAATGCATCGCCGCGCCGTCGTTCACGGACGACGCGCGCGAAATTTTGGCAAAGCGCAAAAATTTGCGGCTCGTCGAAATGCCCGATTTGGAAATTACGCCGCGTTACGAATTGCGGACGATTACGCGCGGGATTTTGAAACAAGACGTGGACTTGGGCGACCCCGAAAACACGGAATGGAGAGTGGTTTCCAAACGCGCGCCGACGGAGGAGGAATGGCGCGCGTTGAAATTCGCGTGGAAAGCGTGTCAGCACGTGAAATCGAATGCGATTGTGTTCGCGCGGAATTTTGAGAATGGCGTTGCAACGGTAGGCATCGGCGGCGGGCAGCCGAATCGCGTGGATTGTGTAAAAATTGCGGCGGAACGCGCGGGCGAAAAATCGAAAGGCGCGGTGATGGCAAGCGACGCGTTTTTTCCCTTTCCCGATTCGGTCGAAGTCGCCGCGCGCGCAGGCATCACCGCGATTGCGCATCCCGGCGGCAGCGTGCGCGATGCAGAATCCATCGCCGTCGCGGACGCGAACAACATCGCGATGGTGGTGACGGGAGTGCGGCATTTTAGACATTAAGTAAATAAGGAAACAGGGAAACAGGTAGACAGGTCACTCACATTTGCCTGTCTACCTGTTTCCTTATTTCCCTGCATACGGGGTTACTGTGAACGATGAAATTTTTCAACAACTGGACGCGTTGACGTTTGACGATTTGTTGGTGGTGCCGGGATACACCGAAGTTTTGCCGGACGCGACGAATGCGCAAACGCAGTTGACGCAAAATATCGTATTGAATATTCCGCTCGTGTCGGCGGCGATGGATACGGTGACCGAAGCGCGCATGGCGATTGCGTTGGCGCGTGAGGGGGGGGTGGGCATTTTGCATCGCAACTTGCCGCCCGAAGCGCAAGCCGACGAAGTGGAAAAAGTAAAACGTTCCGAGTCGGGCATGATTGTGGACCCGATTACGCTGCCGCCGCATGCGACGCTCCACGAGGCGGAAGCGGTGATGGCGCGCTATCGCATCAGCGGCGTGCCCATCACCGAAAATGGCAAGTTGGTCGGCATTCTCACGAACCGCGACACGCGTTTTGTGGAGCCGGCGGATATGCAGCGTCCCGTCAGCGCTTTCATGACGCGCGAAAATTTGATTACGAGTCACGTCGGCACGACGCTCGACGAAGCCAAAGCGATTCTGCAAAAATATCGCATCGAAAAATTGCCGCTGGTGGATGAGGGGGGGGTGTTGAAAGGACTCATCACCGTCAAGGACATTCAAAAAAAGCGCGATTATCCGCACGCGGCAACCGATGCGCGCGGACGGTTGCTCGCGGGCGCGGCGGTTGGCGTTGGCTCGGATTTGGAAACGCGCGTGGAAATGCTGGTGGATAAAGGCGTAGATGTGATTGTCGTAGACACCGCGCACGGACATTCGGCGGGCGTTATCAATGCGGTCAAACGCATCAAAAGAGATTGGCGCGATGTGCCGGTGATTGCAGGCAATGTGGTGACGACCGAAGGCGTGAACGCGTTGATTGACGCGGGCGCGGACTGCATCAAAGTCGGTGTGGGCGCGGGTTCGATTTGCACGACGCGTGTGATTTCGGGCGCGGGGATGCCGCAAATGTCCGCGATTTGGGAATGCGCACGCGCAGCGCACGCGCGCGGGGTGACGATTATTGCGGACGGCGGCATCAAGTACAGCGGCGATATTGTGAAAGCGATTGTGGCGGGCGCGGACGCGGTGATGCTCGGCAGTTTGCTCGCGGGCTTGGAAGAATCGCCGGGTGAATTGGTGTTGTACGAAGGGCGTCAATTCAAAATGTATCGCGGCATGGGTTCGCTCGGCGCGCTGCAAACGCGTTTCGGCGCGGACCGTTACGCGTCGGCGCAAAACGGTTCGGGCAAACTCGTGCCGGAGGGAATCGAAGGCATGGTCCCGTATCGCGGCACCGCGCACGATTACATTTATCAACTCGTCGGCGGCTTGCGTTCGGGGATGGGTTATGCGGGTGCGGCGACGTTGAAAGATTTGCAGACGAAAACGCGCTTGCGCCGCATCACGAACGCGGGTTTGATTGAAAGCCACCCGCACGATGTGACGATTACGCGCGAGGCGCCGAATTATCAGACGCGGACAGGATAAAAATACATTGACGGTAATGTTGAGCGCGTGCTAAAATCTTGTGCAAGAGAAATCGTCGTTAGTGGGGCGGGGCTTGGAGGAACGAATATGTTAAGTGTTCAGGGCGTTTACCGCCATGGCAAGATAGAACTGATTGAGCAACCTGGCAATGTTCGGGATGAGACGTATGTGATTGTCACGTTTCTCGAACGGGGAATCGTTGACCTGAGTGAGCGTGGAATTGACGCGGAGCAAGCCGCAGCACTCCGCGCCGCTATGGCATCGTTCGCGGAAGATTGGGACAGTCCGGAGATGAGCATCTATGACAACTATGACGCCGTTAAAGCCAACTTATAAACGCGGCGATGTGGTCTTGGTGTTGTTTCCCCATTCCGATTTGCGCACTGCCAAGACGCGTCCGGCGCTCATGGTTCAGGCAGAAAATCTCTAAACCGAATTGCCGCAAGTCATTGTGGCAATGATTACAAGTAAAGTTTTCCGCGCTGATCATCCGAGCCGCGTGCGGGTGGCTTTGAACAGCAGTGAAGGTAAGGAATCGGGTTTGCTCACCGATTCGGTTGTGATGACGGATAACTTGGCGACGATTTTGGAAAGTGCGATTGACCGCAAAATCGGAACGCTGCCGATGAAAGCGATTGACGACGCATTACGCCACACATTGGGATTGAAAGATAAATCGTGAACATCAATATCGAGCGGTATCACGAACGCGGGCTTGATTGAAGCGCATCCGCACGATGTGACGATTACGCGCGAGGCGCCGAATTATCAGACGCGCAGTTTATGACAAATCGAGACCCCAAGCCAATGCTTGGGGTTTTTAATTTGGGCGTCGCGTCGCGCGAGTTGAAAATGGGCTTGATTCAGCATAGAATCTTGCTGCCCTGTCATGACTACCTTTCGTACAAGTGCAATCTCAATCCATGCTTGCTCCTCAAACTGTTTTTGAACATCAACCGATTCCGTTCGCGTGGACCTCGCGTCATCTGATGGCGCTCGAACGAATGAATCGCGCGTATGGCGCGGAGGTCTTGCGCGCGACGACCGTGCGCGGCGCGTTGGTCTTGCAAGCGGCGGAACATGTGGGTGTCGTGCGCCTCGGCGGACAAACGATTCAGATTTTGCCGAAAATGTATCGCGGGGATTCGGATAAAACGCCCGCACAACAAGCGACGCGCAATCTGCTCCACATGCTCGCGTATGCGAACGATTTGTCCATCCGCGAACACGCGCTCGCGCCGTTATTGAAGCAAAATGCGGACTGGTTTGAAATTCTCACGCGTCTGTTTGCAACGCACTTGCAAGCGGAATGGCAGCGCGGGGCGCAGCGCGATTATCAACGCATCGAGGACGAATTGCCGCTGCTCAAGGGCAAATGGCGCATCGGCGAACAACTGCGGCGTCCGATGCAGCATCATCGTTTCCACGTCGCGTATGATGAATTTACAAGTGACAACGCGCTGAATCGTGTCTTTCGTTTTGTGGTGGAACGCTTGTGGAAATGATGCCGCAGCCCGGATTGGTGGAGGAAAATGTCGCGGGCGTGAATTTGCGCGCATTGTTGACGCGTTTGAATCAACGCATCACCGCGCTGCTCGACCGCGACCATCAATTGGGACACAGCTATTTGATGCATTTGGAGGACGCGGACGATTTGCGTTTCGCGTGGTATCATCGCGTCGTGCCGCTGCTGCAAGAATATTTTTACAACGATGACCGGCGTTTGCGCGCGGTGCTGGGGAAAGCGTTCTTTGAAAAACGGACTGACCAAGTCATTCCGGATGACGACGCGTCCGAAATGTTGGACACCGAGACGGAGCGTTTCGAACTGCGGCGCTTTGAAGATGACAATGCCGCGTTTCTGGACGCGCTGCGTGAGCTGTATGGCTAACGCAGCGTAGAATTTCGCGCGTGAAAATGAAATGCGGCGCATCACATTCGATGTGCCGCATTCTGCTTGTGTTCTAGTCAATCTTGTGTTTTTTGCGTCCGCGCGCATAGGGCACGCGCACAGAAATATCCTTCATCGGATAATGTCTTTCGTTGCGTGTTACAAGTTCCGCACCAAAGACCTTTGCTGTCGCTGCAATGAGCGCATCGCCTAAATCTACGGCGTGGGTTTTGCCAAACTGATTCAAGTAATTTCCCGCAACCCGCGCAATTGTTTCATCTGCCGGGAGAATCGAAAAAAGCGCAAACAACGCCTCCGTATCATTTTGTTCGTTTTGCCGCATTCCGGCGAGGATTTCCGTGACCGAGACAATCGAAATCAGCAATTCTCCATCTTCCAGCAGAGTCTGCGCGACAAATTCGGTTGCCGCGCGAACGCCATGAAAATGGTCAATCAAAATGTCGGTGTCAACGACTCGCACGGTGCGTTACTCCCATGCGGCGCAAACGTTTTCCTCCGCGCAGCCGATTTACATAGTTGACGCCATCGCTCGGAATGTCTCTGCGTCCCGACCAGATGCCTGCCGTGCGTCCTAGTATCTCGCGCACTCGCTTTTCGGAAATGAGAATAATGCGCCCGTGATGGTCCGTTGTGATATTCAATGTGTCCCCAACCCGTAAGCCGCTGCGCAGATTTTTTGGCACGGTCACACGAAATCCGCTTTCAATTGAAACTTGTTCCATAAACCACTCCATCTGCTGATTTTCAAGCGCGGAAAATGTCCTGCCTCTGTTATTTTACAGAAACCTTGCAGCTTTTACAACCTTGCCCGCGTTTATTCGCCAATGCTTATTCACCGACGGCTTCCACCTGAATACACCTTGCCACCAGCTCATCCAACGCCAATTCCGTTTCATCCACGCGCAGCACGAACGCGGGATATTTTTGCACGAGCAAAATCGTTTGCCCTTGCACCAAGCCGTATGCCATCAAACGTTCGCAGCTCGCCGCGTGAGCGCATTGAACGCATGAAATTTGCGCACGCTCGCCGGGCGCCAAATCCGCGAGCGTGCGCGGACTTGGATTCGGTTCACGCGTCGCGTTTTGTTGCGGGCGCAGTTTTACGCTCCACATGTTTTGGAATTGTCATTTCGAGCGAATGCGAGAAATCTCGATGCGCGAAACGAGATTGCTCACTGCGTTCGAAATAACAGCTGATTTTTCGGTGACCAATTTCACCGCTGCCGACTGCGACGCGTCAATGTTTTGATAACCGCAGCGCGGGCAGCATACGAAATGGCACGCGCCGTTCAAAGGACACGACGCGGGGCACGACGGCACGGGTTCATATTCAAAACCGCAAAGTGCGCAGCGAATCATCCCAAACTCCGTAGGACAAAATTTAACACGCCGCCGACGAAAAACGCGAATGGCACGATGAAGGCGGTGATTGCCAACGCCGTTTTGGCGCCGCGTTCTTTGACCATCACAAAAAAATTGGCGATGCACGGCACGAACAGCGTAATGGTCACGAGCGCGACAATGATTTGTTCACGCGTGAGCAGTCCTGCTTGCGCCATTTGGAAAAAGCCCGCCGCGCCGTAATCGCGCCGCAAAAAGCCGACGAGAAACGCGTTCGTCGCTTGAACGGGCAAGCCGAGCCAATTCACAATCAACGGTTCCGCCGCGTGTTGAATCCACGCGAGCGCGCCCGTCGCATCCAACACGAACAACATCGCGGTCCCCAAAATAAACAGCGGTAACACTTCTTTTAAATACCATTCCAACCGCGCGAGCGTTTTGATGAGAATGTGCGACAGCTGCGGCACGCGCATCGGCGGCAGTTCCAAAACAAACTCGGAGGTGTCGCCGGGAATCACGCGCGCGGCGAGCCAACCCACCGCGAGCAAAACACCGGCGACCACTCCGAGCCACACCAACGTCGCCGCCCAATCCATCCCCGCCAACATGCCGAGCACCACGCCCAACTGCGCGGAACACGGCACGCCGAGCGCAAGCAAAAGCGTCACGAGCACGCGGTCTTTTTTCGTTTCGAGCGTGCGCGTCGTCATCGTCGCCATCGTGTCGCAGCCGAGACCGAGCACCATCGGCAAAACCGCTTTGCCGTTCAAACCCATCGCGCGAAACAACCGATGCGCCATCACGGCAAGACGCGGCAGGTATCCCGAATCTTCTAAAATGCCGAACGCGAGGAAAAACGTCGTCACAATCGGCAAGATAATGGCAAAGCCGTACGTGAGCGCGACGGTCAGAATGCCGTACGGTCCGACGAGAAAATCTTGCGCGAGGGAAAACGGAATCAGCGTTCGGACAACATGAGTCACGAACGGATTGATGTATGCGCCAAAAATGACGTTCTCGACAAAACCAACCAACACGCCCGCGCCGAATACGCCGACGAATTCGTACACCGCAAACAACACGCCGAGCAAAATCGGGATGCCCCATACGGGATGCACCGCCCAACGCCCCAATTTGTGCGCCAACGTTTCAGGCGCCGCGGACGCGGCTTGGGTGGTATAGACGGCGCGCATCGTTTCGTCAATCCACCGCGTGCGCGCATTTTGCATCCGCGTCGAAAGCGGCGTCATCGCGCGCTCCTGCAATTGTTCGCGCGTGCGGCAAAACTGCGCGTACGTCTCTGCATCCACACGCGCGCGAACGAATGCATCGTACGTCGCCTCGCCGTTCAAGAAATTTAGCGCCACCGCGCGCGGGCGCGTACACACGCCGCGCAATTTTTCCTCCAACGCGTTCAGCGCGCGTTCGATGTCGTCGTCAAAGCGCACGCGCGGCTGAATACACTGCGGCGTCTTGAGCGCGTCCATCAACGCGTCGAGTCCCTGGTGTTTCGTCGCCGCTGTCGCCAGCACGCGAACGCCGAGACGCGCGGACAATTTTTCCGCGTCCACGTCAATCTGCCGTGCGGCGGCTTCGTCCATCATGTTCAGCACGAGCACCAACGGCACTTGCATATCCGCGAGCTGCGACGTAATCAACAACGCGCGGCGCAAATTTTTCGCGTCCGCGACCTGAACGACGACCCAAGGCGTGCCATTGAGCAATACATCGCGCGTCACGCGCTCGTCGTCCGAAAAGGGTTGGAGCGAATTGACGCCGGGCGTGTCCACGACGACGCGCTGACTGTCGCGCTGCGCGATGCCGCGTGCGACTTCAACGGTCGTGCCGGGATAATTAGCGACGGTCACGTATTTGCCGGTGAGCCAGCCAAACAGCACCGATTTGCCGACATTGGGATTGCCGACGAGAATGATTTCGCCATCGCCGGGGGAGAGCGTTTCGTTCGTTTCAGCGGAAGCGTGACAGCTCATACTCACAGCATACGCTGGGCGCGCGTGAAGCGATATGTATGACTGACCCCAGAACGTAGGGACATTTGCCACAGGGATTTTTTATAAATTTTTGATGCGCGCGGCGGTACAAAAAAACGGCGCGGCGTGAGGGAAACACGCCGCGCCCCGCGCGCGCGTACGAAAGGCGCACGCGAAAAAAAGGGTTTAGCGATTGCGTCCGTATTTTTCGTGACTGCTGACCCAATCGCTCGACGAAATCGCGGCGGCGAGGGAAATCTCTCCGGCGAGCGCAACCGCCGCCACAATCTCGGCGAGTTTGTTTACTTTGCCTTTGCCCGCACAGCCGAGAATTTCCAGACACTCGTTTTGCGTCGCAAGCTTTACGCCGCCGCCGTACGTCGCGACGATGAGCGAAGGAATGGTGAGCGAAATATACAGGTCATTCTGCGGCGTCAATTCGCAATAAATCATCCCTGCCGACGATTCGGACACATTCGCCACATCTTGCCCCGTCGCAATAAACATTGCCGTAATGCCGTTCGCGGAATGCGCGCCGTTGTTGTTGACGCCCGACATAAAGCCGCCGATGTTCGCCACGTTGTAGTGATAAAACAATTTTTCCGGTTCGACGCGCATGTTTTCAATCAAAACATCGCGTTTGACGGTGGCTTCGGCGATAACGCGTTTGCCGCGCGTGCGCGCGATATTAATCCACGACGCTTTTTTGTCCGTCGCAAAATTCGATTCGAGATAAAAATTGGTGATGCCCGCGTAATTGTCAATCATCCAACTGCACGCGGCAAAGGTCGCGCGCCCGACCATGTTTTGTCCTGCCGCGTCGCCGGTCAAAAAGTTGAACCGCAAAAACGCGAATTTGTTCGAGAGATACGGGTCAATGTTTTTGAGCTTGGCGACCGACGAGGTGGCTTCCGCTTGCTCTTTGATGGTTTCAAAATTCTCTTGCACCCATTTCACAAAATCACGCGCTTCGCGCGCGTTGCTGAACACAAAGACCGGCGCGCGCTGCATCGCATCATCGGCAACCGTCGTCGTGACGCCGCCGGAAAGATTCATGATTTTCATGCCGCGATTGTACGAAGCGACCAAAGTGCCTTCCGTTGTGGCGAGCGGAATGAGAAACTCGCCTTGCGCGTATTCGCCGTTGATTTTGAGCGGACCGGCAAGACCGATGGGGACCTGGGCGACGCCGATGAAATGTTCGATGTTGCCTTTGGTGAGATGCGCGTCGAACGAATATTGATTGATATGTTGGAGCTTGACGCCGCTGAATTGTTCGACCAGCGCCTGTCGTTGTTGGATAATGGCGGACGCATAGTCGTCGTTTTCGTCGCGCGGAATTTTGATGCCGCGCTTGGTCTCGTCGCTGATGGCGTCATCCACTTTGAATTGCAGCTTGCCGAAATTTTTTGCTTCAAAGCCGATTTCAATTTCATGCTTGCCTTTGGGCAGCGCCGGCAGCGGCGTTTGCACAATCAACGGCATCCGCAGCGGAAACGCGAGCGGTGTTGCGCTGGATAATTGCGCGGGTTCCATCACGCGTCCGTCCGCCAAAATCAGTTTGACCTGCTCCAGCGGGACCGGATTGCCGTCAATGGCGATTTTGCGAATGCCCACCAACTCGACATCGCTGAGGCGATTCTTGACGGCGAATTGAACACCGCCGGCGGTATTTTTCAGACTGCCCAACGTGTACAATTTCTTGAGCAGCATACTGGGGATAATCATGGGGACGACTCCTTCATCCGTTAGCGAGCGTTTTGCAAGTCATTGCGAGCCGCGTTTTTTGCGGCGTGGCAATCCCTTTGGCGCTTGAGGGATTACTTCGTGCGACAGAGAACGTCGCGCCCGCAATAACCTTGAAGAAACAGTCTCTTGTATTGGCGCACAGTCTAGCATAATTCGACAGCGGGCGGCAAGATGCGCGCGAGGGGCGCGTGGGCGCGGCTTGCCGTTGCGCGCTTTTTGTATCGGCGCGAGAATGAGCATGTTGGTCGTGACACACGCAATTTCAATGACGAAAGGAGCGAGCTATGTCAGACAGTGTGTACAAGATTATCGAATTGGTCGGCACGAGCGCCGAGTCGTGGGAAAAAGCCGCGACGAACGCCATCGAGACCGCGATGAAAACGCTGCGCGATTTACGCGTCGCCGAAGTAGACAAATTGGATGTGCAAATCGAGGAAGGCAAAATCGTCGCGTATCGCGCCAAAGTGCGCGTCTCATTCAAATATCATACGGAAGACGATTGAATACCGGCGGAACGGAATGCGGCGGCGTGATTTTCGCCGCCGCATTTTGCGCTTACGCAAGGCTTGAGGTCTAGAGCACCAGTTCGGGTTCCGCTTCGCGCGCCAGCTGCACGCGCGCGAGATGCAGACGGTTCGACGCGGCGCGAGCGATTTCGCGCATGAACGCGTAACCCATGCGCGCGTCCAAATCAAATAACGCGCGCAGCAGCGCGCCGTTCATTTCCAACACGCGGCATGCGGTGGCGGTCCGCGCGGTCATGCCGTACGTATGCGGCTCGATGAACGCCGAAATCCCACAAGGCATCCCCGCTTCAATTTCGCCCGCCAACACGCGTTGTTTGGGATTGCCCTCGATGCTGAAATACAAATCTACACTGCCGTGCAGCAGCAGATACAATTTGTCCGCGACCTGTCCTTCTTCAAACAGCGTGACGTTCGGTTCCAAATGTCGTTCCTCTGTCAACAGCGCCACCGCGCCAAGCTGGGCTTGATTCAAGCTCGCGAAAAACGGGTATGTCTGCAATTGATTCACTGAAATCATCGGTCTCTCCTTTGCTCGGTTGGACACTCGGGTCTTGATCCAGCGCTTGATTCTGTAAATGCCACATGCGCGCGTACAATCCGCCGCGTGCCAACAAATCCGCGTGTTTGCCGCGTTCGACGATGTGCCCCCGTTCCAACACCAAAATTTCGTCCATTTCTTCCAAGCCAACCAGCCGATGCGTCAATAACAACAACGCGCGCGTGTCCAGCAGCCGAAAAATTTCGCGCAATAACGCGCGTTCGGTTTGCGCGTCGAGCTGCGCGGTGGGTTCGTCGAGAATCAAAAGCGGCGTGTCGCGCAGCAAGACGCGCGCAATGCCGAGCCGCTGACGTTCGCCGCCGCTCAATGCCGCGCCGCGTTCGCCGATGGGCGTGTCGTACCCGCGCGGCAAACGTTCGACGAACGAATGGATTTGGGCGCGCCGCGCCGCGCGCACAATTTCGTCATCCGTCGCGTCGGGTTTCGCCAAACGCAAATTGTCGCGCACCGACGCGTTGAACAAATACGTGCGCTGTGAAATCACGCCGATTTTGTCGCGCACCGCGTCCGCCGAAAATTCGCGCAGCGGTTTCCCCTCCAAATAAATCTCGCCCGCGTCGTACTCCCAAAAACGCGCGAGCAAATTGACGAGTGTAGATTTCCCCGCGCCGCTCGGTCCGACGATGGCAATTTTTTCGCCGCGCGCCAAAGCGAACGAAATTCCGTCCAACGCGTTCGTTTCGCCCGCCGCGTACGCAAATTTCAAATCGCGCACTTTCAGGAGTATAGCGCCTCGTGCGCGTTCGTATGCGCGTTCAATTTCAATTCGACGCGCCTGCGGGGCTCTGCGCCCGTCCGCGTTCGCGTCCACAATTTCAAACAAACGTCTTGCTGCCGCCGTCGCGTGTTCGAGCGCCTGCGCGGTTTGGGGCAGCGGCGTCACGGCTTCGAATGCCGCAGTCGTCGCGAGCGCCAGCGCTGCCAAATACACCGCGCGAAATTCGCCCGCGTTCACTGCCGCAATGCCGACGACGAGAACGGCGATGAGCGTGAGCTGCGTCAGTAAATTTTCCGCGCCCGCTTGCAGCGCGTTGATTTGCGCGAGACGCATTTGCGCCGCCGCATACACGGCGGACGTTGCTGCCGCGCGCGTTTTCACAGCTTCGCGCTGTCCGAACGCGGTAATGTCTGCGATGCCTTGAAGCGCGTCCACCAATTGCGCGTGCATCGCCGCGCGTTGGGCGCTCCACGTTTGTGTCACGTGGTGCGCGGCGCGTCGCGCCAGCGCCGGCAGACCGATGCCCGCCGCCAACCACGCGCCCCACAGCACGACGGCGAGTCGCGCATCGAACTGCCACAAGAACGCGCCCATGCCCAATGCAATCACCAGCGCGACGAGCGGCGGCGCGAGCACGCGCACGTAAAAATCTTGGAGCGTATCAATGTCCGCGACCGCGCGCGTCAAAATGTCGCCGCTGCGGTACGGCTGCAAACGCGCGGGCGCGAGCGGTTCGAGCGCGTTGTAAAACCACACGCGCAGCGCGGTGAGCAAACGCAAACTCACCGAATGCGCCGCGAGCCGTTCGAGATAACGCAGCCCCGCGCGCGCGATGCCGAAAAAGCGGACGCCGACAATGGCAAGATTCAATTCCGCAATCGAAGGATGCAGCGCGGCGGCGGAAATCAAATACGCGGACGCCGCCATCAAGCCGATGCCCGCGCCGATCGTTCCCGCGCCGAGCAATACGGCAAGCGCCATCCACCATTTGAACGCGGCGGCGAAGCGCGCGAGGCGCAGAAACTCACCCATCGCCCGCTCCTGCCAGCGCGAGTTGGCGATACGTCCCGTCGCGCGCAAGCAAGGCGTCATGCTTGCCGCGTTCGACCACGCGTCCGTTTTCAATCACCACAATTTCATCCGCGCGATACAAGGTGGCGAGACGATGCGCGATGAGCAGCGTCGTACGTCCGCGCATCAAACGCTCCGTCGCTTCGCGCAGCTGCGCTTCGAGTTCGGGGTCAACGCTCGAGGTCGGCTCGTCCAAAATCAACAGCGGCGCATCCTTCAGAAACGCGCGCGCCAACGCCAAACGCTGCGCCTGTCCGCCGCTCAAACGCGCGCCTTCTTCGCCAATCACGGTTTCGTAGTCCTGCGGCAGCGTCATAATCCAATCGTGAAGCTTTGCAGCGCGCGCGGCGCGCTGCAGGTCCGCGTCGGACGCGTTGGGACGCGCCAGACGCAAATTGTTGGCGATGGTGTCGTGAAACAGATGCGGCGCTTGCGGCACGTACGCGATGTGTGCGCGCCACGCGTCCGCGTCAAATGCGCGCAGCGGAGCGTCGTCGAGCAAAATTTCGCCGCGCGTCGGTTCATCGAAACGCAGCAGCAGATTGACGATAGTTGTTTTGCCCGCGCCGCTCGGACCGAACAGCGCGACGGTTTTGCCCGCGCGGATTTCAAACGAAATGTCGCGCAGCGCCGCGCGCGCGTCGGTGTACGAAAACGCGATGTGTTGGAAAACAATGCGATTTGGAAATTGGGGGATTGGGCGATGGAGTGATTGGGTAATGGGAAGCGGCGCGTCCAGAATTTCGGCGAGGCGTTGTGCGGCGGCGGCGCCGGAGGCGGCGGCATGATAACGCTGCCCCAACATCCGCAAGGGAATATAAAATTCGGGTGCTAGAATCAGAATGAACAGCGCGGGTTGAAAATTCATTTGAAAATACAACACGCGTAAACCGATGCCGACGGCGACGAGCGCGACGCTGATGGTGGCGAGCAGTTCGAGGACGAATGCGGAAAGAAACGCAACGCGCAAGACGGCAAATGTGGCTTGAGCATATTCTTCACTCGCGTGCCGCACGCTCGCCGCCAACGCTTGGCTTGCATTCAATAGTTTTGCTGTCGTCAGTCCTTGCAATACATCGAGAAAATGCGCGCTCAACGCGCCCAGGCGTTTGAACTGACGCTGGGTCAATCCTTCCGCCGCGTTGCCGATGAGTCGCATGAAAAATGGAATCAGCGGCGCGGTGATAAGCAGAATCAACGCCGAGACGAAATCGAGCGGAATGATGACCAGAAAAATGGTCAGCGGCACGAGAACGGCGATGACCAGTTGAGGCAGATATTGTGAGAAATACGCGTCAAGCGCTTCGATGCCTTCGACGGCAGTGGTGGACAATTCGCCCGTGCGTGCGCCGCGCGCGTACGCCGGACCGCGCGCGAGCACGCGCGCCAAAACCATTTGCCGCAAATTTTGTTTGAGACGAATTGCCAACGCGCTGGCGCTCCATTCCTGCGCGCCGTGCAAGACCGCGCGCGCCGCGACGACTGCCAGCAGCAGCGCAAGCAGCGGAACAAGCGCGTCGAGTTTTTCTCCGCCGCTCAAGACGCGATCAATCACGACGCTCAACAGCCACGCTTGCGCGAGAATCGTCAGCGCGCTCGCACTTGCCAACGCAATGGTGAGCGTGAACAAAACGCGCTGCGAACGCGCCCAAGACAGCAGGCGGCGGTTGAACATGACAGACCAAGACCTTCGAGGTCAGCGGCGCACAGCGCCGCCCGAGACACGCGAAGGTCTTTATTTTAATACGTCAACGTTTCGGGTTTGGCTTCGATGCGTTTGCGAAAAACCCAGTACGTCCACGCTTGATATGCCAACACAATCGGAACGAAAATCACGGCGACGATGGTCATCACCGTCAGCGTGTAGGGCGACGACGACGCGTTGTAAATCGTCAGCGACCAATCGGGGTTCAGCGACGAGACCATCACGCGCGGGAACAGAATCAAGAAAATCGTCGCGACGGAAAGCAAAATCGAGAGTGCGGTCACGAAAAATGCCCACCCCAGCCAGCCGCGCCGAATGAGCAAGCCCGCAACCAAGATCAGCACAATCATGCCAATCGGAATTACGCCGGGATTGATGCCGAGGCGCAAGACCAAATCCGTCTCGACGTACGTCGCGCCAAAGTACAGAATCAGCAGCAGCGCGGCGGGAATCCACAAGCGCATCGCGGCGCGCCGTGCGCGCGCTTCGACATCGCCTGTGGTTTTGAGCGCGAGAAAAATCGCGCCATAAAACGTGAACGCGGCGAGCGACGCCAAACCGCCCAGCAGCGCGTACGGATTCAATAAATCAAAAAAGGTGCCGACGTACTGCATTTGCGCATTAATCGGCACGCCGCGCACCAAATTCGCGAACGCGACGCCGAGCAGCAGCGCGGGGACGAGACTGCCGCCAAAGATGCACCAGTCCCACAGCGCGCGCCAGCGCGGATTCGCATCTTTGCTGCGAAACTCGAACGCGACGCCGCGCACAATCAACGCGAGCAGCAGCAAGAACAACGCCAAATAAAAACCGCTGAACAGAGTCGCATACCAATTCGGAAACGCGGCAAAGGTCGCGCCGCCTGCCGTCAAGAGCCACACTTCGTTGCCGTCCCAAAACGGACCAATCGTGTTGATGATGGCGCGGCGTTCATTGTCCGTCTTGCCGAGAAACGGCAGCAAGATGCCGACGCCGTAATCGAATCCTTCCAGCAGGAAAAAGCCGATGTACAGTACGGCGATGAGAATGAACCAGAGAATATGGAGATCCATCATGTCCTCCTCAATCGGCAGGCTGCAGCACAAACGCGCCGGTTTCTTGACTCGCGTTCGTTTGCGGCGCGCCGCCCGCGCGCGCGAATTTCATTAGCAGATAAATGGTCGCCGCCATCAAGAGCGCGTAAATCAGCGTAAAGCCGACGAGCGTCAAGGCGACGCTCAACACCGTCGTCGTCGTCGAAACGCCTTGTTCGACGCGCATCAAGCCATACACAATCCACGGCATCCGTCCAACTTCGGTCATCAGCCAGCCGGTCGTCGTCGCGATGTACGGCAGGACAATCAAAAAGGGAAAGACGCGCAGCCAGCGATTTTTGCTTTCCAACATTTCGCTCAACGCCAAGAACGCGGCGAGCAGCGCAAAAGCGAGCAGCAAAAACCCCGCGCCGACCATCGCGCGAAAACTCCAATACACAACCCACGCGGGCGGCACGTAATCGCCCGGACCGAATTGTTGGACGTACTGCGCTTGCAAATTGTTGATACCTTCGACGGTGCAGGTAAGATTGTTGCACGCGAGCAGACTCAACGCGTACGGCAAACGAAGCGAAAAAATTTCTTGCGTCCCCGTGCGGTCGCCAATGGTGAACAGCGAAAACGACGCAGGCGTTTCGGTTTCAAACAGACCCTCCGCCGTCGCGATTTTCATCGGCTGCGTTTTGTAAATGTGCTGCGCTTGCGCGTGTCCGTTCAAGATGACGAGTCCCACGCCGAGCACCGCAAACACCGCCGCAATCGTGAAGGAACGTTGGAACACTTCGGGGTTCGTGCCGCGCATCAAATGCCACGCCGCGATGCCTAACACGAAAAAGGACGCCGTCGTCAAGCCCGCCGCGAAAACGTGGGGAAACTGCACCAGCACATTGGGGTTCAGCAAGAGCGCAAAGAAATCCACCATCTCAGCGCGCCCGTTGCGAAGCACATAGCCCACCGGTTCTTGCATGAACGAATTCGCAATGAGAATCCACAGCGCGGACAAATTCGATGCCAGCGCGACCAGCCAAATCGCGGCGAGATGCGCTTTGGCGCCAAGTTTGTCCCAGCCGAAAATCCACACACCGAGAAATGTGGATTCGATAAAGAACGCGAGCAGCGCTTCGACCGCGAGCGGCGCGCCGAAAATGTCGCCGACAAAACGCGAATATTCCGACCAATTCATCCCGAATTGAAATTCCTGCACAATACCGGTGACCACGCCCATCGCAAAATTGATGACGAACAATTTGCCCCAAAACTTGGTCATGTCTCGATATACATCGCGTTGGGTGACCACGTACATCGTTTCCATCAACGCGACGAGCAGCGCGAGACCCAAAGTCAAGGGCACAAAGAAAAAGTGATACACGGTCGTGATGGCAAATTGCAATCGCGACAATGTTAATACATCCATCTTTTACCCTCCGGTGAAATATTTTTCGTACGTCTTGATAAAAACACGGACGAGTCCAAGTTCGGTCAAAATCCAGTATTCATGTACTATTCGGCTTGGAGAAAAGGGATGCGCTCTAATGGATGATGCACTCGAAAATTTTTCACCCCTCACGCGCGCGTGGTTTCGCGCGACGTACGGCAGTCCGACGCCGCCGCAAGCACAGGGCTGGCTGCCGATTCAGCGCGGCGAACATACGCTTATCCTCGCGCCGACCGGTTCGGGCAAAACGCTCGCCGCGTTTTTGTGGGGAATTGACGAATTGTTTCGGAACCTCACCTCCGCTCCCTCTCCTGCAAAGCGAGGGGAGAAGGAGGGGATTCAGCTCCTCTATGTCTCGCCGCTCAAAGCATTGAACAATGACATCGAACGCAATTTGCGCGTGCCGCTCGAAGGCATTCGCGCATTTGCCGCGCGCGAAAAAACGCACCTGCCCCAAATTCGTGTGGCGGTGCGTACCGGCGACACTCCGGCAAGCGCGCGCGCGAGTATGTTGAAACATCCACCGCACATTCTCATCACCACGCCCGAATCATTGTATTTGATGTTGACGAGTCCGCGCGCGCGCGAAATGTTCCGCACGACGCGCACGGTGATTGTGGACGAAATCCACACGCTCGCGGGCAACAAACGCGGCGTGCATCTCGCGCTCTCGCTCGAACGTTTGCAGCATCTCGCGCCGCACCGCGTCCAACGCATCGGGCTTTCGGCGACGATTAAACCGTTGGAGCAAGTCGCAAAATTTTTAGGTGGACAAGAAAGCCGTAATCAGTCATCAGGAATCAGTGAACAGTCTCCCGTCTCCGGTCTCCAATCTCGACCAGTGACCATCGTCGACGCGCGGTACAAAAAAAATCTCGCACTCGAAATCGTCACCGTCGTGGATGATTTTCGACAACTCGGCGGCACGGATTCGATTTGGGCGCACGTGATTCCGCGCGTGTTGAACGATATTCGCACGCACAATACGACGCTGATTTTTTCCAACAATCGGCGGCTGGCGGAACGGACGGCGGACCGGCTCAACGCGCAGCTCGAAGCCGAACAAGCCGAAGAAATCGAACCGGGCAGCCCTGCCGCGCTCGCACCCGGCGGCAAAATGCGCGACCGGGGAATTTTTGCCATCGGCGCGCAAGGACCGATTCGTGCGCATCACGGCAGCATGTCCAAAGAAGCGCGGCGCGAAATGGAACAAGAACTCCAAGCCGGGAAATTGCCCGCGCTTGTCGGCACCTCATCGCTCGAACTCGGCATGGATATTGGCGCGGTGGATTTGGTCGTGCAGTTGCAGTCGCCCAAAAGCGTCGCGCAAGGTTTGCAGCGCGTCGGACGTTCGGGGCATTTGGTTGGCGAAACGAGTCACGGAAAAATTTACGCGACCTTCCGCGAAGATTTGGCGGAAGCGGCAGCGATCGTGCGCGGCATGTTGGAAGGCGATGTCGAACCGACGCATACGCCGCAAAACGCGCTCGACGTGTTGGCGCAGCAAATCGTCGCGTGTGTGGCGCTGGAAGATTGGGACGCCGACGCGCTGTATCAAATGGTGCGCGGCGCGTATCCGTACCAGGAGCTCTCGCGCAACGCGTACGTGTCCGTTCTCGAAATGCTCACGGGAAAATATTTTCTCGACGCGCCCGGCGTACGCGCCGCGCAATCGCTGCGTCCAAAAATCGCGTGGGACCGCGTTCGCAATCGTTTGACCGCGTTACCGGGTTCGCGTTTGCTGGCAATTTCCAATGTCGGCACGATTCCCGATACGGGACAATACAAAGTGTATTGGGCGGACAACAAAACGCGGCTCGGCGAACTCGACGAAGAGTTTGTGTTTGAAACGCGTCCCGGCGACACGTTTCTGCTCGGTTCGCAAGTGTGGCGCGCGTTGGAAATCAAGGACGACCGCGTGATTGTGAGCGAAGCGCCGGGAGCAACGCCGCGCATGCCGTTTTGGCGCGGCGACATGCCGTGGCGCCCGTACGCATTGGGCGAGCGCATCGGCAAATTTCGACGTGAGGTCAATGAGAAACTGAAGCTCGGAGACTCGGACGCACGCGAATGGCTCATGCGCGAATTTGTGTTGGATGAACGTTCGGCAAACAATTTATTGGATTATGTCCAATCGCAAATTCATTCCATCGGCGCGATTTCGTCGGACAAGACCATCATCGTCGAAACTTTTCAAAACGCGGTCGGTGACCCGCACATGGTGATTCATTCCCCGTTCGGCGGACGCGTGAACGGCGCGTGGGCTGTCGCATTGACGAGTTTGATTCGCGAACGCACGGGCATTACGCCCGAAGTGATGACGAACGACGACGGCATTATTTTTCGATTCAACGCAAGCGACCCGAACGCGCCGCTTGAACTTGTCACGAGTCTTGGCGCGCATGAAGCGCGCGAACGCATTTTGCGCGAACTGCCCGAATCGGCGGTATTCGGCGCGCAGTTTCGGATGAACGCCGCGCGCGCGTTATTGCTCACGAAACCGCGCGCGGGAAAACGGACGCCGTTTTGGCTCCAACGCCTCCGCGCCAAAGATTTACTCGCGTACGTGAAACGCACGCCCGAATTTCCGATTTTGATTGAAACGTATCGCGATGTGTTGAGCGATGTGTTTGATTTGCCGCATCTGGAACTCGTGCTGAATCGCATTGCGTCGGGTGAAATTCAAGTGATTACGCACGAGTCCGTCGTGCCGTCGCCGGTCGCGTCGGGGCTGTTGTTTAATTTCGTCAGCACGTATTTGTACGAATGGGACGCGCCGAAAGCGGAGCGCAATCTGCAATTGTTGTCGGTGCCGCGTCAAACGCTGCAAGAGGTGATGCGGGGCATTGATTGGAGCGAACTGCTCAAGCCCGACGCGGTCCGCCAAGTCATCGCTCGCGTGCAGCACACCGCGCCGGGCTATCAAGCGCGCACGCCGGAAGAGCTCGCGTTTTACGTACGCGAGTTGGGCGATTTAACAACGGACGAAATTCGCGCGCGCAGCGCGGGCGACGCGGACGCGTGGATGCAAAACCTCGCGCAGACAGAACGCATTCGTGAAATCGAAATTCCAACCGCGCGCGGGATGCAAAGGCGATGGGTGGCGGCGGAAGCGGAGGGCGCGTATCGCGCCGCGTTCACCCCTCACCCCCAGCCCCTCTCCCAAGGGGAGAGGGGAGTGCGACCTCACCCCCAGCCCCTCTCCCAAGAGGAGAGGGGGCAGGGGGGTGAGGTCCTCAAACGTTTTCTCGCGTTCAGTGCGCCCGTCACGCGCGCGGAAATTTTGGCGCGGTACGCGTTCGACGAAACGTGGCTCGATGCGACGTTAACGCGTTGGGAGCAAGCGGGCGAACTCGTGCGCGGGCATTTCACGACGCGCGAATCCGAGCAGTGGATTGATGCGTCGCTGCTCGAACAAATTCATCGCCGCACGTTGAATGTTTTGCGCGGCGAGGTGCAGCCGGTTTCGATTTTTGCGTACGCCGATTTTCTCGCGCGCTGGCAGCACGCGCACCCCGTGACGCGATTGCGCGACGAGCACGCGGCGGCGACCATTTTGCAGCAGCTGCGCGGCGTCTCACTGCCGGGCGTGGTGTGGGAGCGCGATATTTTGCCCGCGCGCATTGCCGAGTACGCGGAAGCGGATTGGAATGAATTGTTTGAAAATGGCAATTACGTATGGGTCGGCGCGGGCGTGGACGGCAAACGGATGCGCGTGCGCGTGTTCGAGCGCGGCGAAGGCGCGTTGTTTCTCGCGGCTGCTGACTCGAACGGTTTGAGCGATGATGCGCGCCGGGCGTACGAATTTTTGCAGGGCGAAGGCGCGTCGTTTGCGACGGATATTCAAAACGGCACGCATCTGTCGCCCGACGCGCTGGCGAATGCGCTGCTCGAACTCACTTTGCGCGGACTCGTAACGAATGATGAAAGCGAGACGCTGCGCCATCTCGTCGAACATGGCACTGTGGCGCGCGGCGCGGCGCGTCAGGCGGGGGGCACAAAGCCGTTGAGTGCATTGGAAGCGGAACTCGACGCGCGGTTGGGTCCGCGTCCGCTCAAAATGACGCGTTATCGTGAAATGAAACGGCGCACGCAGGAACGTATCGCGCGCACGCTTTCGCAGCACGGCTCGGCGTGGCGCGGGCGTTGGGCGCTCGTACAGCGCGCGAGCATTTTGGGCGCGCCGCTGTCGGAACAGGAACGCGCGGAAAGATTGGCGCGCGTGTTGTTGGAGCGTTACGGCGTGGTGACGCGCACGGTCTTGGCGCGCGAAGAGAATTTGCCGCTTGAGATTGTGTATCCGGTGTGGCAGCGCATGGAATGGCGCGGGCAGGTGCGGCGCGGCATTTTTGTCGCGGGAATGCCGGGTGCGCAGTACGCGCTGCCCGAAGCCGTCGAACAATTGCGCGCATGGAGTATGGAACGAACGCCGCTTGGTGCCGAGCACGCGGCGGGGAACGCGGCGACGGCGGGGAACGCTACGGCGACGGCAGGGAACGCTACGGCGACGGCAGGGAACGCTACGGCGACGGCAGGGAACGCTACGGCGAGCGTTCCGTACGTGTTGAATGCGATGGACCCGGCGAATCTTTTTGGCGGCGAGGGCAGTGATTGGAAATTTGCGCGTTTGCCTTCGACGCATGTCGTGTTGTGGCGCGGGCAGCCCGTGTTGATTGCCCAAGAAAATGGCGAACGTTTGACGACGGCTTTCGATGTGAGCGCGGACATTGTGCGCGCTGCGCTGCGCGCGTATTTTACGCGTCCTAACGCACCGCGTCATGCGATGGTCGCCGAGTGGAACGACGAAACGGTATTGGGCAGTGAGGGCGAAATGTTTTTGCGCGAACTCGGTTTTTATCGGATGCCCAAAGGAATGGAACGCTGGGGACGCGTGGAAAATTAGAGGGGAAAATTTGTGTTACGCGTTTTCTACCCAACCCAATTCGCGCAAAAATTTTTTGTCCGCTTCATCCAGCGTCGCGCGCGCCAGCAAATCGGGACGGCGTTCAAAAGTACGACGTAACGATTCATTGCGCCGCCAGCGTTCAATTTGCGCGTGATGTCCCGAAAGCAAAACGTCGGGCACGCGCATCCCGCGAAATTCTACCGGACGCGTGTAATGCGGATGTTCCAACAAGCCGGTCGCGTACGAATCTTGATGCGGCGCGCTCGGGTCGCCGACGACGCCGGGAATGAAACGCGCGATGGCATCCACCAAAACCATCGCCGGAATTTCGCCGCCCGTCAACACATAATCGCCGATGGAGATTTCATCGCTGACGAGGACGCGCACGCGTTCGTCAATGCCTTCGTAATGTCCGCACAAAATCGCGAGACGCGGCTCTTGCGCGTACGCGCGCGCGATGGCGGTATTGAACACGCGCCCTTGCGGTGTCGTCAAGATGAGAGGGGGGCGCTGCGCGGCGTCGCGCCCCAACACTTGTTCGACGGCTTCAAAAATCGGTTCCGGTTTCATCACCATGCCGCCGCCGCCGCCGTACGGCGTGTCATCGCAGACATGATGTTTGTCGTACGTGTAATCGCGAATGTTGTGCGTGTGAATTTCGAGCAAGCCCGCCGCGCGCGCGCGCTGCAAAATGCTGTCGCCAAACACACCCGCGAACATGCTGGGGAAAAGGGTAAAAATGTCAAAGCGCATCGCGCGCCATTGTAGCATAAATGCAGCGCAAAGAATGCTATAATTTCGCCGATGCGAACTCCACTGCTCGCCGCCGCGATTGCGGCGATTATTTTGGCGAACGCATTGGTGTTTGGCGCGATGGATACATATCTATTACCGCCCACGCCGCGTCCCCCGCGCATGGTGCCGCACAAAACCTTTACGCCGAATCCCGAATACGCGAAACGCCTCGTGACCGCAACACCAATTCCGCTGCCGACGCCAACCCCGCGTCCAACCGCTTTGCCCATTCGTGACCCCCGCGTGCCCTTGGGCAGACCGGATGAGGAATGAAAAAAACCTCAAAGAGTCAAACTCTTTGAGGTCTGTTTCACTGCCTTGTGCTGCTTTCAACGGGCGATGCTACATCGGGGTGCATACATAGCCGGTGGTGCCAATTTGTTTGGGGCTCCCGTACGGATTGGCGACCGAGACCAGAATTTTTGCGGGGTTGACTCCTTTGGCTTGGACAAAGGTCATGCCCTCAAAATTTGTGCCCGCCGCCGCAAAAAGCGCGTCTGACAATTTGATTGTTCTGGACTCGTTCGGGATCAGCTTGAGACGGGTTTGGACGAGCTTGGCGCCCGAGTTGGGGTCGTACAAACGCACGATGACTTTGGCGTTGCGCGCTTCGGTATTCAAAATGGTCAGTTGCGTGTTTTGAAGACTCGAACGCAGCGTGTCACCGCAAATGAAACGCGTAGTCAATTGCGCGTTCGCCAAACCATCCAGCCCCGTCAAACGTTTGCCTTTGCCGAGCACGTCGAGCGCCGTCGCGACCAGCGGTTGTCCCGAAGAACTGATTTTTGCCCAACCGACAAAGCTATTGCCGAGAAAAGCAAACGCCGGATCATTCAACAGAAATTGCGCGCTGCCATTGGCGGCGACGCCCGAAGCGGTTTGCGTACCCAACGACGTGCCTGCAGCGGAAAAGAACTCTACGGTAATGTCCGTTGGGCTCCCTCCATTGTTGCGCACAAAAATCTCGGACCAATTTTGCGGTACGCCTTTGGCGTTCAGGTTGCGTTCGACCCAGCTCAAATACGCGAGGGAATCTTGCTCGCTCGCGCCGAGTCCGCGAATGGATGTCGTATCTTTATAATAGTGCGACTGGAGCGCGGCGGCGATGTTTTTGTTTTGCGGTGAATTAATGACGACGCTGCCGACGAATGTGCTGCTCGGAAAAACGTCGTTGGTGTTGAGATAGAACGGTTGACGCGCGGCAAGTGTCGCATTTTGCTGATTCGCAATGGAGCCGTCGGCATTGTAAAACGTAATGGTCACATTGGCGCTCGACGCGGTGGTGTTTTGAATCGCGAGAATGCTGTTTTGGCTGTCTGCCGCGAGATGTCGCGCAAAGGGCAGGATGATGTTGGTGGCGGGTGCGCTTGTGCCTTCGTACGCGTCGCGCGCGGTGTTGTTGCCGTTCGCCGCGATGGCGATTGCCTGCACATTTTTGTCGGACGAAATGACCGCGCCGCCTTGAAAATTCGCGCCGAGCGAACCGGGCAGTGTAATCAATTTCGCGCCGTTCGCGTTCACCGTGTTGGTGGTTGAATACGCGACATTGCCCGCGTTGTCATACACGTCAATTTGTACGGTCGCACTGCCGCTCGTATCGGGATTGAACACGACAATTTGCGAAGTCATAGCTCCCGGCGGCGCGGGGACAACTTCGGCATTTTCCGCGTCGGCGTTGTCAATGGTAGGGGAGGGTTCGGCTGTCGCGGTGGGTTTGGGGGTCGCCGCGCGTTTGGGAGTGGCTGTGGCTTTTGGTTTGCGAACGCGTGTGGCTTTGGGGGTCGGAGTCGGTGTTTTACGGGCGAATGCGCCGTTGGCGTACGGCGTGTCGAGCGCAAACAACGCGGTCACGAACACGCCGAGCAGGACGAACAGGAGTAATTTTTTCATACGTGCTTTTTTTCTTACTATAACTGTCACCGCAGGGTGGGTCAAGGTGACCGCGTTCCTATGATGTGGGCATCGGCTGGCGTGACTGTGAGACAAACCGATGCAGCGCGGCGACGGCATCCACCGGCTCGGTGATGGGCATGGTCAAGCGTTCGAGCGGGCATGGACCGTCGTTGCGTTTGTTGCGAATCAGCGGCACGATGCGCTCGGCGGTAAAGGAAATCGCGTGCGCCGCCAAAACTTCAGCGGCGGCATGACTGCCCAATGGTGTATAGATTTGTGCGATGCCCGCGAACGCCGCAATCATCGCCACCGCTTTGCCCACAATGCGATCCGCCAACGTTGCCCCGCGCAGCGTGTCACCGTGCCGCGCAACCGCGTCCAACAATTCGCCGACGCCATCGCGCGTGCCCGTTGCCAAAACGTGTCCGTCGCGGACGATGACAAAAGCGTACGCGCCAGAATGATAGACTTGTTTTGCGAATTCGAGGTCGGTCATGCGCCGAGTGTAGCACAAGAACGCGGAATTTGGAATTTGGAAAACGAGACGCGATGGGCGCAGCTCCATTTGCCGCGCAGTGATATAATTTTCGTTGGCTCACCCACAATCCCGCTCCCCCTTTCTTTGCAGGGAAGGGGGTTGGGACATATTCCAACGGCGAACGCATCGTAGTAATCACACTCACTCCCCCTTCCTTTGTAGGGAAGGGGGTTGGGACATATTCCAACGGCGAACGCATCGTAGTAAT
>Ga0070741_10001945_pt1 | contig 58275 bp, 57 predicted proteins | sample Coa_R1_4_FD_66440 | JGI IMG/M metagenome (GOLD analysis project Ga0070741, IMG submission 66440) | Surface soil microbial communities from Centralia Pennsylvania, which are recovering from an underground coalmine fire - Coalmine... | ecosystem: Environmental > Terrestrial > Soil > Unclassified ... | reverse complement strand
ACCAGCTTTCTCGTCGGCCAGGCGCCGCATGCCGGCTGGTTCGCCTACACGCCCTATACGCTGAAGCCGTATTCGCCTGGCCTCGGCATGGACTATTTCGCCATCGCGCTCATCTTTCTCACGATCTCGCAGACGGTCGGATCGATCAATTTCCTGGTGACGATTTTCAGGCATCGGGCGCCGGGCATGTCCGTGAATCGCATGCCCCTCTTCATGTACAGCACCAGCACGAACTCGGTTCTGTCCATCCTCTCCATGCCGACGCTGTGTGTCGCATGTGTCTTCCTGCTGCTCGATCGCAACTGGGGCACGCATTTCTACGACATCAGCCACGGCGGCAGCACGCTTCTCTGGCAGCAGCTCTTCTGGTTCTTCGCGCATCCGTGGGTGTACATCATTTTCCTGCCGGCCACCGGCATGATCTCCATGCTGCTGCCGGTATTCAGCCGGCGGCCGATCGTCGGCTATGCCTACGTCGCCATCTCGACGGTGCTCACCGGCGCATTCGGCTTCGGGGTGTGGATGCACCACATGTTCGCGACCGGTGAGCCGCTGATGTCGATCAGCTATTTTTCGGCCGCGAGCATGATGATCTCGCTCTTCAGCACCATCCAGATCTACGCCTGGATCGCGACGCTGTGGAAGGGAAGGCCGGTGCTCACCACTTCGATGTGCTTCGCGCTTGCCTTCATCGCGGTGTTCATCATCGGCGGCCTCAACGGGGTGATCACCGCGCTCATTCCGTTCGATTGGCAGCTGAACGACAGCTACTGGGTCGTGGCGCATATCCACTACGTGCTGGTGGGCGCCAATCTCTTCCCGGTGCTCGCGGGCTTTTACTACTGGCTGCCCAAGATGACCGGCCGGATGATGAACGAGCGCCTCGGAATGATCAGCTTCTGGACGATCCTGATCGGGTTCAACGCGGCCTTCTTTCCCATGCACTTCCTCGGTCTCCTCGGCATGCCGCGCCGGATTTACACCTACAGCGCCGGGTTGGGCTGGAGCGACTGGAATCTCGCCATGACGGTCGGCGCCTTCCTGCTGGCCGCGGGCATCCTGCTGACGGTCATCAACTTCATCATGAGCGCCAAATACGGGCCGCCGGCGGGTCCGAATCCCTGGAACGCAGACACGCTCGAGTGGTCGACGCCTTCGCCGCCGCCGCCCTATGGCTCAGTGCACATACCCACGGTGCAAAGCCGACATCCTCTCTGGGACGAGCACGATGAGGAGTACGACCCGGAGGACGCGCGGGTGCTCGACCGTGAGCGCATGACGATCTCGACGACCTGGCTCGATGCGCTGCCGATCGGGCTCGCGAAGATGCCGGAGGACTCGATCTGGCCGCTGGTGCTCTCGCTGGCGCTGAGTGCGATCGCGGGCCTCGTGCTGGTGAAGTCCATGTGGTGGACGCTGGCTCCGATCGTGGTGGGGCTCGCCGTCATGGCCGCGTGGCTCTGGCCGAAAGAGGAGAAGCACGCCGAATGAACGCGAATGCGCTGCTCGAAAGGGACGCGGAGGGCCGCGAGTGGGTGAGCGCGCAGGCGATCCGCGATCTGCCGATCGATCAGGGTCGCGGTACGGGCGCGATGGCCTGGTTCATCGCCTCGGAGGCGATGGTGTTCTTGGGCCTCTTCTTCAGCTACTACTACCTCGGTCACCGGCAGCCGCGCTGGCCGATCGGCGATCCGCCTTCCCTGACTTTGCCCACCGTGATGGTGTTCATCCTCTTCCTGAGCTGCATCGCGCTCTGGGCGGGCGGGCGGCTGATGCGACAAGGGCGCGAGCAGCCGGCCCGCGGCGCGCTGCTGGTGACGGTGCTGCTCGGCTGCGGCTTCCTGGTGCTCAACGCAATCGACTACAACACCGAGACGCTGGTTCAGCCCGTTACCCAGAATCCCTACACGTCCATCTTCTACACCATCGGCGGGGTACACGCCGCACATCTCATTCTCGGCCTGCTGTTCCTTCTCTACGCTGCGCTGCTGCCGCGCCTGGGGCCGACGGAAAAGCCTCCGCACAGCTCCTATCGCAACGCCGCGATGTATTGGTACTTCGTGACCGCCGTGTGGCTCGTCATGTACGCCATCCTCTACATCGGCCCGCATCACGTGGTCGCAGCCAATCCCGCGCTTCACTGAGTCAACCCTGCACACGATGGCCGCGACACAGCATCCGCCCACTCGCCCGAGCATCTGGTATGGCATTTTTGCGGCACCGGTTGCCTTCGGTATCCAGGAGCTCCTCAACTGGCTCATCTCGAGCGGCGCCTGTCCCTCGGGAAATCCCGCCGATATCGGCGGCATGCCGCTCTTCACCAACACGCGGGCGATCCTCTGGGGCATTGCCGCCGGCGCGCTCGTCATCGCAGCCGTCGCGCTCTGGATCGGAATCGGAGCATGGCGGCAATCCCACGATCCTTCCTTCCTCTCGATCCGGGCGCGACTGCGCCCGGATTACCTCGCCGCCGCCGCCATGCTGGTGAGCGCGGTATTTCTCATCGCCATCCTCTGGCAGACGGTTGGCATCTTCGTGCTCCCCGAATGCGGGCTCGTCAGATGAGCAGACCGCCGGCATCTGCTTGCCTCGTGGCCGCTGCGGCGCTGCTCCTGCTCCTCGGCGGCTGCCGCGGCGGCCGGTACACGCCTCCTGCCGAGATCGTGCCTGGCGGCAATGCGCAAGCAGGCGCGCAGCTCATCGAGGAATTCCGCTGCGGCGTCTGTCACACGATACCCGGCATCAAGGGCGCCGACGGCCTGGTCGGCCCGCCGCTCATTCTCTTTGCCCGCCGGACGTACGTCGGCGGCGAAGTTCCCAATACACCGCCGAATCTCGTCCACTGGATCATGAACCCGGCCTCGATCGAGCCTGGCACGGCAATGCCGGCGCTCGGATTGAGCGAGCAGCAGGCGCGTGACGTGGCGGCCTATCTCTACACGCTGAGGTGAAGACGTGATGGCGAATGATGGCAGGCAACGATCGACCCGGTGGGCTCTCACCGCCGTCACTTTCGCGGCGCTCGCGCTTGCCGCCCCCGCGGCCTTCTCGCAATCCAGCGTCTCCTCGCCGCCGCCCCCGACAGCAGAGGGCGCTCCGACCCCGAAGCAGCTCAATCCTCTGCCCGCGGCGGCGGACATCCATACGGTCGCACCCCTGGCTGACGGTCAGTGGACGCTGCCGGCCGGGGATTACGCGAATACCCGCTTCAGCCCGCTGAAACAAATCAACGCGACCAACGTCGGCAGCCTCAAGGTTGTCTCGACCATGGCGAATGGCATTCCCCACGGGTGGGAAGGGCAGCCGCTCGTCGTGGGGGACACGATGTACGTCGTGACTCCGTATCCGGACAAGCTCATCGCAATCGATCTGAAGGCCCCGCACGGGCCGGTCAAGTGGATTTACAACCCGAATCCCGACCCGCGATCCCAGGGCGTCGCCTGTTGCGACGTCGTGAACCGGGGCGCCGCATTCGCCGACGGCAAGATCATCTACAACCTGCTGGATGACGAGACCGTGGCAGTGGACGCCAAGACCGGCAAGCAGATCTGGCGGACGAAGCTGGGGAGCATCCGCAACGGCACGACCATGACCATGGCGCCGCTCGTCGTTGACGACAAGGTGTTCGTCGGCAACTCGGGAAACGAGCTCGGGACACGCGGCTGGATCACGGCGCTCCACGTGAGCGACGGCTCGATCGCCTGGCGGGCCTACAGCACCGGAACGGACAAGGACTGCCTGATCGGCCCCGGCTTCAAGCCCTTTTACGCGAAGGATCGCGGCAAGGACCTGGGAGTCACGACATGGCCGCCCGGGCAATGGAAGATAGGGGGTGGCGCCGTCTGGGGCTGGATCTCCTACGACCCCGAGACCAGGCTCCTCTTCTACGGCGATGGCAATCCCGGCACGTGGAACCCGACCCAGCGGCCAGGCGCCAACAAGTGGTCGAACACGCTCTTCGCCCGTAATCCCGATACCGGCCAGGCCGTCTGGGCGTTCCAGGAGGATGCGCACGACGCCTGGGATTACGACACGACCATCGAGAACATTCTCATCGACATGCCCTGGCACGGGCGGATGCGCAAGCTCCTGATCCATCCCGGAAGGATGGGATTCGTCCAGGTGTTCGATCGCACCAACGGGCAGTTGCTCTCGGCCGAGAAGTACGTGCCGGTCAACTGGGCGCGCTCTTACAGCCTCCAGACAGGCCTCCCCGATGAGGATCCGGCCTATCGGCCGCACGTGAACGCCACGACATCCAACATCTGCCCTTCTTCGACCGGCGGCAAGGACTGGAATCCGACGGCGTTCGACCCGCAGACCGGGCTCCTCTACATCCAGGCGCACAACGTCTGCATGACCGATACGCCGCACAAGGCGAATTACATCGCCGGTACTCCCTATCTCGGGGCGGACGTCACGATGTTTCCCGGGCCCGGTGGCTGGGAGGGCGCGTTCATCGCGTGGGATGTCGCGAACGCGCGCCCGGTCTGGACGCTCGAGGAGACGAAGCTGCCGCTCTTCGGCGGGGTGCTCGCGACCGGCGGCAATCTCGTGTTCTACGGCACGCTCGACGGCTGGTTTCGCGCCGTTGATGCACGCACCGGCAAGGTGCTCTGGCAGTTCAAGACGAGCTCGGGAATCGTGGGTGAGCCGATGACGTTTGTCGGGCCGGACGGCAAGCAGTACGTCGCCGTGTACGCCGGCATCGGCGGATGGCTTCCCGCCGCCGCGCTGCCGAGCGTGTCGGAAACCGATCCGACCGCGGCCCTCGGCACGGTCGGGGCGGTACCCGACCTCAAGAAGTACACGAGCCCGGGAGGCGTGTTGTATGTCTTTGCTCTTTAGGCAGCCGCGGCCATTTGTGGCAGTGCACCGGAGGCCATCGGTGACGCTCAGGTTGATACTGATGATGCTCGCGGGACTCACGTTGCTCGCCATGAGCGGCTGCTCCGCATCGGCTCCGCCGCCCTCCGCCGCGGCGTCGCCGCCCGGCGCAGCGCAGACGGTCGCTGGCGCGCAGGCTGGGCAACTTCCCGAGACCCCTGCTCAGCCGCCGAATGGTACCGTACCGCCCGCGTTCGCCCCCGTCGGACCGATTCCGGGCCCGCAGGTCGAGGGAGAGGATCCCGCGACGACGATGCAGAACCCGTATGCCAATGACCCTTCCGCGCTGGAACAGGGGCGACAGCTGTTCGTGGCGATGAACTGCGCCGGCTGCCACGGTGGCCATGCGGGTGGAGGCATGGGACCGGATCTGCGGCCCGACCACATCTTCCGCTACGGCAATGCGCCGGCCAATCTCTTCGACTCGATCTCCATGGGGCGCGGCATGGGAATGCCCGCGTGGGGAACGAAGCTGCCGCCGGAAGTCATTTGGAAGCTCGCCGCCTACATTCAGTCGCTCGGGACCCAGCAGGAGCCTGACAAGGCGGCGCCGGCGCCAGGTCATGCGCCCGACTCGATCGCTTCGCCGGCTTACTGACCAACATGAGCGTACGCCGTCACATCAGCCTCGCGACCATCATATCCGCAGCGCTCGTCGCTGCCGGTTGCAGCACGCCGATGAACTACATGATCGGCAACGGCGGCGTGGGCGCACGCTCCGCCGCCTGGCTCGGATGGCAAGCGATCATCGCATTCTCTGCCGCGACGCTCGTCACCTGGGGCTTTCTTCTCTGGTTCGCGCTGCGCCGTCGCGGGACGCTCGCCGAGCACGAGCCGATCGACATCAATCAGGGGCAGGCCTGGATTCTCATCGGTGGCTTCCTGGTGCCGATCGGGGTTCTCATCTTCCTCTTCGTCGAGATGATGGTCGTTCTTGCGGCCGAGCCGGTGGCAAAGCCGGTGAGCCCGGCCCCGGACATCGTGGTCTCGGGACAGCAGTGGTGGTGGAATGCCACGTACCGGTTCAAGGGCCACCCGGAACTGACCGTGGAACTGCCCACCGAGATTCATATCCCCGTCGGCAAGGCGATGATGGTCGAGGTGCAGAGCGCCGATGTGATGCATTCCTTCTGGGTACCGAAGCTCAACGGCAAGATCGACCTCGTTCCGGGGCGCAACAACTATGAGGTGCTCGAGGCCGTCGAGCCCGGAACCTATCTCGGACAGTGCGCCTCCTATTGCGGTGAGCAACACGCCAACATGAAGTTCCGCGTCATCGCGCAGACGCCGAGTGCCTATGCGGCGTGGCTCGCGCACCAACGCGCTCCCGCCACCGCGCCCGAGAGCCAGGAGGCGCAACGCGGCGAGCAGGTCTTCCTGGGCGGCGCGTGCAGCCTCTGCCACACCATCCGTGGAACCCCTGCCTTGGGTCAGTACGGGCCCGATCTGACGCACCTCGCGAGCCGCAAGACCATCGCCGGCGGAATGCTTCCCAATGACACCGCCGACCTCGAGGCCTGGATCACCCATGCCCAGTCCCTGAAACCGGGTTCGCCTATGCCGGATCTTCCGCAGTTCCGCGGTGCGGATCTGCGTGCCCTGGTGACGTACCTTCAAGGGTTGAGATGACCGGAGCGCCCGCGGCACGATGACGGCTGATCTCTGCCTGATCGAGCTTGCGGCCGAGAGAGAGGAAGAACACGATCCCAAACAGCGCGGCACCCGGAATCCACATGGCGCTGCCACCGAGCTCCTGGTCCATCACCGGCGAAATCGGCAGGAACCGTCCGCACACCGAGTAGACCGGAAACCAGTTGCTCTGCGAGAACGCGAGGGCCGCTGAGACCAGGGTCATGGGCAGCATTGCGAGGTAGAGGAAGAAGAAGCGGTGCCGCAGGCGCAGGCGCGAAAGCGGGTGGGGCCGCGGATCGAGCATCAGATGCCAGAACGGCAAGCCGCCCAGCACGGTGCACCAACTCATCACTGTATAGAGCCGGTTGTTCAGCATGACATCGAAGAACACCGGCGGCAGGAGCCACACGAGCTGGGTCAGGACGTAGAGTGCGGTCGCGATCCGCGCATCGAGCAGGAAATGAAAGGGCTTTCCAAGCGCGCGGATCCGCGGCTGGCGGCTTACGCCCGCCCAACGCGATAGGCCACGAAAGAGCGTGGCACCCGGTGCCGCAGCGGCGAGGAGCGCAGGTCCCAGGTCGTGCAGTACGAAGTGCTGCAGCTGCAGCACGAAGAACATGTGACTCGCGTAGTACTCGCAACTCGTCTGCAGAGCCGAATAGATGAGTCCCACACCGGCAAAGTAGGCAATGCGGCGAGAGTAGGGCAGGGGAAGGCTGCTGCCCATCATCCCGCGGACGTACAGCGCCACGGCGGCCGCTGTCGTGAGCAGGACCGTGGGCGAGAACTCCCAGGGGAGCAGAAGGTCCAGCGTTGTCGACGAGGCGGACAGAGCAGCGGCAGGGGTCGCAATCTCCGTTCCGGAGCGTCAATGCAGCCGCTGCACCATCACTGCCACGAGTGCGAGGAGCAGAGCCGGCGGCATTACCCGGGCTCCCAACTTGAGGAACTCGAGGCCGCTGAGATGCACCTTCTCGCGCCGCAGCGCGATGAGCCAGAGAATCGTCGCCAATGAGCCGGTCACCGACAGGTTGGGCCCCAGGTCGACGCCGACGAGCATGGCATCCTTGAGCTGAGTTGAGGCTTGCGCGGCCGCTCCGATCGAGCCGGCAATCAGGGCGACCGGCAGATTGTTCATCACATTACAGGCGGCCGCGACCCCGGCTCCGGCAGCCAGCGTGGCAACATGACCGGAATGCAGCGTGAGCCGTTGCAGGGTAGCGCCGAGCTCATTCAGCAACCCGGTGCGTCCCAGGCCTGCGACCAGCACGAAGAGGCCCGCCACGAGTGGGATCACCCCCCAGGAGACGCCGCGGACGATGTGCCAAGGCGAACGGCGATCTAGGAGCAGTGCGAGTGTGGCGGTCGCGACACCCGCCACGAACGTCGGTAACCCGAGCTCGAGACCTGCCGCTGACGTCCAGAGCAGTGCCACGCCTGTGAGCAGAATGCCGAGTGCCGCGAGCCGCGCGCCGCGGGTCAGCGGCGGTAGCTGCACACTGCTCGCGAACGGCTCGCTCAACGCTCGCTTCTGCGTTGCGCGTAGCACTATGAATGTCGCGGCTATGGCGACCACGGAGGGCGCCAGGAAACCGGCGAGCCATACCGCAAGCGGCGGCAGCTGGCTCGCAAACACGACCAGATTGGCCGGGTTGGAGATCGGCAGGACAAAGCTCGCCGCGTTGGCGATGAAGGCGCAGGTGAAAAGGTACGGCAACGGATCGGTGCGCGCCTGGCGCGCTGCGGCATAGACCGCAGGTGTCAACACCACCGCAGTGGCATCGTTGGAAAGGAACGCGGTGACGATGATGCCGACCAGATACACGAGCGCAAACAGGCGATGCGGCGAGCCCCGTGCCTGCCGCACCGCGAGCGCGGCCACCCACTCGAAGAGTCCCTCGGCTCTCGCCACTTCTGCGAGCAGCATCATCCCCGCGAGGAAGAGATAGACATCCGTGCCCCGAACTATGGCGAGCCAGGCATCGTGCGGCGAGATCAATGAGCCGATGACCAGGAGGCCGGCGCCCGCGACCGCCCAGACGGCTTCGGGGAGTCCCCACGGACGGGTGATGACGCCCAACGTGGCGAGGGCGGCAATCAGCCAAATGATCTCATTGGCGAGGAGCGCGTGGCCTGGGAGCACCGAGGGAGCCTGGAAGCCGAGCAGCCGCGAATTGGACCTGCGCGGCCTGCCGCCGTCAAGATGCAGTCTCGCTAGCGATGGCGCGCAGCGGGCCCGGCGGCCCGGGGCAACCGAACCTGCCGGGGTGCCGGTGCAGGCGGCTGGGCGCAGCGAGTTCAGTGTCGGCGGAACCCGTCATGCGGTTCCCCCGTTGGAAGTTTTTGCCTGCGGAGCAGACACCCATGAAGACCCTCGTTGGATCGATTACCGCCGCGGCGCTGGCTTCGATGCTGGCGGTGCCGCTCGCGCTCGGCGGCGGCGCCAAGCCGGATTCCTTCATCAAGAAGGCGATCGAAGGAAACCTGGCCGAGATCAAGGTGGGCCAGCTCGCGCAGCAGAAGGGCGCAAGCGAAGGGGTACGCCACTTCGGCACGGTTCTCGAGCAGGATCACTCCACTGCCAACAGCCAGGCCATGACGGCCGCTTCCTCGATGGGAGTGACTCCCCCGGCGGAGCCGAGTCTCAAGGAGCAGGCCGAATATCGCCGCCTCGCGGCCCTCTCGGGCAGCAAATTCGACCAGGCGTTCGTGAAGGAGATGGTGAAGGATCACAAGAAGGACATCGCCGAGTACGAGAAGCAGGCCAAGGCGAGCAACAGTCAGGCGACGAGCTACGCCGAGCAGAGTCTGCCTACCCTGAAGAAGCACCTGCAGCTTGCCGAGTCGCTCGAGCGGCATCCTGGCGGCTGAGTGCATAAGAGCCGAGAGCGTTGTCATGGCTACTACACCCTACGGGCCCTACGGAACCTCCGGAGCACCCGATCCTGGAAGCAACGGGGACCGCGAGTCGCAGTCCGCGTTCGGTCTGCTGCGCCGGCTCACGGATGAGCTGACCACTCTGCTGCGGCAGGAGCTGGCGCTCGCCACGGCGGAGATCTCCCGGTCGATGCGCGTGCTGCTCGGGGGCGCGGCCTCTGTGGCTGCCGGCGGGGCAGTGTTGTTCATGGGGCTGCTGGCCATGCTCGCGGCAGCCGTGTTGGGTCTTGCGACGGTGCTGCAGCCCTGGCTCGCTGCGCTGGTCATAGGAGCGGCGGTGGCTCTGATCGGCGTCGTGCTGGTACTCGTTGGCATCCGATCGCTCGACCCGTCTACCCTCAAGCCCGCGCGCACCGCGGAATCCTTGCGTCGGGACAAGGACGTCATCACCCGGAGACAATCATGATAGAGAGCGGCGGCACCGAGACCTTCTCGCGGGAAGATCCCGCACATATCGAAAGCAACATCCATGCGACCCGGCAGGAGGTCGACCGGACCCTTGGGGAGCTGCAATCGCGGCTTTCGGTGCGGCGTAGGATGTCGGCCGCGCTCGATAAAATGACGCCCGACATCACGAGGATGATACGGCTGGATCACACCCACGTGCTGGCGGCGTTCAGGCGCTTCCGGCCGCGGATGTCCGAAGTACGAAAGCGGGCGCTGGTGGAGAACGTTTGCCTCGCTCTCGATGTGCATGCGCAGCTCGAGGAGGAGATCTTCTATCCGGCGATGCGCCAAATCGGCGCGGCGAGCGACATGCTCGACAAGAGCGTGCCCGAGCACGAGGAAATGCGCGGCTTCATCCGCTCGCTGCGCGGCATGGAGCCACTCGATGCTGCATATGACGAGACGTTCAGGAAGCTGATGCGCACCGTGCTCCATCACGTTGCCGATGAGGAGACCGTCCTGTTGCCGCTCGCTGAAGAGCTCATGCCCGATGAGCTCGGCCATCTCGGCCGCCTCATGACGGCCCGGCGCATCGAGCTGCTCAAACCGCACGCCGCGGAGGCCGCGGCCACGACCATTCGCACCTTCCCGATCGGGGCTGCGGCGGCCGCGGCGGGCGTACTGGCAGTGGGCTGGCTCCTCATCCGGGGCATGACCGGCTCGTCGCGGTCACACTGAGGCGACGCGGGCGCGGCGGCTGCGCCTACAGCTCCCCGCGCGCGGCGAGCGCCTTGATCCGATCTGCCGTCCGGCAGGCGATGGCCTGGATGGTGAGCGATGGGTTGACGCCGCCTACGGTCGGAAAGACCGACCCGTCGCATATCCAGAGGTTGGGGATGTCCCACGAGCGGCAGTCTGCATTGACCACGCTCGTGCGTGGATCATCGCCCATGCGGGCGGTGCCATTGAGATGACAGGTATCGTCCGTTTCCTCCCAGATGTCGCTGGCATGCAGCGTGTCCATGGCGCGGCGCATGAAGTCGAGGGCGTGCCGGATGAGGCGCTTGTCGTTGTCGCAGTAGGAGTACGTGACCCTGGGTATCGGCAGGCCATACTGGTCCTTTTCATCGCTCAAGCTCACCCCATTGCGCTCCTGGGGCAGGAGCTCGCCGACCATCTTCAGTCCCACCTGATGGTTGTAGTCTTCCATCTTGGCGCGCAGGCGCTCGCCCCAGAGGCCGCGCGCCGTCGACACCACCCGTGACCAGAGCAGCGGCAGCGGGCCCTGACTCATGTAGCAGTAGCCGCCGAAGAAGTCCTTGCCCCGGTCGGTATAGTTCCAATGCTCGGTGATCGCGAGAGAGGGCGGTCCCTTGTACGAGCGAACCTCCCGATCGAGGAGGCCCCAGACTGCCTGATTCGCCTGCACCATGAGGTTCCTGCCCACGAGGCCCGAGGAGTTGGCGAGCCCGTCTGGGAAGCGGCTGCTCGCCGAGCTCAGCAGCAGTCGGGGTGTTTCGATGGCATAGCCTGCAACCACGACATTGCGCGCCCGCTGAAAATGCCAGCGCCCGTGGCGGTGGAACCTGACTCCGATGACCCGTCCGCGGGCATCGTGCTCGACGCGGCCGACCATCGCGAGATCACGGATCTCTGCTCCCGCTGCAAGGGCGCGGGGCAGCCAGGTGACGAGCACGCTTTGCTTGGCGTTGGTGGAGCAACCGATGGTACACATGCCGCGATAGACGCAGGGAGGCGCACGACCGCGAGGAGCGGAGAGCGTCGCGAGCGGGGTGGGAGTCCAGCCGATCCCGAGCGCCTCAGCACTCTGGGCAAGCGCGAGTGCGGCGGCGTTGAGCTCGTGAGGACGGTAGGGATAGCGCGGGCGCGGAGGACCCCAGGGATAGCTCACGGGACCGGCTATCTTCAGGGTGTTCTCGACCTCGCGATAGTACTTCCACATCTCGCGCCAATCGAGCGGCCAGTCGGCGCCATAACCGAGGAGGCTTCGGGACTTGAGCCATTCCGGGCGCAGGCGCAGCGAGACCATCGCGAAGTGCACCGTCGAGCCGCCGACCGACTTGCCGGAGTTGTTGGCACCGAGCTGCAACGGGTTCTCGCCGTCGACGATACGCTCATCAGTCCAGTAGAGCTTCTCCTGGTGGTGCTCGTCCGAGGCAAAGTCCTCGAGCGGCCGCCAATAAGGGCCTGCGTCGAAGGCCACGACCGAGAAGCCATACTCCGCGAGTTTGCAGGCGAGAGTACCGCCGCCTGCGCCCGTTCCGACGATCGCGAAGTCCACCGGCTCATCGAGAGAGTACTCGCGCATGGGCGCCCAACCGCCGTTGCGAAAGACGTCCGGCGCACGACCGCCAATGGCACGGGGGCTCGATGCGTCATCTACCGCTGTGCTCCGTTCCCTGCGTTCTGGCGCCCGCGTTCCGCTGCGCATGCGTTTCATCGCGCTGCGCGCGATGCGGAGGTTCTCTTCACGCGCCTGGCTCTCGCGCCCGGGCCGCGCTTCCGATGCTTCCCAGGGATCGCGGCGATCGTAATCCATCCTGACATAACCGCGCGGACTCGCCGGACCACCGTAGCCGATCTCGTTCCAGGCGGCCGGATGCGCGTAGTAGCCACCCACCACGTCGTGCAGCAGCCGCTTGCCGAAGAACTTCTCGGGTGGCATGTCGCCCCAGGCAGGGTCCTTGAGCTCACCCTCATGGCAGAGCGTGAGCAGATCTTCCTGCGCGGGGGGCTCGAGCTCGTGAAACCGACGTCCATGGCGCACGATGGACTCAGCGTCCAGCGCGAGGACTGCGCGGCGCCAGGCCTCGCGTGGAGGAGGGAGTCGTGAGTCACGGAAGCCATCGCGCACATCCTTCGCGAGCTTCTCATCCAGCATGGCCGCCAGCGGGACCTCGCTGGCCTTGCCGGTCTCCTGTGCCAGGAGGCGCGCACAGACGGCGCGTACCGTTGGCCATTCAGATTCGGTGAAGAAGGTGTGCCGGTCGGGGTCGAGGGCCAGGCGCTCGTCTATGACGCGCCGTGTCTGCTCGTTCCATGACGGCGAGTCGCGCTTCGCCAGCACGTCATAGCCGGGATACCGCTCAGGCAATTCGCTCGCTCTCCTCGATGAGCGACAGGGCAGCAAGACCGGTCACCGCGAGCCCCGTGAAACTCGGGGGCGCCGGCAGCGGCGGCCCATTGAGCACGTTCTGACTCCAATTCCGCCAGCCGCCCATGTTGCGCGAGACCCCGAATGCATGCAGCCCAACGCCCGCAAACCCGAGCAGGGCGGTCAGCTCGAGCAGCGAGCGGGCAAGGCGATGGGTTCTGCGGCCGGGCGAGATCACGGCCGCCCCGAGGAGGGCGGCGGCAACCGGCGGCACACTCACGGGAAGCACCATGGCAGGATTGTGGTACGCGCCCCGAAAGTGCAGCAGCGCCGCCTCGGCGGCCGTGCCGAGGAGCCCGGCGGCGCTCACGGCGGCCAGCAGAGATTGCAAAGGCATGCCGAGAGTTGTTGCCGAGCGCCCCTCCGCCAGCGCGCGCGCTTTCTCCGCGCCACGCCCGAGAAACCCGGCCAATGTCAGGGCAAAGGGCGCACCGATGGGCGCTGAATAAAAAAGGTTGAGCCACGACCAGCCGCCGGGACGCTTGCTGATGTTGTAGGCGTGGAACCCGAACCCGGCGACGCCGGTCGCCGCAGCGATCGCATAGATCGCATCCCGCAGGGGGTGGCGCGCAGCGCGGCGGTCGAGCGCCCCGTGGAGACTGCCGCCGAGCGCGAGCGACGCCGAGACGAGAGGCGCGTACATCGCCTTGTTGCGAAACGACCCGCGGTAGTGCTCGACTGCGCTGTCCGCCAACACCGCCAGGGCGAGCAGCGCGGCGCCGAGGTTGAGCTGGCGGGCGGCCGCGCCGCTGGCCGCCGGACCGCGCTCACTCATCCTTGCGGCCCGGGAGCAGCGAGGCGAGCTTCTGGCGGGCCGTGCCGGCGATGACACGCTTCTCGTGCGGGTCCATCTTGAGCAGCGCCTCGGAGAAGTGCACCGCCTGCTCGAAAGTGATGTGCGGCGGCAGCGGCGGGACCTCGGGGTCGGTCTTGACCTCGAGCACCACGGGACGGTTCGCCGCGAGCGCCCGCTCCCAGGCGGGTGCCAGGGCTTCGGGCCGGTCGACGAAGATGCCTTCCAGGCCGATGAGCTCGGCGAAGCGGTGGTATGGCACGTCGGGAATCTGTTGCGAGGCATTGAACTTCGGATCGCCGTTCATCACCCGCTGCTCCCAGGTCACCTGGTTGAGGTCGCAGTTGTTGAGGACGCACACGATCCAGCGCGGGTCCGCCCACTCCTGCCAGTATTTGGCCACGGTGATGAGCTCCGCCATGTTGTTCATCTGCATGGCGCCATCGCCCACCATTGCGATCACGGGGCGGTCGGGATGGGCGAACTTCGCCGCTATGGCGTAGGGTACCGCCGCACCCATGGAGGCGAGGCCACCGGAGAGGGACGCCATCATGCCGCGCCGGATCCTGATGTCCCGTGCATACCAGTTCGCGCACGATCCGGAGTCGCTCGTCAGGATGGCGTGATCCGGCAGGCGCCGGGAGAGCTCCCAGGCGATGAGCTGTGGATTGATGGGATTCGCGGGCTGCTTCGCCCGCGCCTCGAGCGTCTTCCACCATTGCTCGACATTCGCGGCGATCTGCTTGCGCCAGCTGCCGTCGGCCTTCTGCTCGAGGAGCGGCAGGAGCTCGCGCAGCGTCTCGGCCGAATCCCCGACCAGGTTGACTTCCATGGGATAGCGCAGCGAGAGCATGTCGGGCGCGAGGTCGATCTGCACGCCGCGCGCCTGGCCTTCCTTCGGCAGGAACTCCGAGTAGGGAAAGCCCGAGCCGATCATGAGCAGGGTGTCACATTCGGCCATGAGCTTGTAGCTCGGCTCGGTCCCGAGGAGGCCGATGGAGCCGGTGACCCAGGGCAGGTCATCGGGCAGCACCGCCTTGCCGAGGAGCGCCTTCGCAGCGCCGGCGCCGAGACGGTCGGCGACTGCGATCACTTCATCGGTGGCCTCGAGCGCACCCGCGCCGACCAGCATCGCGACTTTCTTGCCGCTGTTGAGCAGTTCTGCGGCCCGTCGCAGCTCGGGCTCGTAGGGTATCGTCCGCGGGCGCGTGAAGCCGATGCCGGAGTGCAGCGTACCGTGTGCCCGCGGTGGCTCCTGGTAGCTCATCTCCTGCAGGTCGTTGGGCAGGATGATGGCCGTCACCCGGCGCTCGCCGAGCGCGGTGCGAATGGCCCGATCGACGAGGTGACGCACCTGCGCAGGGGAAGAGGCCTGTTGCACGAAGGCGCCGGCGACATCCTTGAAGAGGCTTGCGAGATCGACTTCCTGCTGGTAATGGCCGCCCATGGCGGTGCGGGCCTGTTGGCCGGTGATGGCGAGCACCGGCATGTGATCGAGCCGTGCATCGTAGAGTCCGGTCACCAGGTGCGAGGCACCCGGCCCCGAAGTTGCGATGCATACGCCGAGCTCGCCGGTGAACTTGGCGTAGGCCGAGGCCATGAACGCGGCCATTTCCTCGTGGCGGACCTGGATGAAGCGTATCTTGCCGCCGGCGCGGTTGAGTGCACCAAACACCCCGTTGATGCCGTCCCCCGGGTATCCGAAGATCACCCGGACGCCCCACGCATACAGACGCTCGACGAAGAAGTCACTGACCGTCTTGGCCATTTCGCAAACCTTCCACGGGACAGCGACGCCCCGTACTCGGATGGACGTTGCGAGAAGAACACTTCGTCGGGAGTGATGTTCCGCGTGGGGGTCGCCAAGGCGCGGTGCGTCGCTCCTGGCCGCGGATCAGGCTGAGCTTCGCGGGCTGTACGGCGCCGCTTACGGCGCAGAGATTCGGCTCAGCTTTGCAGCTCGGTGCGCCTGCGGTTGAGCGTCGCGAGCCAGCCCTCGAGCTCTGCACCAGGCATGGCCTTGGCGAGGAGCCAGCCCTGCGCGAGCTTGCAGCCGTACTGGCGCAGGAGGCGCCAGTCCTGCAGACACTCGACGCCCTCGGCCACGGTCTCGATGCCGAGCTGACTCGCCATCTCCAGGGCGGAGCGCAGGATGACCTGCAGGCTGTCGCGCTCATGCGCTCCATGCACGAACGTGCGATCTATCTTGAGCTCGGTGAAAGGAATGCGGGCGAGCTGCTGCATGGAGGAAAAGCCGGTGCCGTAGTCATCGAGCGAGAGGCGAAACCCCCGCAGCCGCAGGCGCGTCAGCACGCCGAGGGCGATCGCGAGGTCCCGCAGGAGCGAGGTCTCGGTGACCTCGAGCACGATCTGATCGGCACGCAGGCCGTGCTCCTGCTGCAGATCGGAGATCTCCTGCACGAGCTCGCCGTGCTCGAGAAGAATGGGCGAGAGATTGACGGCGATCGAGAGGTCGAGGCCGTGGTGATTCCAGAGCGCCGTCTGCCTCATGGCGGCATCCATGACGTGCAGCGTGAGCTCGCGGATGAGGCCGTGCTGCTCCGCAACGGGGATGAAGGCGTCCGGCGCGATCCAACCGAGCTTCGCATCATGCCAGCGGGCCAGTGCCTCGACGCCACGCACACGCCCGGTATCGATCTCCACCTGAGGATGGTAGTGAACCGCGATGTCGCCGCGGGCGAGGGCGGCCCGCAGCGATTCCGGATCGACTGCCTGCAGCTGCGCGGTAGTCTTTTTCTGCACCGGGGCATGGAGCTTGTTCTGCAGAAGGGCGCCGAGGCTCGCGAGGGTGAGCGGCTTTTGCAGTGCCCCGACGATGCGCAGACCCAACGCCGTGCCCATGTCCTGCACGGAGTTGATGAGCGCGCGCTCCCGTGAGGAAGCGAGGACGATCGGGGCGCGCATGCCGCGGCCACCGAGGGCCGAGAGGAGCTCCGGCCCATCCATCATCGGCATCTCGAGGTCGACGATGAGCAGCTCTGGCGGAAGAGCGAGCTTGTCGAGCAGCGCCAGGGCCTCGCGGCCGTTGCCGGCTTCGAGCACCTTGCCGATCCGCAGCTCCCGGCACACGGCCGCACCGATTCCACGCTGCACGCCGCTGTCGTCGACGATCAGCACGGAATCGATGGTCTGCAGCCCGTTGCTCGAGGACATGGTATTCGTCACCCTGCGTCGCCCCACCTGTCGATATCGGCCTCCCCTCTGGCAGAGCCACACCCTGGGAGCGACAATACGTATCATCGGTTTATCGACGAAACGCGGCCGGGACTTGAGTCGCAAGTCCGGACTGCAAGTGTGAGACGTGTCACGTCCGGGGTGTTCCAGCGGTGGCGCGGGCCCTCAGGCTCGAGGAACGATCCCTTGGCCGGTGCGTAGAGACATAATCCGGACGCGGCGAGACGAGCCGCGCGTGCGGCGATCGCTTGTCACGGGAGGTTCTGCATGAGTGACCTCATCATCGCCTGGCCGGCGCTTTCCTATCCCGCCTGGCGTGATACCGCTGCGACGCTGCACCTGTGGACGCAGATCGTGGGCAAGGTGAGGCTCGCGCTCACTCCCTGGCTCAACCACAGCTGGCAGGTCCCGCTCTACGTGACGGCCCGCGGGCTCGGCACCTCGCCGATTCCGCTCGGGAGCGAGATCTTCGAGATGGAGTTCGATTTCATCGCACACCGGCTCATGACTCGCACGAGCTCGGGCGCCGAGCGAAGCCTGCCGCTCGAGCCACAGGCGGTCAGTGACTTTTATCGCCGGGTCATCGATCTGCTGCGTGAGTTGCGCATCGAAGCGCATATCCTCGACATGCCGAATGAGATCGCGAACGCAGTTCCTTTCTCACAGGACCACATCCACGCTTCCTACGATGCGAGTGCGGCGCGTGCGTTCTGGCGCGTGCTCCTCCAGGCCGATCGCCTCTTCAAGCTCTTTCGCAGCAGCTTCCTCGGCAAGGCGAGCCCCGTGCACTTCTTCTGGGGGAGCTTCGATCTTGCGGTGACACGCTTCTCCGGCCGGCCGGCGCCGCCTCATCCGGGCGGCGTGCCGAGCCTGCCTGATGCGGTTACACGCGAGGCCTATTCACACGAGGTGAGCAGCGCCGGCTTCTGGCCTGGGAACGATGTTTTTCCACGAGCCGCTTTCTATTCCTACGCCTATCCGGAGCCCGGCGGCTTTCGCGACGCCCGTCTCCCGCCGGGAGCGTATTTCGAGCGATCGCTCGGCGAGTTCATCCTGCCGTACGACTCCGTCCGCACGGCCGCCGATCCGGACGCACTGTTGCTCGATTTTCTCTCCAGCACGTACGGGGCGGCGGCGGCGGCAGGCCGTTGGGATCGGGCGGCGCTCGAGTGTTCGTTGGGTGCGCCGGGGCGGGTGCGGGAGCTTTGAGATGAATGAATACGAGCCGGACGCTCACGCGGTGAGCGAGACGCATCGCTATTTTCCCGAATGGGCGGACCGTCCGATCGGGCCGGAGGCTCAGCACGAGGCGGATCGCAACTCTTACCTGGCGGGCGGCTATGCCGATGAATTCGGCTATGGCACACATGCCGGCCGGCCGCCGGCGATCGCGCCGCTCGATGGCGACCCGGAGTGCTCGCGGCTCTGGGGCGAGCAGATCGGGGCGTTGCATCCGGGCTATCCCCAGTGCCCGAAGCCGGCTGACCGTCTGCTCGAGCCGCCGGATGGCCGTGTCCGGGCGGTGGGAGCGGGCACGGACGAGCCTCACAAAGCCTTCGCGAGTCGGATGATTCGCGCGCAGCCGGTTGCGAGGATGGCGTTTCGGATCATCCGGGTCGGGTCGCGAGATCGGGTGGTGTCAGGCCATCCCGCGCTTCGCTTCGGCGTTATTTCCTTCCTGGCGGAGCGCCTGATCCGCCGCCGGCATCTGAACGATGTTCTTTAGACCGGCCAGCGGTCAATTCTGCGGCTGAGTTCCTGGTATCCGCTGCGGCCCGGGAGTAATCAGGCCCGCATGCGCAGAATCTTCGCCGCTACCGGCACTTTCTCCGCCGGTACCCTCGCATGGGCGATCGGACAGCACGTCGGCTTGGGCACGGCGGTGATCCTGAGCGCCATTGCGAGTGGCTTCGGCTTCTATTGGGGCCGCAGGCTGTTCGATGAGTGGCTGGGTTAGCGCGACGCACGGCCGACGTAGGGTATCTTCCTCGCATGACAGGAGTTTCGATGGTTCGCTTGCGCACCGGCTTTGCCGGCCTCGTCATGCTCGTGGCGTGCGGGTCCGTTTGCATGGCGCGGAATGGGACCACTACGCGAGAACTCGAGCAGTGGAATTGCGGCCGCGATGCGCGACCGGCGCTGCAGATCCTCGGCTCGGGCGCGCCTCTCGATACCGGCGGGCGCGCCTCAGCGTCTTATCTCGTCTGGCTCGACTCCCATCCGCGGCTGCTCATCGATGTCGGTGCCGGGGCAGCCGTCAATCTCGCCCGCGCCGGCGCGGATATTCGTGATCTCGATGCGGTGTTGATCAGCCATATCCATCCCGATCACGTCTCCGATCTGCCCGCGCTTCTCTGGAGTGCCGATGTGGTGGAGCGAGCGCGCCCTCTACTCATCGCCGGCCCGGCGGGAAGAGGCGAGTTTCCCGGCATCAGCCAATATCTCGAGCGGCTGTTCGGCCCGCAAGGCGCATATCCGTTCATGGATGACATCATGAAGAGCAACGCGGCCTTCCACCTGCTGGCCATGCCGATTGCGGTGGGGCGCTTCCGGAGGATACCGCTGACCAACGTGGACGGTGTCAGAATCTCCGCCTTTCCGGTGGAACATGGCAAAGCTCCGACGATTGCTTACCGCCTGGAAGGCGCGGGCTTCAGCATCGTCTTCGCCGCCGATCAGACAGGTGCCACGCCGGGATTCGCGGGGTTTGCAGCAAACGCCGATGTGCTCGTTCTACATACCGCTCTCAGCCCGCACGCCGTCACGTTTGCGAGCGTCATAGGCCTGCCCCGGAACCTCGGGGAGCTCGCGGCCAAGGCACACGCCAAGAGTGTGGTGCTGTCCCACCTCATGGGCTTCCCGCCTGGTGATCCGCGCGCGGCGTCGTTCTCGCTCCATGATCCCGCAGCACTGAAGGCAACGATCGAATCGGTATTTCCCGGGCGGGTCACGCTCGCAGCAGACGGTGAATGCATCTCGCTCGCGCGCTCAGGCTGATGGCAGCAGCCAGGGACACTACTCGGCCTGAAAGCCGATTGCGGTGATCTGCCAGCCCCGAGAAGGCCGATCAGCCTTCCCTCAGCCGCGCCTCAGGCAACTGCTGACGAAGGCTTTGCGCCGATCGCCGCTCAGGCCTTTGACCCTGGCCTGCGCGTTGCAATCTTTCATCTTCTGCTGTTGCCTGTTGATCATCATGCGCTTGCCCGAGAGACACGCGCGCATGAACGCCTGCCGGCTGCTGCCCATCATGTGCCTCGCGCTCGCATCGGCATTGCACTGCCTCATGCGCATCTGCTGAGGCGTCTGTGCGTTCGTAACCCCCGTGGCGAGCGCGAGCAGTACGGCCACGGTGAGGACGGGGATGTGTCGATATCTCATGGAAGACCTCCGGAGTGGCTGCAGCGGTGCCTCAGACATTGCGCGGGCGGCGGGCAAACAGCAGGTGGTAGACGACCAGGAACACGATCGCGCCAACCACGGCGACCCCCAGGCTGTAGAAGTTGAATCCGGTCACCCCGGGCATGCCGAACCGGCGGAACAGCCAGCCGCCGATCACGGCGCCAACGATGCCGAGCACGATGTCCAGGAGAAATCCTTCGCCCGCTTTGTTGACGATCTTGCTGGCGATGAATCCGGCGATGAGCCCGAGAATGATCCAGGCGATGAAGGACATGAGACCTCCGGTTGCCGCAGGTTTGGCACGCGGCTCAGTGGGCCTGACGGAAGGGAATGGATATATAACATGAATTGCGGCCCGGGGTCTGGCCGACTCGGATCGCAGCCACGGACGCCAGTGGCATAGCGCGAGAGGAAGCGCTGCAGGGATTCAACCTCCAGCTTTGCCGCAGGAGGGCGGGCTGGCGTATCAGTGGCTCGAGCGAGCCCGTTGCGCCGCGAGCCGGCGGAGGGTCAGCGGACAAACTTTTCCCGTGTGCACGGCGCCCGTCGCGTGCTGGGCCACCGAGGGGCTGCCCGGCGGCAGCAGCACGTCGGTGGCAAAGCTCGCTGACGCTGCAAGCGTGGAGACGAGGAGAATGCCGAGACCGTGGCGCTTGCGGCCGGTCAGGGGCTGGTTGAGTAGCGCGATCCGTCGTGTCAGCGGATGGGCCGAGCGCCAGCGGCAGGCGAGCTCCGCGGTCATCCATGAGCTACGCGGTATCTGGGTCTTCACCAGGGCTGCGACATACCGGCGCCGTGCCGGCGCTCCGGCTGAGACGATCACGGAGGCATCACAGGCCAGGTCCTGATCGAACCGCAACGAGCTCGCCGCCCAGTACATCAACGGGTTGAACCAGAAGGCACACAGGCAGGCGGCGCTCAGAGCATTGGCCAACGGGTCGCCGCGGCGCACGTGGGCGAGCTCGTGCGCGAGCACCAAATCCCGCTCCTCGGGGCTGTAACGCAGGTCGAAGTCCAGGGGCAATACGATGCGCGGGGGCAGGGCGCCGACCAACATCGGCTCTTGCGCGGCGGCGCTGCGCCAGGTGCCGTCAGGGTGTTGCGCGAGCCTGCCGAGCGAGCGCACGAACACCCGCTGGCGATGCACGCTGAGCGCCAGCATCGCGACCGCGCCTGCCGCCCACGAGAGTATCGCGCCCGCCGCGAGCCCGGCCGGCTGGTTTGCGAGACTCAATGCCGCGAGCAGATCCGACCAGAGCCGGACAAGGAGACCCGGCACCACCGGGAGTCCCCCTGCCCGCGGCATGGCGGAGTACGGTAGCCAGAGCGCTGTCGCGCTGATTGGAACGGCGAGCCAGACCCAGTACGCGGCCCGGGCGCCCACCACGCGGCGCAGGGGCGTTCGCACGAGCCCGACGAAGAGCACGGCGAGGCTCATCGCCAGGGTGAGTCGCGCGAGATTGGATAGCGCGAGACTACTCATCCTCGAGGCCCCGCAAAAGGTCCCGCAGCTCGCGGATATCCCGCTTGGAAAGCTTGCGCTCGCGGCTGAAATGCGCCACCAGAGGGGCCACGCGCCCGCCGAACAGGCGATTGAGGAAGCTCTCGCTCTCTTTCGACAGCCACTGCTTGCGTGCAAGCAACGGCGAGTAGATGAATCGCCGTCCGTTCTTCTCCGCGCGGATGGCCCCCTTCTGCAGGAGGCGGCTCAGCAGTGTCTTGATGGTCGACTCCTGCCAGTTGCGCTGCTGCGCGAGCGCTGCCGTCACGTCTTCCGCTGTCGCAGAGCCGCGCTCCCACAGCACGGCGAGAACGACGGACTCCGCCTCGCTGATCGACTCGGGTGCCTTCATCGATACGGCCTCACTGCATGCCGGTGGGCACCTCGGCGATGCGGGTCTGGTCCGTTATCCAATTCACTTCCCAAGTCTTGCCCCCGTCTTCCGAGAAGGATTGCTCGAAGTGCGGCGTCTTCGTGTTGGTGCGCGACCACTCGAACCGCTCGAGGATATAGCGGCCATTATAGGTGTCCCAGCAGTAGAAGTATCCTACTCCATTCTTGAACTCACCTATATTGGGCGGGCCGCCGATCGTTCCTATCGCGGGCGTCGACCAGTAGAGACTCCACTGCCCGCTCTGCGGGTTGTACAGGCGCAGCGTCAGCCCGTGGATGGCGCCGTTCGAGCCCTTGACGTTGAATTCCTCGATCTCCGCACCGCCGCCCCACAGCGAGCGCGTCCGCGTCGTCCCGTCGTACTCCACCCAGTCGTGGGCGCCCGAGAGCGGATGGAGCAGTTTCTTCAGATGAATGTGCCAGTAACCCAGCTCGAAGTCGAAGTCATGGGTGCCATCGTGGGCGGCGGCAGGAGAGCCGGCCGTTGGGCTCGCGGCGGACGCCGGCAAACAGCAACCGGCCATGAAGAGAGGGCCCAGGAGCAGTGTTGCCCAGGCGAGCTTCGGCGTCGGCATTGCATCCCCCGATTCGACTACGTGTGTAGACACTTAGAGACTACACGCGTAAACATAGATGTCAAGACGCATCGCCGAGCGACTGGCGCCGCTGCTGCAGGAAGCCCTTCTCGGCGGGGTTGTTGCTGTGTGCGATCGCGGCATCGTATTCCCGCTTCGCCTCGGCGTTGCGGCCGAGGCGGCGCAGCAGGTCGGCCCGCAGGGCGTGGAAGAGGTAGTAGCCGCTCAAGTCCAGTTGGTCCACTGCGGCGAGCGCCGGATACGGCCCCTCCACCTCGGCGAGGGCAACGGCGCGATTGAGCGCGGCTGTCGGGGTCGGCGCGAGCGCAATGAGTTGATCGTAGAGCTCGAGGATCTGCCGCCAGTCCGTCTGCTCGATGTTGGCCGCATCACTGTGCACCGCATTGATGGCTGCCTGAATCTGATACGGCCCGGGCCGGTTGCGTGCGATGCACTGACGAACCAGCTCCCGTCCCTCCTCGATGAGGGCGCGATCCCAAAGCGCTCGATCCTGGTCCGCCAGCAGGACCAGCTCGCCGTCGGGCGTCAGGCGAGCGGTGCGCCGCGAATCAGTGAGGAGCATGAGGGCGAGCAGGCCGAGTACTTCGGGCTCCTCCGGCATGAGCTCCCGCAGCAGTCGAGCGAGGCGGATAGCCTCCGCGCACAGGTCATCACGGACCAGGCGCTCGCCGGAGCTCGCCGCGTAGCCCTCGTTGAAAATGAGGTAGATCACCGCGAGCGCCGAGCGCAGGCGATCCGGCAGGTCGGCCGCCTCCGGTATCCGGTAAGGAATCCCGGCATCGCGGATCTTGGCCTTGGCCCGCACCAGCCGCTGGGCCATGGTCGCTTCCGGAAGGAGGAAGGCCCGCGCCACTTCAGCGGTCGTCAGGCCGCCGATCAGCCGCAGTGTCAGGGCCACCTGGGCGCCCATGCCGAGGGCTGGATGGCAGCAGGTAAAAATGAGTCGCAGACGGTCATCGGCCACAGCCGCTTCCTCCTCGGGCTCCTCGGGGGTGAGCATCTCTGCGGCCTGCCGGTGCCGGTAATCGCGCGACCCCTCCCGGCGGAGGCGGTCGATCGCCCGATTGCGCGCGGTCGTGATGATCCAGCCCGCCGGGCTCGGGGGCAGCCCGGTGGTTGGCCATCGTTGTATGGCCTCGGCGAAGGCGTCCTGGACTGCCTCCTCGGCCATGTCGATGTCGCCGAAGGCCCGGATCAGGACCGCTACCGCGCGACCGTGCGCCTCACGGAAGACGCGCTCGATCCCGGCAACGTGCAGATCGCCCATTCTCAGTCAGCACCCTCGTAGAAGGGCCGCACTTCGATCGGCAGGGTGGTTGCGCGAGCCAACTTGCGCCCCCACTCCAGCGCGGAATCCAGGTCGGTTGCACGGATGATCGTGAAGCCCCCCACGTGCTCTTTGCCATCGATGTAGGGACCATCGGTGGTCAGGAACTCGCGGTCCCTCAGGCGTACTACGGTAGCCGTGGCAGGGGGATGCAGCCCGCCGCTGAAGACCCAGGCGCCGGCCGTCTTCATCTCCTGACGGACTGCGCGCACCTCACGCATGATGCCTTCGAGGACGGCGGGGGCCGGAACGCCTTGGTCGGGCTGATAGATGGTGAGCAGATACTGTTTCACGGGGTGCTCCTTCTGCACTCACGCCGGCGCCATTGCCGGCATTTCACCCCCAAAACGAAAGGCGCGCACGCCGATCGACATCGCCGGCGGATTTTTTGACGGAACGCGGCGGCCGGCGCGCTCCCGGGATAGGCTAGGGCCCGGTGAGGCACTGCCAAGTAATGGGAGGACCGGCTATGAGGATCGTGAGAGCACCGCTGCCAGCGGCTGTGGGCACCCTGCTGGCCGTCGTTTCAGGGTGCAGCACCCTGCGGCCGATGCCACCACCACCGGCTGCCGTGGACATCGCCGCGGGTACAGCAGATACAGCAGGCCATCGACCCGTTCTGGGACTCGGAGAAAAACGGGCTTCCGGGCCTCTCGAGCGTCAGGATTGCCCTGCAGACCGTGCATGACAACCGGGTGAGCGGTGAGGCGGATTATCTGATCGTCGCCTTGCGCGGCTACTACGACAAAGCGATGACTCAGGAGGTGGACCTCACGCTCGTGCCGCAGCCGCCGGCGAAGAATCGCGCCCATTTCCAGGCGCCGAATCTCGCGCAGGCGCTGACGGATGCCATTGCCGCGGCGCAGAAGCAGATCAAGACAACCTATCAGAACGGCAATCACGTGTTGAGTACGCAGGAGATCGACGTGCAGCTGCAATTTACGGTCGCGTGGAGCGTAGGCGGCGGGGTGGGACAGTGGCGAATCTCGCCCGTATCACTGTCCGCAAGCGACGATTACTCCCGCAGCACCACCAATACGATCACGGTGGCATTCACTGCGCCCACCGGCTAGAGCGGGGATGGCGGCGCGGCGCCGCCGTGCGGCTGGGCGGCAACTGCCCGATCGATCTTGTCGGCAAGCTGCACGATGGAGTGGTCGGCCAGCGGATTCCAGCCGTAGAAGAGGCTGTAGCGCACGCTGCGAATGGCAGGATCCTGCGCCGGCGGCTCGTGGATCAGATTGAGAAGCGAGCGGACCAGGGCCAGGATCTCGCCGCGCTCGTAGACGCGATCGATGAAGAGGTTGCGCTCGTTCTCATCGCGAAGAGTGCGCGGTACGCTGAAGTAGCCGGTTACGGGAGAGGGGTCGAAGGCATAGACGGCCGCGACGCGCGGCACCCCATCCTCGAGCGGCAGCCCGTAGGCGAATTGCTGGGCGAGTCCGCCACCCAGCGAATGCCCCGTCGAGTAAAGCGCCGGGCGCCGGGCCGCCGGGAACCGGCGCCTGTACTCTGCGCAAAATGGCCCGACGAATATGCGTACGACCTGCGTGTACTCATCGTTGGGGTCGGGAATGAACCAGCGCAGATCCGAGAGCCAGTCCTTCTCGTTGCCGAGCACGGTTCCCCCGAACGCCACGGCGACGGCGGCATTCGCCGGGTTCTCCCAGACCTCGACCCGCAGGTGCGCGTCATCGATCTGCTGCCAGAGGGCAGGCGTGCCGAAGGGAGGCCAGCGGATCCAACCCGCCGCTTCCAGTACGGCAACGGGGTCACGCGGCGCGAGCGATGAACCGCCAGGCGCGGCGCGAGCGCGGGTGGCGCGGGCCGCTCTTGCCGAGCGCTTGCGTGCCGCCGGCGTGGCGCCGTATGCAGCCAGGCTCAACCACGCAAACTCCCAGTGGCGGGCGGCGTAAGGCGCTATGGGTAAGGGTGCGCTCAGAAAGCGCTCTCCGGGGTGACGGACCACGACTTCGGAGGGCCCCTGAGCCAACGCGCGCAGAATGGGTATCCTGGAGAGCAACGAGGCGCCGCCTCGAGTCACCGTGGTCATGGGCAGAAGCCGGGAATGGTCATTGTGGCGGCTTCCCCCGGGAAGGCAATCTCATTCCTCGGGCGCCGCGAGCCAAACGAGATCCCGTTCCGCGGCCCCCGGCCCGGCGGCCGCCCCCACCATGTTAGACTCGATCGGAGAATCGGCACGCAGAAGTGCATTGGGGAGAACGCTCGATGAAGATCCTTCGAGGCTGCGCTGCGGTGTTGCTGCTGCTCGTCGCATGCCCGCCCTCGTTTGCGCAGCATGCGACCTATCAGCTGAAGCCGACCCCGAAGACCGTGACGTGGGGGAATTACTCGGCGACCGCCACGCCTGTTCTTCGCGTTCATTCCGGCGACACCGTGCAGATTCAAACGCTGCTCACCTCGAGCCCCACGCGTCTCGCCGCGGCGGGGGTTCCGGCAAACCAGATCGAGCAGTCCCTGCGCGACATCTTCGATCAGGTGAAGGACCGCGGTCCGGGCGGGCACATCCTCACGGGGCCGGTCTACGTCGAGGGGGCGGAGCCCGGCGATGTGCTGGAGGTCCACATCGAGTCCATCAAACTCGCAATCCCCTATGCCTACAACGGATTTTCGCCAGGCCGGGGATTTCTGCCCGATGACTATCCGTATGGACGCATCAAGATCATTCCGCTCGACGCCGAGCACATGGTCGCGCACTTCGCCCCTGGAATCACCATTCCGTTGCATCCATTCTTCGGGAGCGTGGGCGATGCTCCTCCGGAAGCGGCGGGACGCGTGAGCAGCGGACCTCCGTGGATGCATGCCGGGAATCTCGACAACAAGTGGCTCGTCGCAGGCACGACGCTCTACATCCCGGTGAACGCCGCGGGGGCGCTCTTCTGGGCCGGCGATGGACATGCGGGTCAGGGCGATGGCGAGGTGGACATCACCGCGATGGAAACCTCGCTGATCGGCACATTCCAACTGATCGATCGCAAGGACATGCACCTGCTCTGGCCGCGGGCGGAGACGCCGGACTACTACATTGCCATGGGAATCAACGCGGATCTCGAGAAGGCGACGGAAATGGCGGTACACCAGATGATCGATTTCCTGATGCAGCAGAAGCATCTCTCCCGCGACGATGCCTACATGCTTGCCAGTGTCGCCGGGGATCTGCACATCAGTGAGATCGTCGATGGCAACGACGTGGTCAGCATGATGCTGCCGAAGGCGATCTTCGGCTCGCAGAAGGCCAAGTGACGATAGGACCGCGCGAGCTCGGCCCTCATCTGCCGGGCCGCCGCCGGGCGTCAGTGGCTGCGGTAGATCACGCCACCCTTCATCACGAACTGCACGTGCTCGATGGCGGTGATGTCCTCAATGGGATTGCCCTGCACGGCGATGATGTCGGCATCGAGTCCCGGGCGTAACTGACCGAAATGATCCTGCTGGCGCAGGATCTTCGCGTCCACCGCGGTGGCGGCGAGAAGCGCACGGGCGGGCGACATGCCGTCGCGGACCATCAGTTCGACCTCCTTGTAATTGGTGCCGTGCGTGAATACACCGACGTCACTACCGCAGCCGATGATGACGCCAGCCTGCATCGCGAGCTTGAACGCTTTCTGCGACGCGAGCATCTCCTCGGTTGGCGGATCGCCCGGCTTCCAGTTCTGGAAGTACCCGGCAGAGGCGACGACGGCCTCCAGCGTCGGCAGGTAGGCGACGTGATGCTTCGCCATCATCTCGAACACCGCGCGAGTGCCGTTGAAGCCGTGCTCGATGGTATCGACGCCCGCCACAATGGAGCGGCGCATGCCCTCCGGCGTGGTCGAGTGAACCGACACCGGCAGACCCAGTGAGTGCGCGGCTTCGACACCTGCGTTCAGTTCCTCCTGGGTGAAGGTCGGCACCGAGCCGTGACTCTTGCCACAGTGGTAGTCGGCGTAGATCTTGATCCAGTCGGCGCCGTGGCCGGCCTGGTCGCGCACGGCGGCGATCATCTCGGGTACGCCAGCGACCGGGATGCCGCCCTGAGGCAGCGCGAGATTCTCCCGAAAACCGAGGGGACCCGGGCCGTAGCAATCCTCGGCGACGGTGGCGCGGGTGGCGACGAAGAGGTGCGGGCCGGGAATCAGTCCATTGTCGATCGCGCGCTGGACGTCCACGTCGGAATAGCCCGCACCCTCGGTGCCGAGGTCACGCAAGGCCGTGAAGCCGGCCATCAGCGTGTCGCGCACGTGATTGACCGCCTCGATGGTGCGGTAGGCCAGCGGCTCCTTCAGCACCTGGTCGTTCCACAGCGTCTCGTTGTAGGGGTGGAGGAAAATGTGCGAATGCGCATCGATCATGCCCGGCATCAGGGTGGCGCCCGGCATGTCGATCACCCGCGCAGCGGCCGGGGCTTTGATCTGATCGGCCGGCCCGATCGCGGCGATCCTGTCACCCTGAACCAACACTGCCCATCCTGCGTGCGTCTGCTCGCTGCGTGCATCGAAGATGCGATCAGCCTTCAGCAGGTAACTCGTGGTCGGCGCGGCGGGTTTATCGGCTGCGCCGGCGGTGAGGGCGAGCAGCGAGGTGCACAGGGTGAGCAGAAGGTTGCGCAACGACATGTGATCCCGCCGTGTGAAAGGGTTGGGGCTTACGCAGCAAGGATATGCGAGCGAAATGGCCCTTTGCAACAAAGGGCCTGACACCCGGCGCTCGATGCATTTTCCTAACGAACACGCGGCCGCCGCCCGCGGGGCCGGGCGCGGTGTCGACGCTGTAATTCCGCCTGCCGGTGCGCTATCTTGCCCGCGCCATGATTCACGAGGAACGGCGATGAGACCGACGTGCCGCTGGTTGCCTGCCGCTGTGCTCGCCGTGATCGCGATTGCTTCTGCCGCCGAAGCGCCGATTGCGGGCTTCCCGCCGAAGCTCCCCGCGGCAGATCTGGTGCTGCGTGATGCCGCGATCGTGACGCTCGATCCGCTGCAGCCGCGAGCACAGGCCGTGGCCGTGCGCGACGGCAGGGTTCTCGCGCTCGGCAGCGACGATGCCATCGCTCGCTACATCGGCCCACGGACCGAGGTGCTGGATCTGCACGGCGCCTTCGTGGCTCCGGGGTTCATCGAGGGACACGGGCACCTCATGCAGACCGGCGAATCGCTGATGGAGCTGAACGTCGGCAAGGTGCCGAACTGGGATGCGATCGTGGCGCAGGTGAAGGCTGCCGTCGCCAAAGCGAAGCCGGGCGAATGGATCGTGGGCCAGGGTTGGCAGCAAACGAAGTGGACCGAGGTGCCGCAACCCAATGTCGACGGGCTGCCGCTGCCAAACAGTCTGAATGCCGTCTCGCCCGATAACCCCGTGATGCTGTCGCACGCGAGCGGTCATGCGATCTACGTCAACGCCGCCGCGTTGCGCGCTGCGGGCATCACGGCCGAGACGCCCGATCCGATCGGCGGCAGCATCGTGCACAACGCCCACGGCGAGCCGATCGGCGTGCTGCTCGATACCGCAGGCGATCCGGTATTCGCGGTGTACGAGAAGTATCTCGCGAGCCTGCCGGCGAAAGAGCGCGAGGCGCGCAATGAGCGTGCGCTGAATCTCGCCGTCCAGAACGAGATCAGCAAAGGCATCACGACGTTCGTCGACATGGGCGAGCGCTTCGAGACGGTCGACTGGCTGAAACGACAGGCGGCGCGGTTGTCGCTGCGGCTGTACGTCAACATCAACGATGAGCCGGTCGCGGCGCTGCGCGAGCACCTGGCTGAATATCGAACCGTTGGCTTCGCCGACGATCACTTCACAGTGCGAGGCGTCGGGGAGATCCTGTCCGATGGAGCTCTCGGCACACGCAGCGCCTGGCTGCTGACGCCCTACAGTGATGCGCCGGATGTCACGGGCAAGAACGTAGTGCCGATGAGCAAGATCGCGCAAATCGCCGAGATCTCCGCGCGCGATGGCTTTCAGCTTTCGGTGCACGCGATCGGTGACCGCGCCAACCGCGAGACGCTCGATCTCTTTCAGAGGATTTTCAAGGAGGATCCGGCGGCGCACGCGCTGCGCTGGCGAATCGAGCACGCGCAGCATCTCGCGCCTGCCGACATCCCGCGCTTTGCGCAACTCGGCGTGATCGCCTCGATGCAGTCGATCCACACCTGCTCCGATGTGCCGATGGTGGTGCCGCGCCTGGGGGAGAAACGCGCGAAGGAGGGCGCCTACGTGTGGCATTCGCTGCTCGAGACTGGCGCGATCGTGCTGGACGGCACCGACACGCCCGTCGAGGACACCGATCCCATCCCGGCTTTTTATTGCGGCGTCACCCGTGCCTACGGTGGCGGCAAGACATTCTTCCCCGGCGAGGCCAAGACGCGCCTGGAGGAGCTGCGCTCCTACACCTGGGACAATGCGTACGCGATCTTCGAGGAGCAGCAGCTCGGCTCGCTGTCGCCCGGCAAGCGCGCCGATGCGGTGGTGATTTCCGGAAACCTCCTCACGCTGCCGGCGCAGGACATCCTGCGCACGCGGGTGCTCTACACGATCGTGGGGGGCAAGGTCGTCTACGCGCGGCCGGGCGCGAAGAGCTGGACCCGCGGGCAATTGTTCGAGGCAATGCCGGAATTCAATCACGCGCAGTGACCCGGCCGCCGGTGGGCGGCCCAGGCGCGGCGGCGAGTCCCGGCTCCAGGCCCGCTGCGGGGTCGTGCGGGAAATCCGACGAACCGTGTGAGGATCGCGCCGTGCGAGCCAATGGCCGCATTGCTGCGGGCTTAAGCTACGAGGCATGAGGCACCCCTCCTGCCCATGGCCGCCCAGGGCGGCTCGCGGCCACGGGCGCTGCCGTCAGCTTCCTTACGCAGAGTCGGAGAAATAATGAAAATGCTCAGGGGCATGCTAGCGGGCGCAATCGTCATGATGATCGCGAGTTTCATGGCAACGACGGCATTCTCGGAAACGACCTCGTTCGGCCAGCTCGGCCGCGGGGACCGCTATTCGGGGGTGCCGTGGGCCACGCGCTCGCCGGTGCTCGCGCAGCACGGCATGGTCGCGTGTGAGCAGCCGCTCGCCGCCGAGGCCGCGGTGGCGATTCTCAAGAAGGGCGGCAGCGCGGTCGATGCCGCAATCGCCGCCAACTCGATGATCGGGCTCATGCAACCGGTGCTGAACGGCATCGGCGGCGATCTATTCGCCATCGTCTATGACCCCAAGACACACAAGCTCTATGGTTATAACGCCTCGGGCTGGTCGGCGAAGGGCCGTGATCTTGCAAAGATGACCGCCGAGGCGGAAGCCGCCTACAAGAAGGCCGGCATGAAACCGGTGGCGCACATCCCGCCGATCGGCACGCTGCCGATCACGGTGCCCGGCACCGTGGACGGATGGTTCGCGCTGCATGGGAAGTTCGGGAAGCTCCCGATGAGCGAGGATCTCGCGCCGGCGATCGGCTTTGCCACGCACGGCTTCCCGGTCACGGAGCTGATCGCGAAATACTGGAAAGGCAACATGGCTGCCTTCGAGCAGCACCAGCAGTTGCTGCCGGCATTCGACAACGTCCGCCACACCTATCTCATTCCCGACGCCAATGGTGGCCACACACCGGCGCAAGGTGAGATCTTCCGCAATCCGGATCTGGCACACACCCTGTCCATGATTGCCCAGGGCGGCCGTAACGCGTTCTACAAGGGCGCCATCGCGCACACGATCGATGCCTACTTCAAGCGGGTCGGTGGCGATCTTCGTTACGATGACTTCGCGGACTTCCACGGTGAGTGGGTCACCCCCGTCTCGGTGAACTATCGCGGCTATGATGTCTATGAGCTGCCGCCCAACGGACAGGGCATGGCGGCCCTCGAGATGCTGCAGATCCTGAAGCACTTCGACCTGAAGAAGATGGGCGCCGGCTCGGCCGATACGCTGACGGCGATGCTCGAAGCCAAGCGGCTCGCTTACGAGGACCTCGCCGAGTGGTATGCCGATCCGCGCTTCTATCACGCGCCGATCAAAGGACTCCTCTCCGATGCCTATGCCGACCAGCGGGTGAAGCAGATCAACCTCGAGCACGCCAATCCAAACATCGGACCCGGAGATCCGAGATTGTTCGACGGCGATACCATCTATCTCACCACGGCCGACAAGGACGGCATGATGGTGTCACTGATTCAGTCGAACTATCGCGGCATGGGCTCGGGGATGGTGGCGGATCACCTCGGCTTCATGTTCCAGGACCGCGGCGAGCTCTACTCTCTCGACCCAAAGGCCGCGAATGTCTATGCACCGCGCAAGCGGCCGTTCCATACGATCATCCCGGCGTTCGTGATGAAGGATGGCGAGCCCTTCATGTCGTTCGGTCTCATGGGCGGCGACATGCAGCCGCAGGGCCACGTGCAGGTGCTCACCAACATCATCGATTTCGGCATGAACGTGCAGGAAGCGGGCGATGCGGCGCGCTGGCGGCACTACGGCAATGCCGAGCCGACCGGTGAGGCATCCCAGGGGATCGGCACCGTGGAAATGGAAAGCGGCTTCGATCCTGCGGTGAAAAAGGAGCTCGAGACGCGCGGCTATACGATCGTTCCAGGCACTGGCAGCTTCGGCGGGTATCAGGCGATCCTGTTCGACCGCAAGCAGCACGTGTATTGGGGGGCGAGCGAGATGCGCAAGGATGGCGAGGCGATAGGCTACTAGGCGCGAGCAGACCGGCGCGGAGGCGCACGCCGGATGCGGGGCCGGACACAAGGGGTGCTTCTGGATCGGCGAGGGCGGCTCACCGCGGCCGGGCGTCCATCTTGCATTCGCCGCGCAAAGCCGCGCGCCGGTCGTGGAATTCTACCGGTTGGCCTTGCAGGCGGCCGGCACGGGTAACGGCGCGCCGGGTCTCAGACCCCACTATCACGAGAGCTATTTCGGCCCATTTGTGCTCGATTCCGACGGCTGCAACGTCGAGGCCGTCTGCCACGAGCCCGATTGAGACACTGGCGAAGCGCCCCGGCCCCGGCACCAGGGGCTCTGCGCCTGTACTAGAATGAGCCCCACGTACCATCCCGTCGTTTGCAGGGGGAGATTTCCATGAAGAAGACTGTCCTGAGCGCGGCACTGTTGGCGCTGGCATTGAGCGGTGCGGTTATGGCCGCGGCCGTTCCGAGCTTCGTAACCAAGGCCGTAGCCGACCCAACCCGCCCCAAGGCGGATACCGAGCGCGACGCGGTGCGCCTGCCGGCCGAGACGATTGCGTTCGCGGGCGTGAAGCCCGGCATGAAGGTCGCCGAGTTCTTTCCGGGGGGCGGATATTTCACCCGGCCTTTGAGCGATGTCGTCGGGCGCAAGGGCCACATCTACGCAATCGAGAATGCCAAGTGGGACGATGGCTCGGATGCCAAGGCTGTTGCCGCGGTGAGAGATCACAACGTCACTCTGCAGATGGTGAAGCTCGGCGAATTCAATCTGCCCCAGAAGGTCGATCTCGTCTGGATCACGCAGAACTATCACGACCTGCACATCGCCAAATTCGGCGGCGTCGACATGGCGGCCTTCAACAAGCACGTCTATGAGTCGCTGAAGCCGGGCGGCATCTATTTCGTTCTGGATCATCAGGCCAATCCGGGCACGGGCGAGGCGCAGATCGCCAAGCTCCATCGGATCGAGAAGGCGCAGGTGATACGCGAAGTCGAGGCCGCGGGGTTCAAGCTCGTGGGCGAAGGCAGCGCGCTGCATCGTCCGGGGGACGATCACACGAAGTCGATCTTCGACAAGTCGATCCAGGGCCACACCGATCAGTACATGCTGAAGTTCCAGAAGGCCTAGGCCTCTCGCAACCTCCTGTCATGGGCCACCGCCTTCCGGCGGGCCATGACAGGAGGCGGTCCTCGTCTGCGAGCGCGCGAGCAAAGCGTCCATGCCGAATCTGCGCGTCGTGATCTGCACGGTATTGGCGCTCGTTGCCTTCGCGGGTAACTCGCTGCTCTGCCGTGCGGCGCTTGCGCACACCCACATCGATGCAGCCAGCTTCACGACGGGGCGGCTGCTCTCCGGCACCGTCGTCCTGAGCTGTCTGGTGTGGCTGCGCCGCGGCGCGCGCGTGGGCCGGGGCAACTGGCCGTCGGCGTTCGCGCTCTTCGCCTATGCCGCCGGCTTTTCCTTCTCCTATCTGCACCTGACCGCTGCGGCGGGGGCGCTGCTCCTCTTCGGCGCAGTGCAGACCACCATGATCGGCTTTGGGCTATGGTCCGGCGAGCGCTTGCGGCTGCTGCAGATCGCCGGTCTGATCCTCGCATGCGCCGGACTCATCGGGCTGCTGCTGCCCGGACTATCGGCGCCGCCGCTGACGGGCGCCCTCCTGATGCTCGGTGCGGGGATCGCCTGGGGTGTCTATTCCCTGCGCGGCAAGGGTGCGGGAGATCCCCTGAAAGTCACCGCCGGCAACTTCACGCGCGCCTTGCCCATGGCCGTGGCTTTGAGCCTGGCGCTCTTACCGCGCACCTCGCTCGACCCAGGGGGGATCGGCTACGCGTTCCTCTCCGGCGCGCTGGCCTCAGGTGTGGGCTATGCCATCTGGTACACCGCACTACCCTCCCTGACATCGACCACGGCTGCGACCGTGCAACTGAGCGTGCCCATTCTTGCTGCAGCCGGCGGGGTGTTCTTTCTCGGGGAGGCGTTCACGCTACGCCTGCTCATCGCCTCGGTGGCGATCATCGGCGGCATTGCGCTCGTGGTCTTGACGGCTAGGCTGCCGGCCACGGCTCCTCTACCCGAAGCACCGGATACAGGTTGAAGCGCGTGTCCCACGACGAATGCCGGCGCAGGAAGAACTCCAATCTTGCGGTCGCGCTCGCGGCAAACACCGGCTCTGCGGTGAGACGGTGGTTGAACTCCTGTTCCAGCTCGGGTCTCTCTGCCAACATCTCACGCGCGATCTGCTCGGCGACGTAGGGCTCGATGTGCTCCTTCTGCTCGAAGCACGCGTTGAAGAATCCCCACGCGGCCAGCGAGTCGGGTGCGCGCGGCTCCAGCAGGGCCATCATCAGTCGCGCGCAGGGCTGCGCGATCGGGACGAACAGGGATCCGCGCTCGATGGTGTGCGTCTCGCTCGCCCATGCCCCGTCGAGCTTCGCCCGCATGCAGCCTTCGAACGGCGTGGGAGAAAACGCCACTTTGTCCGCGCGGAATGCCTCGACGCGCGCGCCATCGATACGTGCAGCCACGGGCTGAAACCTGATTCCGTGCACCGCAAGCTTCCCGCCGATTGAATCCGCGTATCCCGCCGGCACGACATAGCCGCCGCGCGGTGCTTTGACGACCAACGCTGGCGTGACCCGGTTCCTGTAGGGGACTCTCCAGATCTGCGGTGTCGTCGGGTCATACACCGTGGCCAGCTCGCCCGAGATCGGCGAATGCTCGCGCGTGTAGGCGTACCCTCGGAACTCGATGATCTCGGCATCCTTGGCATCCGGAGCCCGCGCCGCGCTGCCGGCCTCGGCGGGCTCCCGCCACCCCGATGCGTAGTCGAGCGTGATCTCCGATCCCCCGATGCGAGTCGCTGCCAGATCCGACTCGTTAGCCTGAGTGCGCCACTTCGCGCCCTGCGAATCCATGAGCTCGGCGAGGCCCACGATCGTGTTGCGAGTGACGCGTACTCGGGTCGCGTAGTCCTTCCACGAATGGGTCTCGACGAGAACAGTGAAGCGGTTCCTCTGGGGGAAGTAGCCTGTCGAGAACCGCGGCGAATACACAGTGAGGAGAAAGCCGGAGGCGGGATCGTCGGTCACCGCGAGGTCGGGATAAAAGGGCAGGGCAAGTGAGCCCTGTGCGGCGAGCTTGCCGATGAGCGCATCGCGCAGCTCGCGACCGCTCGCGTAGAGCCGTGGATCACCCTGATTGATCGGCTCGGCCTGCAGCGAGATATCCGGCTCGAAATCCGCGCCGTCGGTCACGTGCAGGTCTGCGCATACGAGCGGATCCCACTCGCGAATCAACGCGAGCAGCGCGCGCATCTCCGGCGCTTCAGCCTTCATGTAATCGCGATTGAGGTTCAGGTTCTGCGCGGTGGCGCGCCAGCCGGTCTCTTCCGGGCCTCGCTGATTGGGCCGGTTCCAGCGCGCAAACCGCTCGTGCCCGTCGACGTTGAAGGCGGGAACGAAAAGGATCGCGATGCGCTCGAGGACGCCGGGGGCAGCAGTGCCTTCCAGCATCTCGCGAAGCGCAATGAATCCGGCGTCCTTACCATCGCTCTCACCCGGGTGAATGCCTGCCTGGATCATGAGGACGGGTACTTTGCGCGGATCGGTGCGGCAGGCGAGGAGGGCCAGCATGGGTCGGCCTTCGGCGGACCGTCCGAATTCGATGGTTCGTACGGCCCCTGGCCACGTGCGCGCGAATGCCTCGCAGAGCCGCTCCACTTCATCGGTGCGTCCGGTACGGCGAAAGCCCGACGCCTCGGCAATGGTCGGCGGAATCACTGGGGTCCGATCGTGCTGATGAGCCGTTGTACTACGGCTGCTTTGACCTCTGATACCTGTATCGTGCTCGACTGGTTGGTGTTATAGACAGAGTAGAGTAATGCCCGGTCCCATCGGCTCAGGTCCTGCGGCGGGGTCTTCGAATGTTGGAACAGCCGCAGGATAGTCGGCACATCGCCGGCATCGGCATCCAGACGGACATCCGCAAGGGCAATCATGGACACGTAGGCTGAAAGCTGTCCGAGTGAGATCCTTTTGAGGCGGCTCTTGTCAGCCACGATGATGGCCGAGTGTATGGACGGGAGACCCTCATGGAACACCAGTGAGCCGCCGCCTGAGCAGAAGCTCAAGCCGCTGCTGTCGTTCATGTAACTTTCCAATGGGGTGCCCTGCAGGGCGGCCGCCACCGGACTGGCGTTGCTCGGGTCGCTGGCGCAGTTCTCGCCGGTGTTGTACCAAACCCGAACCGGACGCCGGGAATGCAGGTAGCTCTCGATGGCGCTCCGCCCGTTTCGGGTGTAATACATCGTCGGATTGTGCTCCAACATGTCCTTCAGGAGCCCGTCAGGCTCGCTGCTCGCAATGATGTACAAGTTGGCCGTGCAGTCGTGGCCTGCCAGCGGAGCATGGGCAGCGGTCGCTGCCTGCAATACGCGATCGCGAACGGCTTCGCTGCTGTCAGGCGGCAGACCCTCGACTATCAGGCAGATCGGCGTGTTCCATCGCTCGATGGAATCGTGCGCGGGATCGACGACTGTCGAAGTGACGAATCGGTCGACCTTCCGCTTGAGCCTGCGGCCCGCCTCGGTGGCCTCGACCGTCACTGTGGGTAACGCATCGGTCAAAGCATCCCCGGTCGGTGATCGAGATACGGGGGCCGGGGAGGGAGCCTGGCTGGATGGCGGGGGTGCCGATAGCGCAGTCGCACTGGCACTGTGAGTCCGTCCCGATATGGCGGTGAGAGCCGTCATGGCCAGAAGAGGAGCTAGACGTCGGGCCGGCAGTCTGCTCTGCGCTGCGCCTCGCCGCTCGAGCACTCGAGTCATGGTTGTTCCTTGGAGTCGCGACTCAGAGAACGCTGCAGGCAGTATAAAGGGTCGCAACCCTCTTTGGCGGGCGCAGCCGGCGCGACCGGACCGCCCTGGCAACTGTGCGGACCCCGGCCATTCGCGGGAGAGCCTCCCGAGGGCAAGTCTTTGATTCTTATGATTCTGAACTGACCTGCGGCAGCCTGAGCTCCCAATACCCCACATCGATCCAGTGACCAAACTTCAGCCCGATCTCGTGGAAGTGGCCGGCCTCGATGAAGCCGAGCTTCTCGTGCAAAGCCACGCTCGCCGGGTTCGGCAGCGCAATGACGCCGATCGCACAGTGGATGTTCAGCGGCCGCAGTCTCTCGAAGAGGGACCGGTATAGCGCGGTGCCAATGCCCTCGCCCGTTGCATCCGGGCTCAGATAGATGGTGGTCTCCACCGAGTGTCGGTACGCGGACCTCGCCTTCCATGACATCGCATAGGCGTAGCCGAGTACCGTTCCATCCCGTTCCCATACGAGCCAGGGAAATTGAGCGGTTACGGCCGCCATGCGCTGTGCCATTTCGCTGGCCGACACGACGGTTTCCTCGAAGGTCACGCGTGTCTCGACCACGTAGTGGTTGTATATGGCAGAGATTGGCGCAGCGTCATGGGCGGTGCAATCCCGGAGCAGGCCGGGTGGCCGACTGCGGTTCCCGGCAGTCGTCGTTTCAGTCGAGTGCGACTTCGGGGGCATGGCTCAGGAAAGGGCTATGACGACGGCGTAGCGCGCCCGCCTTCGCGACGGATTGCTGAACGAGGAGGGTCTGCCATCGACATCCCTCGCCAGACAGTCTCCCTCCTCGAGGTGATGTACCTGCGCGCCGAATGACACTTCGATCTTCCCCTCGAGCACCCATATCTGCTGATGGTATGGACGCGCCCGATTGACACCTTCGTACTGGACGGTCGCGCCTGCCGGGAGACTCACCTGGACCAGCTGGAAGGGCGCAGCAACGCCGGACGGCGACAGCACTTCACGCAGATATCCCGTCTGGGGATCGCGCCAGGGCTGCCTATCCGTGGCGTGCGAGACGGGCCCAGCACCGGTAGCCGGATCTTCGAAGAAGGCTGCCAGCGGCACACCGAAACTGGCTGCGATCTTGTTCAGTATCACTGCGGTCGGGCTGCTCTCCTCGCGCTCGATCAGCGACAGCATGGACCGGCTGACGCCTGATCTCTCCGCCAGCTCCTCGAGCGAAAAGGCCCGTTCGGCCCTCAGCGCCCGTATGCGGCCAGCGATTCGGGACGTGATGGCTTCGACCGCGAGAGGCTCGGTTGTCTCTGCCATGGTGGATACGATATCTAATATAGTAGACAACGTCAATCGACTGCAACTTTCGACGGTGCGCCGTGTTCTGGAGGCGCAACACGGGAGAATCGTCATGGGTCGCATCCAGAAAGCCACCGCCGCTGCTCTCGCCCTCACCATCACGCTGGTCGGCTCGACACTCGCCATTGCGCCGATCGCGCGCGCAGATTCGCGGCAAGTCGTCACTCGTGCCCACGATTGGAGCGCGACGCAGCTTCATCGCGCTGCGGTTACACTGCGATCCGCCGCTTCATCTGTGCGACCGGGCTGATCACGGGGCACCCCGCGGCGGCGGCTGTTTCCCGCTGTAACTCTGCCTGGCCGGAGATCCTCCATGCGCAAAGCGATTCCGATGTTGGCCGCGCTGACGTTGCTCGTGCTCGCAGGAGCGGCGGGTGCGACGGAATGCCGATACAGCGCGCCCCGCAACGTGGACCTCGAGGCCACGGACCTGAAGTCGCTTCTGCTGAATCTAGGCTCGGCGGATGCGCACGTCACTGGAGTGGCAGGGTTGTCGCGGGTCGAGGTCCGCGGCACCGCATGCGCATCCAATCAGGAATGGCTGAAGGATCTGCAGCTCGACACCTCCCGCAGTGACGACAGCGCCACGGTGACCGTGCGGCGGGAAGACAACGACAGCATCTTCAGTTTCTTCGGCTTCGCGCGCTATGCCTACATGAAACTCACCGTGAGGGTGCCGCCGCAGCTCGCCGTCGCAATCCGCAGCGGCTCGGGTGATGTCGTCGCGCAGACGCTGGCATCGCTCGACTTCCATGCCGGCTCAGGGGATCTTCAGGCCGCCGGGATCACCGGTACGCTGGCTCTACAGGTAGGCTCCGGGGATGTCGAAGCGCGGCACGTAGGGAGCGTGCAGTTGAGCAGCACCGGGTCAGGTGATATCACCGTCGCCGGGATAAGCGGTGATGTGCATGCGGACCAGTCCGGGTCCGGCAACCTGCATTTCAGCAATGTCGTCGGGGGCGTGTGGGTCGGGTCCGTCGGCTCAGGGGATGTGAAACTCGAGAACATCGGCCGCGACGTTCAGGTAGGTAGCATCGGATCCGGTGACGTTGCTGTCGATGACGTCGGCGGTAATCTTCAGGTCGGCGCCGCCGGCAGCGGCGATGTGACCTATCACAGCATCAGGGGGACCGTCCACGTGCCCAAGGACGACGACTGATATTGACGGCGATCTTTCTCAGGTCAGCGCTTGCGATCGGTACAGCGCGCCCAGGAGTCGCGACCAGAGCGACCGCACGCCGAGCCCGCGGTCGGGAACCGGTTTCGGCGGGTCGATCCGTACCCTCGCCTGCAAGGGAGGCGGCGTGGCCAGGACGACAGCCGCGTACTGTCCTGAGGCGCCGATGTCCTTAACCGGCACGAACTTCTGCCGCAGGGATGAGACGATCTCGGCGACGTTGATCTGGATGATCGAGGGATCGCGAAAGTGCGGCGCAAGATAGCCGGCGATGGCCTTTGCGTGCTCGGGATCCTTGAAGTATCCGAGGCACAGCGAATGCTGTACCTGTCCGTCCCGGGACTTGCTGCTGCAGTAGAGATGGTAGAGATCGAACAGGTCGAGCTTCGGCACTTCGTCCGGCTCGATCGGCCGTGGGGACTGGCAGAGCCGTACGACGAATCGCGGCGCCGCGTGAGGCTTGGTGGCGGTGTCAGCCGTCGCGGCGGGAGAAACGGGGCCCTTGCTCGGCGCCATACGGAATGCAGGCGTGAGCAGTAGAGGTTGCAGCGACTCTGCACGAAGGTTGTGTTGCACGCGCACTCCCAAGCGGTAAGCATTTCCAATTTCCCAAAGGCGCGCGATGAGTTGCAGCACACGTCCCTGAAGCGGAGGCGTGTACGTACGAGACCGACTGACGGTCCCGGCAACCCCGCTATCGTAGGCACGAGCCTTTAGACCGGAGGCTTTGCGTCCCCACCTTTCGGTGGGTTTGCCAAGAGACTGCGCTAGCATGACAGCTCGAGCATGCATCGGAATACGTAGTCTCCGCATGGAACGCCGTGATGTGCGAGCCGCTGCAATGGGGTTGCCGCCTTGGGGGCGGCGATGCGGCATCGATGCGTGTGAGCCAATTCACGCTTGGCCGGCAGCGCCCGAGCTGCCGTATCCATCGGCGAAGCAGTCGTGTGATTAAGTAAAGCCGGGATCGGCAATCGGCCTGGAGCTGCGATGACGGTCACTGTCCGAGCCGCCGCGATCTGTCAGGGTCACCCCAACAGGCAGTTGGGGCATCATCATGATCAGAAACTTACGCCATCATGAGATCAACGACCAACAGCCGGCGGAATTCAGCGAGCAGTACCTGCTCGATCGGCTGATCGCCGCGGGCGTCGGATGTCTAGATGATTGGCGCGCACTCTCCCCTCGGGCGAGACGCAACGTTTTCGGCATTACTTCCGGCATGGCCCGCGCCCTCGACCGGCTGGTGAAAACGCGCGAGAAGTGACCGGCGGCGCGACCGCCCTCCGTCCTCGAGAAGGAAAGGATAGCCCCTGCGAGCGGCCTTCGACCCGTGGCAGCGGGCAGCCGATCACCGCGCCGATCACCCGCGGCTGTATGACCAGCCCAGCATGCTGCCATTATCGTAAGGCATGACGCCATGAAACGGACGGGGGTCATCATCGAGCAGCAGACGCAGAAAGTGGTTGGCGCCCTCCCACATGGGTAACGTCGCGATCGTCTCAATGGCCGCCCACCCCAGCGTGCCCTCGCGAGAGCGACTGAGCGGCGTACCGGCGAAACGCGTAATCAGAAACAGAAAGCCGAACCAGTCTTCGCGCTGTTTACCGAAGCCTGGCCAGCTCACCGTGCCCCGCAACGTCATATCGAGCGCGTCCAGGCCCGCTTCCTCGCGGATTTCGCGGCGCATACCGGCCGCGACGTCTTCGCTCGCCTCGAGCTTGCCTCCCAAGCCGTTGTACTTACCCGCATGATAATCATCGTCCCGGGTATTACGGTGGATGAGGAGCACGTGCGTACGGTCGGGTGAGAGAACGTAGCCGAGCGTGGCGAGAATGGGTGAGTAGGGCATGGAGGCGAAGCCGGTCGATGAGTCTGCTAGGATGGGAGGATGAGCGCTGTCGTCATCACGCCCTTGGCTCTGGGCCGTGCACTACGGCGCTGGCGGCTGCTCCATCGGGTGAAGCAGGAGCACGCCGCGCAGATCTTCGGGGTGGCGCAGTCGACGATCTCCCGGTGGGAGGCGGGCCGGCAGGCGATGGAGCCCACGGAGCGCACCAAGCTCGAGGCAATCGTCTGCGCGCGCCTCGACTCGGCAGCGGACCGGGTACTTGCGGCGCTGGTGAACGAGAGCCCGCGACCGGTCCATCTCATCTGCGACCTCACCCACTGCCTGCTCGCATGCTCTGCGAGCCGCGCGGAGGAGTTCCGGGTGCATGCCACGCAGCTCATGGGCAACTCATTGCTCTGCTATGCAACCGAAGAGATCCTCGCGACGGAGGAATCTCTGGGCAGCCTGGGTTGGTATGACGAGCCTGCACCGCAGCCGATCGAGCTCTACACCGGCGCGAACGGATCTGAGATCGTGCCCATCTGCGAAAGTCGCTGCCGCTGGACGCGCCTGTTGCTCTCCGACGGAACACCTGCTCGGCTGGTCGAGACGCTCAGCCGAGGGAATCGATCCAGGCCGGCAGATCTGTCAGGTTGCCGAGGCGCCTGAATCGCGGATGATCCATCGGAGCCTCGCGGCGCTCATGGGCCCACACGATGCCGTAGGGCACGTGCGCCGCCCATGCCCCCGCTTCCAGGGCCGGCAGCACATCGGAGCGCACGGAGTCACCTGCGACGACACAGCGGTCGGGCTCCACGCCATGATCTGCAAAGAGCCGGCGAAAATTGGCCGCCGTCTTGTCACTGACGATTTCGATTGCCGCGAACCGATGGCCGAGACCCGATGCTGCGATCTTGGCTTCCTGGTGAAGTAGGTCGCCTTTCGTAACCAGCACCAGCGGCCCGCGCGCCGCCAGTGCCTCGAGGGTTGCCTCGACTTCCGGGAAGAGCTCGACCGGATGGCTGAGCAACCGGCGTCCCGCAGCCAGAATCGCCTGGATCATCGATGTCGGCAGACTTTCCCCGCAGAGCTCAGCGGCCGACTCGAGCATGGAGAGCGTGAAGCTCTTCGCGCCATAGCCATACAACGCCAGATTCCGGGCTGTTACCTTCTCGAACTGCTCGCGCGCTGCTGTGACCGTGGCAAAAGGCTCGAGCATCGCAGCGAGCGCGCTCTCTGCAGCCTCGAAATAACGCATGTTGTGCCACAGGGTGTCGTCTGCGTCCAGACAGATGAGCTCGATGGGCATGGGATTCGGCCTCGTCACGGCGACTGGCGTGGCGCTGTCGCAGGCGGTGCATGCTAGCAGCCTCGAGGGGCGCGGTGGACGCATAGTCTATGCGTGCCAATCGCGGGAGGCTTCCTGCCAAGGACGCCTCGTCGGGCGGCCGCCGGACGGGGAAGGCTGGACTATTTCCACGTGCATCGTAAAATCGCCCACATCCGATGTCTTCCGGCCGATCCCATACTGTTGGGTGATCACCAAGCCGCCCAGCAGAGCTACCATCGTGCCCGAGCACGTATTCACGTGGGTCGATGCCGCCTAGATCCGCCAGCCGCGTCCGGCGCAAGAGCTCGCGAGGGCGCCGCGGACGCAGGTCGCTGCTGAGACGACTGTGGCCGAGCGCGCGACTGCGACGGCGATGGCTGCGGGCCTTCAGGCTCCTGCCTCCCGGGGTGCAGATCTGCGGCGTGCTGGGCACGGCGGCCCTCGTGTTTCTGGCCGTGAACTGGGTCTACCAGGTCGTACACAAGCCGTCCGAGTTGCTCTTCCCGGTGAGCGGCACCCTCTACAAATCACCACCCGAGACCTGGACCGAGTATGCATCGCTCTTCGAGAAGTACTCCACCGACACGATGACACCGGACTTGCTGGCTGCCCTGGCTCAGGTGGAAGGATCCGGCAACCCGATCGTCCGTACCTACTGGCGCTGGTCGTGGGGAGCGCATCCCTTCGAGGTATACCGCCCTGCCTCGAGCGCGGTGGGCATGTACCAGCTGACGGATGGGACGTTTGCGAAGGCGAAGCACTATTGCATTCACGACCATCACGTCGTCGAGGACGGCCGCTGGGACGATTGGCATTCGTGCTGGTTCAACAGTCTCTACATGCGCATAATCCCGAGCGATGCGGTCGAGATGACATCCGCATATCTCGACCGCGCCGTGACCGAGACTCTGCTCACGCGCCGCGTGCGTTTTGCCACCCTGCAGCAGAAGCAGGACCTGGCTGCGGTCATTCATCTGTGCGGGGAGGGGGCTGGTGACCTCTACGTGCGCAGAGGGCTGCGGCTGACGAGAGGCCAGAAGTGCGGCGATCACGAGGCACGCGTCTACATAGGGCGCGTCGAGGCCATGAAACGCCTGTTCGCGCGCCTGGCCGCGGGCCGCTAGAAGCCTGGATGCGTCTCCGCAGACCATCGTAGAGCTCACGATCAGGCTGTGTCACTGAAGCGCAATTGAAATTTCGCCGGGTCCGGCGAAAAATTCGCTCCTTGGCCAATCCGGAGCAGGCGAGCGGCGTTGCTCCGCTCGCTGCCTGCCATACGTGATGGACCTCGTGCACGAGGCAATAACGAACGGGCCGGGAGCATTCGCTCGGCCGGTAGCCACCGCAGAAGCCGGGAGTAACGTATGACTCTTCTCAACATCGGTTCGTGTCGGTCCGTCTTCATCGTATCCGTCGGGGCAGCACTCCTGGGTGGAGGAGGCATGAGCGCCCAAGCTGCGAAAATTGCGGCTGCTCACACGGCCGCGCCCGCAGTCGCGACTGTGTTTGCGACCGGGCTCGTCAATCCGCGCGGACTCGAGTTCGGTCCGGACGGCAAACTCTACGTCGCTGAGGGAGGGTATCCCGTCGAGCCTACGATCGAAGCGCAGGCAGGTCTCGGCGGCCCGTGCTCGGCTGGCGCCCACGGACCGGGGGACTACTTCGGCAGCACCACGGGCTCACGCATCTCCAGGATTGACGCGAGCGGTCACGTGGAGACATTCGTCGACAATCTACCGTCAAGCGAAGCAGGCGGGCTCGCCAGCGGCGTGGCCGACGTCGCCTTCATCGGGAATACGCTCTATGCCGTGCTCGCAGGCGCAGGGTGCTCACATGGCGTTCCCAGCATTCCCAACGGAGTCATCCGAATCAATGCGGACCGCAGCTGGACGATGATTGCGAACCTGAGCGCATTCCAGCAGGCGCACCCTGTTGCCCATCCGACGGACGCGATCACCGGTGATTTCGAGCCGGATGGCACGTGGTACAGCATGATCGCGCTGCGCGGCGCTCTGTACGCGGTCGAGCCGAATCACGGCGAGCTCGACAGGATCACGACCTCCGGCCAGGTATCACGCATCGCCGACATCTCGGCCTCACAAGGACACGTGGTTCCGACGGTGGTGGCCGACCACGGTGTCTTCTACGTGAGCAACCTCGGCCAATTCTCTCCCGCGGCGCTCAATACTCAGAGCGTTTACCAGATCACACCGAGTGGCCGGATCAGGGTGGTGGCAACCGGGCTGAGCAAGGTGCTCGGTATCGCGTTCGACTCGCATGCGCGACTGTACATCCTGGAAGCCTCCTTTTCGACCACCGACCCGGGTCCCGAGCCGGCGACGGCGCGCTTGATCCGGATCGAGCCAAACGGCCGGCAGGAAGTCCTGTTGGATGGCTCGAGCGGCATTCTGAGCGTGCCGAGTGGCATGACTCTCGGCCCTGACGGCGCGCTCTACATCTCGAATATCGGCTTTGGTGCGCCGCCGATCGGCCTCGGACAGGTCGTTCGGGTGGAGATTTCCGACTGAAGACTGACCGAAAGCCTCGTCGCCGCGCGCTCTGAACGGCGACGAGGCCCAACGGGTCATATAAGATGGGAGCTTGACCACCCCGGCACAGTCATCGAAAGCAAGGCCGATTGCGCGTGTCTGACCTTACGGTGCGCGCCCGCTCGCTGTCGTGGCGGCAGGCGCTGGCCATCGCGGTGGGCAACGGACTGGAATTCTACGATTTCGTCACCTACGCGTTCTTCGCGACCCAGATCGGTCATACATTCTTTCCCTCCAAGACTCCCGGCCTGAGCCTGCTCTCGTCGCTGGCCACGTTCGGCGTGGGCTTCCTGACGCGGCCGCTCGGGGCGATCGTGATCGGCCGATTCGGCGATCGGGCGGGCCGGAAGCCGGCGATGATGTTGTCGCTCTGCCTGATCGGAATGGCCCTCACGGGCCTCGCCCTCACTCCTTCGTACGCCTCGATCGGCACGCTCGCGCCCATACTGGTCATCGTGTTTCGTCTGTTGCAGGGATTTGCGCTGGGCGGTGAAGTCGGGCCAAGCACGGCATTCCTGTTGGAGGCCGCGCCCGTCTCGCGGCGCGGACTATACGCCTCGTTACAGGCAACCAGCGCAGACTCCGCTGCGCTCGTTGCGGGAGTGGTTGGAGTGATTCTCGCAAGCACGCTGGATGCCGGGCAACTGGAAGCCTGGGGCTGGCGCGTAGCGCTCCTGCTGGGCGTGTGCATCATCCCGTTTGCGTTCGTGTTGCGTCGCACTCTGACCGAGACATTGACCGCACCCGCAGCAGCGGATCCCGGCGACGTGTCCGCCGTGGGCTACGGCCGGATATTCCTGTTGGGACTCATGATGCTGAGCGCCGCAACGACGAACAACTACGTGCTCGAGTACATGACGACCTACGCGAGCAACACGCTGCGCATGCCGGCTGCGGTATCCTTCGGCGCGACCGCCATGATCGGCGCCAGCGGGCTGATTTGCGATACTCTCGGCGGCTGGCTGTCGGACCGGCTTGGCCGCAAGCCCGTGATGATCGTTCCCTGGGTCCTGCTGATCGTGGCCATATACCCCTCGTTCTGGCTACTCGAGCGGCTGCGGACCGGTACGGCACTCCTCGCCGTGAGCGCCCTGCTCAATGGGATTCAGACGCTGTCGTCGGCAACCATCATCGTTGCGATTACCGAGTCGCTGCCCAAAAAAGTTCGCTCGGGTGCTTTCGCGCTCATCTATGCCCTTGCGATCTCGGTATTCGGGGGATCCACGCAGTTCCTGCTGGCCTGGTTCATTCATGTGACGGGCAATCCGCTCGCGCCTGCGTGGTACATGCTTGCGGCAGTGACCGTCGGCCTCATAGCCATGGTCCGTCTTCCTGAGACGGCGCCGAGCCGGTCTCGTCCGCCGCTGCCGTCGGGCTTGCAATAAACCGGTGCACCCAATCGTCAGAGTGGTGGTCGCCATGGGGCGAACCATGAGGAAGGCGGATCGTGGTGACACAGGGGCTTTTGCGCGAGCTCTTCAGCGCGTTCGAGGGTATCGCGCCTGGACACGGCGCTGACGCGATCGACGAATACCGCGAGCTCACGATGCTTGCTCTTGCCTGGGAGCATGGCTCGCTCATGCCGGGGTCGGTCGAGCACGCGCTCGGTCGGGTCGATGGCGTAGAGGGGACAGTACGGGCGCGCCGCTGAGCGATTCTCTCGAGATAGCGTCTAAGCAATTGATTCAGGTGGGGTCGAGCGGCTTCATTGTGCTCCGCGGTGAGGCAGCGCAAAGTAATGCAACCGTGCAACCCGAATCTTCCCAAGCGGTGAGCGAGCGCGAGCTCCTCGACAGGAATCGCAGCTACTACGACAAGTTGTGGTCCGACGCTCGCCTGGTCGAGCCCCAACGGTTCAATACTTGGCCGCTGGTGCAATCGCTGCTGCCCACGGCCGCTCTGCGGCTCGAAGTGGCCCCGGGTCTACGGCCGAGACTGCCGCTGGAGGGCACGCAGTTCCTGGATATCAGCGAGCCCGCCATCGCGAAGCTGCGCGGGTGCGGTGCGCAGGTCGCGATTGGCAAGGTCACCGGGCTACCCTTCGCTGATGAGGCGTTCGACCTGGTGTGCGCCTTCGACATCATCGAGCACGTCGATGACGACGATCGTGCTCTCTCTGAAGTGTCGCGCGCTGCCAAGCCCGGCGGGGTGGTCTTGGTCTCGATGCCGCTACACCCGGAGTTCTGGACTTCGTTCGATGAGCTCGTGGGTCATAAGCGGCGCTATGAGCCGGCGCTGCTGCTGTCAAAACTGGCGCGGCATCAGCTGACGGTGGAGCGCAGCGCGGTGTACGGAATGCAACCGCGCTCGTCCTGGTTGGTCGATCTCGGCATGTGGTGGCTGTTGAACGATCGCGAGCGAGCCATGTGGTGGTACAACCGCGTCATCATGCAATTGGGGTTGCTTTTCCAGAAGAGGCTCAGACTCGAGCCGGGAATGGTTGCAACGGACGGCGTCGATGAGGTTCTGCTGGTGTGTCGCAAGCAGGGGCTGGGTTGATGCAAGCGGGCTCGTGACCCGATGGCCTACCGTCCGGCCCCATTCCTGCTAGCGGAGGTTTAGATCCAGGGAAGTCGTCAACTGTGCGGACTCGGCCGGCTCGGCATGATGAAAGCCGCGCTCCGGCAGGAGGAGCACGAGAAACGCCGAGACCGCATATAGCGCAAAGATCACCGCGAAAGTGGCCCGGGCGCTGGTGCCGGCGATGAGCGCGACCGCGAAAGTCGGAATGAAGAACCCGCCGCCGGTTTGCAGGAGGCTCACGATGCCGCCCGCACTGCCGCCGTAGGTCGTGCCGATCTCGCGCAACATGATCGGGAGAGGCAGGGTAAGCGTCAGCATGCCGTTCACGAGAAAGAGACCGAGCATCACGCAGATCCAGGTCATCGGGCCGAATGGAACGGCGAGCGCCGCGAGCAGCAGAGCGGCTCCCATGACGACCGTCGAGGCGAGCCAGATCCTGATTCCGGGCAAGCGCCTGAGGATCATGGGCATGACGGAGCACCCTAGCGCTGCGCCCAAGCCGAGAGGAATGCCCAAGAGACCCGCTTGGAGGGGGCTCGCGTGCCTCACCTGAATCAAAGCGCCGGGCAGGTCACCTGAGGTCGCGACGACACCGGCGAAAAGGAACAATGCGGCGATACCCGCGACCCAGACATGCCGGTTGCGGGCCGCCGTGCCCAGGAACTCTAGTGCCCGCTGTGGTGGTGCATCGGGTTGACCCTTGGGTTTCGTCCGGAATCCGATGAGAAACCAGACGGTGGCGATCGAAAATACAACCCAACCGAGGGTGAACACCCCCCTCAGCGAGCTCGAAAGAGGTGCGGTCGCCTCCCCGACGCCGATGCCGAGTCCGGCGCTCGCGATGAACACGCCCATCGCGAGGGGCATGTGCGCGGGCTTGAACCAGGTGCCGAGAATCTTGGGGCCGAGCGCATTGACGAATGCCATCGCAAAGCCGAAGACGAGCGTCCAGGCGAAGAGGCTCATGAAGTCCGATGAGGCATAAGCCCTGCCGATGATTCCCACGCAGCTCACGAGGAGCAGCACGCTGCCGACCGCTCTCGTACCGAACCGGTCCGCGAGCATCCCGACAGGAATACCGAACAGGAAGTTCACGAGGAACGGCGCGAACAGGCACATCGCGAATTCCATGGGGTCGAGGTGAAGAGCCGAGATGAGGCTCCCGCTCACGCCGGCCGGCTGGAACTCGGCGAAATTGGTCATGAAGAAGAGAAACCCCATGATGGCGAGGATCATCCATCGGTACGGGTCTTCTGCGTGGCGATGCGGGCTCATGCGGTTGTTCTCTTTATGTGCGCAGATCGACGGATGATCGGGCAGGCAGGCGCCGAATCCCGTCCTGAGAAGCGGCTCGTCTCATCGGATGCTAGTCCGATCGGTCGGGCAAGTCCAACCGTGCACGCGATACTGTCTACATCAACAAAAACAATAGGTTGCGTTTTGGTACGACCATACCAACCATATTGGAAAGCCTGCGTCTAACGATGTGAGAGTGGCGATATGAGGTAGGGGGCTGTGTGGCTTCGCTCCGGCACGAAGATGACTTTGTGACCCCGACGGTTCTCATCACGTCTGCCCTGGCACCGCCGGCGAACACGCCAGCGCTCCGGATGACCGACAGCGGGATGAGGACCATAACGACCAAAGCCGCAATTTTCTTCTGGGTAGGGCAGGGACAGAAGAACATAGTGGTCTGTGACTCGACCGGGTCGAATGTGCTCACCTCCCAGGAGCTCTCGAGCATCCAGCAGCTCGGCATAGGGATCGAGCAGCTCGCGTTCAAGCAAGACGATGCGCTGGTCGTTGCAAAGGGGAAGGCGTTCGCGGAGGGCAAGCTGATCGAGTTCGCGATCCGCAATTCCGAGCTCCTGAACAGGAGCGGTCATTTCTTCAAATGCACGGGCAAGATGTTCTGCAGGAATTTCGCCCAAATCTGGGATCTCATCGTCAAAAACAACATCGGCACCATGTTCTGGAAGCTGTACGAGCATTCCCTGGTAGACAGGAATCTCGCCGATGCGCGCTTCTTCTATACCTCCATTGCCGACTTCCAGCGGTTGGCTCTCGCAGCCTACGGGCGGGCGACCGAATCTCAGATCCTCGAGCATCTGCTCGCGGTGAGCCTGCATGGGCAGTTGCGCATGGGAGCCAGCCTCCGTCCGCTGCTTTCGGGGTTCTCCGGCGGACTCGGCCTGCAGTCCGAAGAGCATTACCTGGGCAACCTGGATCTGACCTACCCGTGTTGGTATTCCCTGCGGTGATGGCGTAACGCGCGGCCGGTCCGGCCGGGGTGCAGGCGCCCGGTCCGGTGGCGTCTGCGGACCGCAATTCGTGGCCACCGGCTTCGTGGAGCGGGCCTGCGATGGCAGGCCGGCAGCCTCCTGTCGTATTCTCTCCGGCGCTGTCCCAGCCGGCCACTCGAGCACACCCGTGAAAACGCGATGCACGCCGTCCAGCTCGCCGACCGGATCGGTCCGGGCAAGCTGATCGATGATGGCAGGTACTTCGTCATCGCTGTGGACTCCCTTGGTGATGGGGTCTCCTCTTCACCGTCGAACAGCAGGAGTCAGCCAGGCCTGGAGTTTCCGGAGTTTTCCATCCGTGACATGGTGAATGCCGAGCGGCAGCTGGTCGTCGGGTCATTGCACCTGCAGCATCTGCGGGCGGTAATGGGCGTGTCGATGGGAGGCATGCAGACGTTCCAATGGGCCGTCTCCTACCCGGACTTCATGGACAAAGCCATTCCTATAGCGGGCTCGCCGCAGCTCACGGCATACGATCTGCTGCTGTGGCGCAGCTCGCTCATGGCGCTCGAATCCGATCCGGGCTGGAAGGGAGGTCACTACACCAGCGAGCCCACCCTGCACCTGATGAACATGATGCAGATGCTGGTGCTGCTGACACCCCAGTATGTTGTCTCACACAATTCGCGCGCGAATTATCAAGAGTTCGAGGCGGAGCAGGTACAGGGTCCGAATGACCTCGATGCCAACGACATGCTGCGGCAGACTCAGGCCTTGCTGTCAGCGGACGTCGCCGCTCCCTTTGACGAGTCGTTACGAGGGGCCGCGGCCGCCGTGCGCAGTCGCATGCTGGTGGTCGTAAACAGGCAGGATCATCTGGTGAACCCACTGCCGGCTGAAGACTTTGCGAGGATGCTGCACGCGCGGCTGCTCGAATTGGACAGTGACTGTGGACATCGCGCGCATACCTGCGAAATGAAGCGGATCGGTAAAGAGGTGGCTGCGTTCCTCGAGGAGTGACTGCCGGGCAGTGAGCCGCATACCGCGCAAGCATGCTGGACGCTATCATGAGTGGTTTCGCGCACGCTTGCCCGGCAGCTGCGGCGAATTCGTTGTCCGCCAGGGGAGCCTGAGCTATGTCCTACCTAGAGAGTCGCCCACAGGTCCGTGCATTGCGGAGCCAACAGATTCGGGACGTCGCCGATGCGGCCCTCGGCTCGAAAGACGTTCTGGCGTTCTGGTTCGGCGAATCCCACCTTCCGACTCCCGAAGCCATTCGAGCGGCGGGTGCGGCCGCTCTCATGAACGGCGGCACGTTCTATACGCCCAATCTCGGCCTGCCCGAGCTCAGGGAGGACATCGCTTCCTACCTTTCCCGCTGGCATCGACCGATTGCAGCCGAGCGCATCGTCGTGACGAGCTCCGGGGTATCGGCTCTGATGATCACGTTGCAAGCCATAGTCGGGCCCGGCGACTCGGTAGTTGCGGTCACACCGGTGTGGCCGAATCTTTGCGAGATCCCCAAGATCATGGGCGCCGAGGTGATTTCGGTGCCGCTGCAATTCGGGCCGAAAGGATGGCAGCTCGATCTCGACCGCCTGATCGGCGCGATCAAGCCGGGCGTGGCAGCGGTAGTGATCAACAGCCCGAATAATCCGACGGGCTGGACGCTGAGCCGCGCGGAGCAGGAAGTAATCCTGGAGCGTTGTCGGGCTTCAGGGACTTGGCTGATCGGAGATGATGTTTACGAGCGTCTGTATTTTCACGCCCCGTCCGCGCCGTCGTTCCTGGACATAGCGGATCCTTCCGACCGCTTCATCTCGTGCAATTCGTTCTCGAAGGCGTGGCGGATGACGGGCTGGCGGATCGGTTGGGCCGCGATTCCCCGAGAGCTGGCGGCGAGCTACGCGAAGTTGATCGAATACAATACTTCGTGCGTTCCGAGCTTCGGGCAAAGCGCCGCACGCGTGGCATTGACCCAATGCGAAGCCGACGTGTCCTATTTGGTCGCCGAGATCGCGGCGAATCAACGGCGCCTCTACGAGCGCCTGTCGACCGTGGACCTCGTGGAGCTGGGCGCCCCCGCGCCCGGTGGCATGTATGCCTTCTTTCGAATCAAAGGGCTGAGCGACAGCTTGTCGTTCTGCCGGCGGCTCGTTGCCGAGGCCCGCGTCGGACTCGCTCCCGGATCGGCATTCGGCGATGATTCGCGGGAATTTGTCCGGTGGTGCATTGCCACGGAGCCCCGGAAACTCGAGGCAGGATTGGACCGATTCGTGTCCTTTCTTTGAGGGGCTGGAGCGCTCAGGCAGTCATTCGGCCAAGCACCTGGGTATCGCGTGCCTCGGGAATGGCGCCGACGATGTGCGCACTCCCCATGGAAAAAGCAAACTCGACCTGCACGCCCCGGCTCGCGTGGATCTCGGCTTCGTCGCAATCTGGCCGCATCAGCAGGTAAATGGGATCATTGATCGATGCGCCCACTCGCAAACAGAAGTCACTTAACGGCGATACACGGCGCACCTGGACGTTCCCCAGCGCGACTTTCGTAAGTTGGCTCAGGATGGAGCTCACGCCACTGCGTGCTCCGGTCTGTGTCACCTGCCGGGTGTTATAGAAAGTCATCAGCCGAGCCAGGTCTCCAAACAAAGGCAGAACGAAGGATCGTTTCGTCTTCGCGGCCGGCGAGGCTCGGCCCGGCGCCTCGAATGGCGCAGCTGCCGCGCGCGGACTGTCAACCCAGTGGGCGCTCATCACTTTGATCGGATGTACGGACGCGGAAGCCGCTTCGGGCGAGAGGCCGCGACGGACCAGACTCATCTCGTGTGCGCTGAGCTCGATGCGAGCCATTTTCTTGGGAAAGCCATAAACTTCGCGCCCGGCGGCCATTGCCGTGTCGTCATCGACGTAGAGACAGATCGGGTAGAGTCCCATTCTACCGATCGGATTGACGCCCCGTTCCCTAACGAAAGCCGCAAGCAACACTTCGTTGTAGCTGTAACGCGCACCGCTCGGATCGCATCGAGCATGTACATCCTCGTGGCGCAGGGCGGCGAACAGCATCCGACCGCCAAGTCCGGGGAACAGTCTCAGATCAGGAGAGATCACCTCGGCCAGACGCTCGGGATTGGCATCCAAAAGGAAGACTGACGCCGTGGAGCGCGGGAAGCAGTATGGCGGCGGCAGCACGAGCGGCGCGCTGCGCGGCACCCCGGCGAACCGGCGCGCCTCTACACCCTGCGGTGAACCCAGGGCGCGCGCTGCAATGAGCCCGGCGACCTTGATCGCGCCCTCGGCGGCCGCCTCCACGCAGGGAAGGGCGAACTCGTTGCGCACCCACGCGCCTGCGAGACAGAGGTTCGTGAGCGGGCTTTGATGCGGCGGCCGCAAGGGTAGCTCACCCGGCCGGGTCAGCAGGTAGCGGTGGAGTGGCTCGCGATTGCGCCGCAGGACAACATGCATGTCCGCAGGGTCGTCCGGGATCCTGAAGCCTGCATCCCGGAGCCCTTTGATGAAGCCCGCTTTGATGACCGGGTCCGGAATGTCCTCATATCCTCGTTCGGGTCCGGTCGCGATGATCTCGTGCCGGAGCGGGAGGTCCTCCGGCGGCCGCGTCGTACGGACCCGTGTGATCGGACAGAGGATCCCGAAAGGCGCAGGCATGCCGGTGACCATGCTGTCGATTCCCTGTGGGACGGGATCATCCCTGAACCAAGCTTGAATGGAGAAGCTCGAGACCGTCTGCAGTTTGTGCACGTTGCGGAAATAGTCGTGCTGAGAGGCAATCGCGCCAAAGTCCAGCTGCTTGAAGTCCTCGAGCCCAAGTGCAAGCACGTATTCGTCCGCCTCGACGGAAACCCGGCCTCCTGTAGCCTGATTCTCGAAATCGAGACCCACGACCCTGGTGCCGGCGTCGTCCGTCCGAACCCGGGTGAGTTTCTGGTTGAGCTCGATCCTGCCCCGGCAGCCATCCGTGAAGTGTCGTCGCAGCGGTGCAATGATGCTCGCCGTCGTAGGCAGGTTGAAGTAGTAGTGCCAACGCTTGGAGAAGATCTTGTAGATCGACTCGATTGCGACCGCCGCCGAGAGCTCCGATGGAGCATTGAAGGCGGCTTCGTAGAACTGGCGGAAGAACCCGCTCTGCAACACCGATTCCGGCACCCCGTGCTTGCGCGCGAGCGCCCGCAGATCACACGGGTCGTAAGCATCGAGCACGCCCATGCCCTTTCGCTTGACATCGAGGACGAGCTTGGTGATTGCAGGAGCGGCGGCGAGTAACCGTACCTTCTGGGCAGTCGTGAATCCGCGGTAGGTCGCCGGCCAGGTGCGGAGGTCGAAGCGGTGGATCGCGCCCCGCTCGTGGACGAAAATATGCTCCTTGCTGCGGGTCAGATTTTCGTGGGCACCGACTTTTTTGAGGATGGGGAGGATGTGGTCATAGAAACCGAACAGCGCATGCAAGCCGTGCTCTACCGGGTACCCCTGCTCGCTCCAGCTCGCCAGTTGACCGCCGATCATCTTCTCGTCCGCGGCGGAGTACAGCGTGATCGCGGCGTGCGGCAGCCTTTCCCGGAGCGTTATACCGGCCACGAACGAGGCGATGCCACCCCCGACGATCGCAATTCTGAGAGGTGGAGACGGGTCTGTGGAGCTCCAACGCATAGATGGGCAAGTCCTTCGACATGGGCCTTGCATCTATTAACCGAAAACGGAGCCGAAACCCGCCAGGACCGGGCCTCGCCTGTCCCGTCGATGATCGGACGAGCTCCGGTCCGATGAGGTCGCCTGGGCGGCGCCCACCGGACCGGTCAGCGACTATGCGACTCTCGAGCGATCCGGTGAGGCCGGTCGGGCTTCCGGTCAAGGCCGCAGGCCCGGCCAGGCGCGCGGGAAGAGCGCGACGGCGTTCTCGCGATAGATCTTGTCCACGACGCTGCGCGGCAGGTGCATGCCGCGGAACGCACGGTCGAGGTCCGGCGAGCGCATCTCATCGTCGGTGACGAGGAAGCGCCAGTCCCGGCGCCAATCGGCCGCGATTTGAGCGACCGCCTGCGGATCGTTGTCCTTCGGTCCATATTCGTCATCCGTGCCGTAGAGGATCCGGTCCTGGTAGCGGATGAAGAACGCTCTGACCTCGTCAGGGTGAGTCTCGGCCTGGTGCTCGAGATGGCTGATGCGCGCCGCCATGTCGACATTCGCCTCGGGAAACCGGTCGAGGAAAGCGGCAATGCGACCGACATCCCATTCGAGGGACGCGAGGTGCACCGCATCGAAGCGCAGTCGCGGATGGGCGGCGAGCATCCGGTCGCGGGCCGCCAGGATCTCATCGTGCTTCGGCATGTCTGGATGCAGGTACATGTAGTACTGCGGATGCTGCCGATAGTAGTCGGCATCTCCCTTGACGGTCATTTTCGAGTAGGGGAGCCAGCAGTCGAGCGGCTCCGCCATGTGGCCGAGCAGCACGACGTGCTCGTGCTCCAGCGTGGAGTAGATCGGCTCGAGTCTCGGGTCGTCCGGCATCACATACCGCCCGTTGGTGTCGCGCACGACCATTCCGAAGTTCTTCCAGATCTTTATTCCTGCCGCGCCCTGTGCCAGTGCGTCCTCGATCTGGCGCACCGCCGTACGCGACCAGCCCGGCTTGGTGAAGCCGGCAGCGGAGAACGTTCCGGCGAACGCTACCCGGCCCGGATACCGCTGCCGCAGCGAGGCGCTATCCTGAATTTGCCAGGAGACCTGTCCATGTTCCGGAGAATCGACATCGATCGCCAGAATGTGGAACCGGTCGCGAGCCGCCTCGGCCATCAGCAGGTCAGCCCGTCCGTAGACGTGCATGTGAGCATCCACCTTCTCCGTGCGTCCGAAATCGGAGGTGGAGTAGAAGCGCTCCTGCGAACGCGCGGCTGCCGGATTCAGGACCAGCAGCCACAGCGTAACCAGCGCGAGCAGATGCGGATTTTTGAGCGTGGACATTTGTTCAGGCCTTTCTGATTTCCCGGACCACTCGCTGCGCCGAGCGAATACATGATTCCATTCCGCGGCTCAGCAGGTCCGCATACGTTCCAGCAAAGTAAATCCGGCCCTCCGGCTGCAGGATTTGCGGCCAGAATTTGTGCATCTCTCCGAGCGGGAACGGCAGCATCTCACAGCTCGGGGCAAACTCATCCTGAGTCCAGTCCTTGGTCAGCGCCGCCACGATGGTGTCGTGTTTTCCCGGATAAACCTGCCGAAACGCGGCCAACACCCGCTGCGGCGACAGCCCTCCCGGGCCATAGGCCTTCAACAGGACGCGCGGCGTCTTCACTTCGCTCGGCATTTCCCAGATGGAGGAGATGAGAGGGTGGTCGAGCTCCATGTTGATGCTTTTGAGCCCATCCTCGAGCCAGAACTTCGAGCCGGCCTCGAACACGTAGAAGGGATGTGATGTATATGTCAGGTTATCCACTACGTGCTGCTTTGCCGGCGAGAGGGCGGGAGTAATGGGAATGCTTCTGAAGACCGTGAGACTGATGCAGTTGACGAAGAAATCCGCGTCCAGGGTCTTGCTTTCCTCACCTCCATACTCACGGTAGCTCACCGTGACGCCATCATGGCTTTGCCGGATGGCAGTGATCCGGTGTGCCAGCCTCACCCGCTGGCCCAGCCGCCGAGCGAAGGCAATGGGGAGCTGCTCGTTCCCGCCTTTGAGTCGAAACATCTCGCCTTCGGAAGACGGGATGCGCCGATGCCTCATGGCGGCCAGTCTCCAGATGCGATAAAGGGCGCTGCTTTGCTCTTCCCCAAGAGAATCGACGGCCGTCGGCGAAGCGCCTTCTCTTTTCAAGAGATCGCTGATGGCTACTTTGTCGAGGTCGTCGAGGCCCGCGCCGAACGGGTGATACGGATCCTTGATCCTGTCCACATAGGGCTGCAGATAGCTGCTCTCGAGCTCGTACCAGGGATGTTTCGATAGAAACCGCACCTCACGGCCGTTGAAGCCGAGCCGGGCGAGCGTCGCGGGATCGGCCAGCATCCTGTTCGTATAGAAGCTGCCGCCGATCATCCGCAGATCATGATCCTTGTAGGGGAGCCAGGAGCCTTCGGCATTCGGATAGGGAATCAGCGCAATGCCGAACTCCTCGGCATACTCGAGCAGGCGCTCGTAACCCGGCCTGGTGATGTGGTCGGCACCGAAATCGGCGTAGAGCCCATCCGAGAGGCCGTCGCTGCCGGTGAAAACATGGCCGCCATACCTTCCCGCAGCTTCGAGAAGGGTGACGTCGAACCCGGCCTTCATCAGCTCGTAGCCGCAACAGAGGCCCGTGATGCCGGCGCCGCCGATTACGACTTTCCGCGATCGCGAGCGACCGGCAGGTGCGGCTCTCGAGGCGGCAGCTGCCGCCATGGCGCCCGAATCGATCATGGAAGCGCTGGCGCCGGCGAGGAGCGTCTTCAGGAACGTCCGGCGAATCATCGGTGTCTCGACTATCTTGGCGCCCGCGCCAGTACCTCCAGGCTCGTGGCGCTGAGCGGGGTGCCGTTGAGTCTCGCGGCCTGGATGGCTGCGCC